>Ga0208888_100466_pt1 | contig 18436 bp, 16 predicted proteins | sample LakWasM115_HOW13_2_FD_183929 | JGI IMG/M metagenome (GOLD analysis project Ga0208888, IMG submission 183929) | Freshwater sediment methanotrophic microbial communities from Lake Washington under simulated oxygen tension - Sediment Metagenome... | ecosystem: Environmental > Aquatic > Freshwater >...
CCCTCCACCAAAGCTAAAAAAGGAAGCGCCAATATATTAACCGCCGTGGCAATTACCAAACATATCCATGGCCATTGCCACTCAGTTATTAAAAGCCACGCCTCGCTATCTTTCTCGCCAAAAAAAATCAGCCCTGCGGGAATCATCAAAAAACAAAAAGCCAACCCGAGAAGCAAATACAAGCGTAAAGATTGCCCGACAAGACTTGAGAACTGCTCTTTACTTTCACCAACGACACGCCCTTTACCAAGCCACTTCATATTAATGAAAAGGTGGGCCGAGAATTGTACAAGTACGATTGATAGACCCAGATCGAACAGGGTATAAAGCGCAGCCAAACTTAAGAAGCTGTAGTACCAGCCTTGTTGAATCGGTGTTAGAAAATGTGTAAGCAGTAAAATCGTCACCAGACCCGATAAGGCCTGCCAAAGACGCTGCGCAAAAATTACTGTAATATCAAAGTGCATTCCTTTTATCTTAAAATTTTGCACAACACAGAAATGATTTTTGACTAGTTGGCGTCGAACCAATGTTAGAGAGATTACGTTTCATCGTATTGTCATGCTTACCTTAAGCACATCAACGACCCTATCTTGCTGCTGCTCAGTTAGCCCCACCCAAAGAGGCAAACGAACCAAGCGCTCAGATTGCCTATTCGTTACATCCAGCGCTCCGTGTACCCGACCATAACATTGGCCGGCAGGCGACGAGTGCAACGGAACATAATGGAAAACAGCGCCAATATCGTTACGTTTAAACTCGTCCAGCACCTTCGCCCTATTAATCTCAGGAGCGAGCAACACGTAATACATGTGCGCGTTGTGCTTGCAACCATCAGGCACGATGGGGCGACGAAGGACGCCCTTGGATTCCAGCGACTCCAGCATTTCGTGATAACGCTCCCAGCTGTCCAAGCGGTCTTGTGTAATACGATCAGCTTCTTCGAATTGCGCCCAAAGAAAGGCAGCGATGAGTTCACCTGGCAGAAACGACGAACCCACTTCCTGCCACGTGTACTTATCCACCTCGCCACGAAAAAAGCGGCTGCGATTTGTACCTTTTTCCCTGATAACCTCAGCCCGCAAGGCAAGTTCAGGATCGTTGACTAGCAAAGCCCCGCCTTCGCCTGAGATCACATTCTTTGTCTCATGGAAGCTATAGGCGCCAAGATCGCCAATGCTACCCAAGGCACGCCCCTTATAACTAGCCATCACCCCCTGCGCGGCGTCCTCCACCACCTTCAGACCATGATGCTTGGCGATTGACATGATCGAATCCATTTCACAGGACACGCCCGCATAATGAACAGGCACAATCGCCCGAGTGCGTGACGTAATGGCTGCCTCGATCAAGCTTTCATCTAGATTCAGCGTATCTCTCCGGATATCCACGAAGACCGGTACGCCACCTCTCAACACAAATGCATTCGCGGTAGACACGAAGGTATAGGAAGGCATGATAATCTCGTCGCCGGCCTGAATATCCAACAACAAGGCGGCCATTTCCAGGGCACCGGTACAGGAATGAGTCAACAAGGCCTTGCTGCAACCTGTTCGATCTTCCAGCCACCCATGGCAACGCTTGGTAAATGGGCCGTCGCCAGCCAAACAACCATTGAAATGAGCCTCGGCGATGTAATACAACTCCTTGCCCGTCATATATGGCCAATTAAATGGGATGCGGTTTTCAATCACCCTGTGATACTCCTTTACTAATTGAGTTTCTTTTCTGCCACCAGGTTCTATACCCTAATTCAGGCAGTTTTTCGTTCATTGCTTTACCTCACATCGACGCTGACTCACCTCAATTGCTCCATATTGCTTGGTAGAAAGCTCCTTTAGCTGTCCATGAAGATGTTCTATGCAATAGATTTCGAGCATTTTAAAATACGCCGTACCGGCCATGATCGGAACGCCCGTCTCTTTAACAAGTTGATCTGTCATGCCACGTCCTGCTTTTTGTTCTACATAAGCGACGGTAAAAGGTGCCAGCGTTGAAGTACCCAAACCATAATGCTTGAATGACATTACCGTAGATGATGCCCTTAATACGGGATAAACAGCCTCGTAGGGGAATGTAGCGGCCCAGATAACTACTGGAAAATTAGGAAAAGTAGCCACTTCCTTCCGAACCTGTTCGGCAGCAATTTGAGAAATTTTCGACTCAGAGAAAACATGGGCAGCGTTGACTACCGCAGCCACAAGCAATACTCCGACACTTAGCCGATTGCGCCAACCAGCAACTTGTCCACTTAAGAATGGAGAGACCAAGAGTAAGCAAACCAAAGGCACATATACTCGTAAAATCCCTGGACGGCCTAATAAACCTAGGACAAAGACAGCTGTAATGCATAACCCCCAACTAGCAGCCACCTGCCAACTTGGCCGAAACAAAGCCAACAACAATGCAGCCAAAACAGGTGTTAAAAGTACAGGGTGCCACAAAGTTTGCACGCCAATCCAAGCATTAGTTAATGCGTTGCCTTGCGATGGCAAGTGGCCCAGCTCGGTGAGCATCGCCTGCAAGGCTTGGGGGTTCGCGATATGTGAATCAACAAAAAACCAGCTAGCAATCAAATCAATATCATTAATACTGTAACCATGCCGCTCCAAAATATCCGGGCGCTGCTTTAGAAGCTCGCTGGCACCTAAATCAGTGAAGGGTGCGCGAGCTGGGTTAAGCGCATTAAAGGACTTCCACTCATCCCCTTGGTAAGCCTGTCGGTCAATGACTGCTGAGACGGCTATGGCAAAAATAAGAACGAAAAAAGCAATTTTTGCAGCTCGACGCATTAGCAGAGTTCGCCATGGCAATAATGGTAAAGCCACGATTAGAACCAGCAAAAACTCTTGGCTACGTACCAAGTAGCTACAAAAAGCAAGAAGACAACCAATCACCAGCGTTCGCCAATCGTTCTGTCGCGCATACAGATGCCAGCAAATGACCGCTCCGATCAAGAGCAGTCCGGAATTGATGGTGAACTGCGGAAAAAGAACAGGACGCACCAGTATCAATGCAAGAGCCGAAAGGCAAGCCACATATCCCATACCGAGCCGGAGCAGACCATAGACTACTACCGTACCAACGATAACAAGCACATTAAGCGTAGCAATAGAGTAGCCCAATACCCCATTGATTTCCGGGATTGCGCGAACTAGGTATCCCCAAAGGACATTGGAAAAAAGAATATTAGCCGAACCAAAGGCAGCAACACCGTAACCATGAGCCATCATAGACATTGCGACGTCGTCATTGGTCTCCCATCTTGGCTCAAAGAATAAGCAGAGCGAAAATAAAAAAATTACCACGGTGAACACAGAGCCTAGGATCAGCCAGAATTGCGATGGTTGTAGCCTAACCACGAGCTGCCACCACCGTCCCAAGTACAATGAATCCCACCCCTAATGCTCTTTGTAACGTCACGGGTTCACTTAAAAACCACCCACTTAGTAGTATCACCACGACAAAATTTAAACTCATGAATGGGTAAGCATGACTAAGGTCGAATCTAGTCATGGCAGCCATCCAGGCCAGCGATGCAAGAAAACCAGCAGCAAAACCAGAAAATATTGCTGGGTCGAATATCAGTAAAATCAGAAACTTTAGTTTTTCAATGAAGTTCACAGGCAGCGGTCCATAGCTCCCGATACGCCACTTAAGAATAAGTTGGCCGTAAACTGTAAAGCATATGGTCGCCACAATGTAGATATAATCAATAAAGCGTACCATTAATTTTGCCCCAACACTGCTAGGCCAAAACCAGTCTTGCCATACCCGTTGCCGTTGTAAAGCATATAACGCTGACCTTTATGATCAAAAACAAATGGATACTCAATCATTTCAGAATCCCAGCCATCAGCCGAAACATCAATCCCAACTTCATTTAACGCCAACTTCCATGCTTTACCATCTTCGCTAACGGCGTAGCCGATGCGATATTTCTCCCTCCTGCCACTACGATAGGAAAACCACATCTCACATCGACCTTGCGCATCACGTGTTACAGTAGGTCTTGAAAAAGCTTGGGCTATACCAAGTTCATAGGGAACAGCCAAGCCTTCACGAGTCCAGTTATGCCCATTAGTAGATGAAGCGAAGTTGATGACATGCAGCATCTCACCATTGCCGGCATCCCATGTTGTCGTTGAGCCATACCACATGCCGAAGCCACCGGCTTCTTTCTCGAATACCCATGGATATGACAGGCTAATTGGATCGACCTCGTCTGAAGCCATGAAGGGAATACCACTATCCAACTCAAGAGTCAGATTACGCTTCACAACCAGTCGACCCACATCACCCCGCCAGTGCCCACCCTGCGGCGTCTGCCATCCCATAAACAGCATGTACCGCTTGCCATCAACTTCGTAGCAGTTGCCAATGCTCACGCCATCGGCATAAAAACTGCCTTCTGGTCCGTTCTTAAAAAAAGGTTGGCTGTGTTCTTGAATGACCTTACGCCTCACGATATCGACATCAACAGCACCTACTGAGGATCGGTTATCTGCATCCCTTCCACTAAAAAAAATTCGATAAACGTCTCCGTCAATTAACACCGGCAGCGGATTTGCAGCGTGTGACAAGAGTTTGGGATGGCGGCTAGTTCCAGAAGGGCAATACAGCAAACCAAGTTTTTGCCATTTATTACTCATATTCCTCTCAACCTCGTACTTGGTACTTTCGAGCGCTCTGTACCTGCACCGATATAAACCCCCTGAGGCTCTGCATCAGCAAGCAGCAAGGAACCAGCGCCAATTACACACTTTTCGCCGATCTTGATATGATCGCGCAACGTGGCATTCACTCCAATAAAACACTGCTCCCCAATCTCTACGCCACCTGAAACAACCACATGCGAGGCAATGAAACAGTGATCCTTGATGGTGGAGTGGTGGCCAATGTGATTGCCGCTCCATAGCGTGATGTTGTTGCCAATAGTGACGAATGGTTGAATAGTGTTGTCTTCAAAAATAAAACAGTTCTCGCCGATGCGCCCCTCATTCAGAACCGTTGCGTGGGAACTAATGAAACTGGCTATTCGGTAACCCAATGCCTTGGCTGCTAGATATTTTTCCTTGCGCACTGCGTTCAGTTTCGAGTAGCTAAGTGCAACAAAAATTTCGCATTGCTCTGGCGCGTAGTATTTAGAGATTTCTTCAAAGGCAATAACCGGAAGGTTGCAGAAATTTGTGTCCGTTCGATAGGCAGCGTCAACAGTAAAGGCTACCACTTCGTATTCTGAGTCCGTGCTAAAATAAAAATGTGCAAGCTGGGCTATATCCCCAGTGCCAAAGATTACTAGAGGTGTTTTCATGGCAGCTTCCTTACCAGGATTGTGAACTCATATAACCCGTAGTCATGGAGAAGAGCTACGTTGCGCGAATAACGGAGTTTGCAGAGATTAAATAAAACACACGAATCTGCATAATATAAATAGTCGCGCATCTTGTCCGAATCGGAATAGGAAGTCAGGCAATTGAACGCGAAACCAAAGCGACTTGTGCGATCAAGTATGTCCAGGGTGGCTTCAAGATAGGACCTCCATTCGTCATCTGATCGACCCAAGCGGACATTAAAGATGCCACTCGCAACACCGTAATCAGCAATTTGATCAGGCTCGCCAGAAAGAACGAAGCGAGCCTTGGATTTGTCTTGATAGCGCTGCTCGGCAGCCCGAATCATACTTTCAGAAACATCAACGCCCGAATAGAAGAATCTTTCATATTTGTTGGCAAGGAAATCATAGAGCGCCCCATAACCAGCCCCCAAATCATTTATTGAAAAGTGATCTGAGGTATCTATAATTTTGCACAGTTGCTCGAAACGCAACGTTTGGCCTTCTTTACTATTCCAATCGACTCCACGAGGACTTTGTCCATGCTCTGCCAGTTTGGTTGTGTAGTATTCGGCAACCTCGGTCAGCAGGTCAGTTTTGTTGTTTTGCATAAATCTGCCTCACTATGGTGTAGGGGCGTTGCTTGGTTTCAGAAAATATTTTCGAGAGGTAAATACCAACCACGCCTATAAAAGAAATCACCATCCCCCCCAGCAACCAAATTGAGGCCATCACTGACGTCCAGCCACTTAATGGTTTAGCGAGGAACATCCAGTGAATTGTCAGGTAAATGATATAGAAAATCGCAACCAATGAAATCGATACACCAATGTAAAATATGCCCACCAATGGTGCATTGCTGAAAGAAGTCACCGAATTGACGAGCAGGGACATTTTTCTGCGAAAAGTATATGTGGTTTCGCTGGCGCTGTGCTTTTTTACAACCTGCGGGCGTTGATCAAAGCCGGTGATGTGCCATAGGCCGGCCATAAAGACTTCTCTTTCCTCATGGCGCAATAAGGCATCAACATAACGACGAGTCATTAGTCGTGCAGTGACAATGTTTTCAGGCAGCGTCAAACCTGTGAGGGCTTTGAAGAAGCGATAGAACCACTGACCACTCCAGCGTTCAAACCAACCGCCCTTGCGCTGCTCTTGAACCCCATACACCACATCGCAGCGTTGACGTTGCATCTGCTCGGCGAAGGCAATCAAGCACTCGGGTTCTTCTTCCAAGTCACTATCAATCAGCAATACTCGCTCTCCCTGTGCGTGGGCGAGCCCAGTCATCATAGCCTTGTGATGGCCGAAGTTACGGGAAAGATCGACTACGAGAACATGGCTGTCATTCTCGGTGAGTTGGACGGCAAGGTCCAAGCTGTTGTCGGGCGATCCGTCGTTCACCAGAACGATTTCGTAATCTTCACCCGCAAGTTGTCTGGCAACAGCACTTACCCGTTGATGAAACTCGGTAATGTAGGATGCGGATTGGTAAAGTGTTGCAACAATGGAAAGCTTCATGGATGCACATACCTCATATAGCGGTACGCGTCTTTACCGCAGTTAAACAGTAAATCGAGAATGGAGACCCCGTGAGTGAATTCGCCCCATAATTGTGGGTATTCGGGGTATCCAGAGTAATCAAACCAAGTCAGCTTGATGCTGTGTTCAGTGAACACGCTCTCTTCGATGTAACCCTTGGCCGCAGGGCCTGAGATGTATTCCGTCCCGCCTGCCTGGGCACAAAGATCGGCCAAACGCTCCGTCTTACCATCAAGCAGGGTATAATCCCACGAATTACTTATAACGGTTTTGATTCCCAAGTAATTGCATACGGCTTCGATAAAGAGGCGATTCAATTGCGCGATATTTGTGTAGCTCCCAGCAAGGTAAAGCGGCTCGATCCATGCGGCAATATCGTCAAAGTGTGGCGCACGGCGATAGTTCTGCGCCACTGCTTTCCAATGCGCTGATGCCCAGTCTGAACCGTCAATCTCTGTGTCCCGGATTTTTTGATGATACTTTCCTTTCACTTGCACTGGAACCGTCAGCCACTGTACCCCTTGCGGAGTCTTTATTTGATTACGGTTACGCCAGTCACGCCGCGTATACTGCATGTCGTCGTACAGGATGAATTCATCCACGGCGGCGATCATGTCGAAGTACCCTTTCCAGGGGATGTAGTTGGATTGAAGGATGGCTATCTTTTTCATTCTCATTTTATGTTATTAGGACTTAGGAAGTTTACTCCGCAAAACTGATTACGAGTCTTTTGTGGGGTAACCCCCCATGAGAGCAAATAGTCACATCTGACAATGGCATAGTTCGGGCGTACCCTGTTAATGACTTCAGCAGTCGTTATCTTGGTTAGACTTCCAGACAAGTCTAAATAAGTCACAGGATATAAGTTAGGGTAGTGCTTCAAACTGTCATAGGTCATATCGTCCACAATGATTCGACCCTTTGATAAATCCATACCGCAGTCTTGAGCTAGACTGATCACGTTACGGCTAATACTATCCCAATCCTTATTAATAGCCATTGATGGTCCTTCAAACCCGGCATTAAACTTGTTGGTGAACCACCACACATTAACAATTAGCGAAGCCACCACTACCACACCACAAAAAACGAAATAGGCAGTTGCTATTGAGCGAAACCTACCCAAATATAATCGCGACAGGAGCATGGTCAACATGATGCTCGCCAATAGGTTTATGAAAAAGGATCGATAAAAGTTGCGATCTGAGTCGTAGAAGAAAAGGAAGATTAACGGAAACGCAAACAAAATTATCACGTGAGCCTCTTTTAAACCTTTTGTAACGACTCCACCTGTTGCACGCAGTTTGTATTTCGACGCGTATTGCTTTACTGCAAATATGAATGCGCCGATAGCGGCACAAACAAAAAGAATCAAATTTACCATCAAAATAATATGAATGCTTTGATTGAGTTCGGCCAAAATATTTTTCAGCCAACCCTCCCCCACATTGATTCCTGGTAGGTAGCTAACTTGATAGCTATCTTTGAAATAAAAAGACTGAAAATATTGATTGGTGTTAGTAGTTAGCCAATCGGTGAATTTGATTGACTTAAATCTTTCAATATTAATGACTTTATCAGTAACGTACTGCTCAATTCCAGAGTAGCCGTCACAAGAAAAATTACTAAAATTAACTGTAGTTTTGGCCAGAAGAAATAAGCCCCCCCCCAATATAATAGCAGCCCTCCTCTTCCCTATGCTTAAGCTGACAAGGCAATAAATTAAGTAGATCGTAAGTGGTAAAAAAAGCAGCCCTTGAACGTGTGAATATATTGATAGCAAGCAGCTTAACAACAGCAATACAGATAGCGTATAACGCCTGCCAATGCCTAGTGAAGCTGACTCAAGATGTAAGAATACCCAAGCACAGCAGGCAACATTCAACACCTGCAAATATTCCGGGCGGGCAATAATAAGACCTGAGCCAGATACACCTATTAGCGCTGTTGTCGCCACTATTGCAGCATCTAGATTTCGACCTTTAACTGCAAACCCAATAATTATAAAAATAGCCGCAAGCACTATGATAAAGGGAAGAATGCGTATTTCAACTAGTGAAAGATGTAAATCTAGCCAAGAAAGAATCCAAGCTGGAATGATAAAAAGTAATGGTGTTTCTCTAGCATTGGAAGGACAAAGGTGGAATAGCTTTTGTGCAAGACCATGATCTTGAATATAGCGCCCTGATAATAACCGGACTGCAATTTCATCTGGGAAAATAGGCGAATAGAACCAGACGAATAGCGCCGTTAGCGATAGCAACATCAAGGCTCCCGCCAATATTAATTGGCCTATAGTATACCGTCCACTCCATAACTTCTTAGCGAGCATAAATTCTTCCTTAATCTTCCGCCCTTTTAGAAGAGGCTTCAGAATATGCTTCGCTCGCTATTTTTTCGTTCTTTACCGCAACAGCTTCAACAAGATAGTATCCAGGAGGTTGCAGCTTAATGTTTTTCCTCAAGTAATCCAGCATCTTGTTCTTCATAAAAAAACCATTAGGATCGCTAGGCTTCAAGATTGGCACAATCACTCTTCTCATAATAAATTCTAGTACGGACAGCTTAAGTGGACTTAATCTTGATTCCACGACTCGGAACCCCGCGTTTTCAATGACGCTAACAAAATGGTCTTTCGATTCATATTCGCGCAGGTGGGTTGGATCAACCAAACAGCGACCTTCAGAATTTTTATAGAACCTCCATCCATATCTCCATCCGTATTTAAGCATGTAGTTTTTGTCGGCCCCTTTTTCGCTCACCAGTGAAGCAATATATGCCGTACCGCTGTCTTTTAGAAGACGTTCTATTTCATGAAGAAACTTATCCTCATCGACATGCTCAATCACTTGGGTGCTAATGATAAAATCTAATTTCGAACTTTCAATTTCAGGTATGTCAGTAACATCCGAGCAGATAACGGTTACATCAGTACATTGCCTCAATCTATCGCAGCGATCTTCTGACAAATCAACCGCTACAATTGATTTAGCTTTTTCCAAATGTCCAGCATGCTGAAGCGCGGCTAGTAAAACTCCATCTCCGGCGCCCAGATCGGCGAGGCTATAATCTTCACTCGGCAAATATTTCTCAAGAAGTTCTGGTATGGCTTCATCATGAAAAAACAAAAAGTTTCGTGAGTAATCTTCAAATTTCATATGGCTTTCCCTTAATTATCTAATTTGTTTTTGTTGTTCTTGTTTTTGCCCAATCGATGATCCAGTCATACATCACTCCAGGCATAAGATGAAAAACAGTCCATAGTCCACCCGACTGCCATGGCAGAGTTACAAGCCTTTTCCTTCTCGTAATAGCTTTGAATATTAATTGTGCTGCTTTAGGCGCGCTAATTAAACCGGGCATCCAAAAAGCATTATTCCTCGTCATTGCTGTATCTACAAAACCAACACATAGCGTAGTGACAGGAATTCCGTACGGCCTTAAGCGAAGCCTTAATCCCTCTGACCACAGATTAATAGCTGCCTTTGAGGCTGAATAAGCGCCGGAGTTATGGGTTGACCTTAGTGAAGATATACTGGATATAATTACAAGATGGCCTGATTTGTTTTCCTTCATATGGGCTATAAATGGCAAAAAAGTATTTATAACACCGAAATAATTTACTTTCATATTATGCATAGGTATTTCGGTTTCAGAAAAATCACTATCTTCCACAAAAGCCACTCCTGCGTTGGCTATAACGAGATCGATGTCGCCGACTTTTTTTTGGAAGTCTGTTGCGCATTCCTCCATGACCGAATTATTGGATACATCTGCGATGTATGTTAATACCCTTGCCCCTTTAACTCTGCATTCATTTGCAACCTCTTCAAGATTGCCCGAAGCATTAACCGACAATAGTCCTAGAGTAATACCTTCTTCAGCACACAAAATGCTTAAAGCCTCCCCTATGCCCGAAGAAGCTCCCGTTATAAAAATGCTTTGATACCTCATAATAATACGCTCCGATAATTTTGCGTTCAGCTTGGATGGAAAAAATTGTCAAATAAAGCATACAATCTTCACATGTATATTTTATTTTCGACTGGCTAAAAGCCACAATTGTATTTAGTCAGTTCTGCATACACCCAAGTTCCATTTTGCTAATGGCTTTCTCTTATAGACTGAAACAAGACGCCCTTCCTCTACCAGTTCGTAACAAGGACGTATCAATTCGAAAACTTTGCGTAGCCCGGCATTTGATCCCAATCTCGAAATAGATGCTGTTATCCTATTTTGCATATAGGCATCTGCACTGAGCGGTAACTCGTATTGACCACGAATAATTCTCGTGTCGGCAAATAATATCTTATCGGGGGACGATACTATTTGTTCTGCTGAAACCTTTACTTCATCATTCGACAACAAAGAGTCAAATGTAATCATGTAAGGTCCTGCTTTGTACTTGCCCGCAAATGGCAGTAAAACAATCTCCCATGGGGATAATATGTTGGCAGATGAATGTTCCTCATATTTTCTGATGAGGTCTATGCTCTCACTTATCAGTGCGGGTTGTCCCGTACTTGTAATTTGACCATTTGGTAGGTTCCAGTTATGAACTACATGGTTACGAAATACTCGCTCCTCGCCTCGAAGCTCGATAAGCCTTAACGAGCCAACAAAAGTGAGAGCCAAAAGTGTTATCGCAATAACTATTCCCCCCACCTTTGCCCCCCACCTAACATTGCTGAAATATTGTCGATAGGCAATTCCCATCGCTAAACCAATAACAGGTACTGTTGGTGCTAAATGATGTAGTCTTGGATACCAGAGCAGATATACGCCGCAGAGACTTATATAGACTAATGCACTTCCAAGGAAGATCCAATCTGCGTATTGAGTTACATCTTTGGATATTGTCCTAGGATGACGACTCCACCAAGCTGCGGCAACCGCGAGTTCCAAGCCAGCAAGTAACTGCATGAATCCTAGTGGTAGAGGCGGGGTATTTATGCCAAGTAATGTAGCTGTAGCATGGGTAGCCGCGTGAGGGTTACCCAGCCAATAGCATATCAGTGTAATTGGAATAAATGCTCCGATCTGAATCCATTGTCTATTTTGTCGTGAAACCAATGCATGCAACACCATTCCAAACATAACTGCAATGGTTAAGAAAACTCCCATCTCTCTAGACCAGTAAAGTGATAGCCCTGTTATAGCTGTTAATAGCAGCCCCTTAATTACACTTGGCCGTCGCACATATAAAAACAAGCAATATAGAACAATAACATCAAAAAAATGCCGCCACGGAACCAAACCAACACCGAGTCGAATAGTTTCTATGTCCGAATTGAGAAACCCAATAAGCGCAATGGAGCAAACAAAAATGACCGACCAACGGGAAAGCCCCATCCACACTGCAATTAATACCAGAATACATAGATAGAGCGGGTAGCTTAAATACAAAAGTGCAAGATAATTGTTGAAGCGATGATTCTCAGGAGAGAACTTTATAATCGACGAAAAAAATTCAGTAAATCCACGGCCGTATTGAGAGGCAGATGCAACTTTACCATCAAGAATTCCTGAAAGAACTGGCTGAAATATGAAAACATGGTGGTAAAAAAAGCGACCTAGTACAAGATCCCTTTCCAGTTCCTCTTGGTTCAACCGCAGGAACTCCAATTCTTCCTTGTCATATCTACGATTGGAGAAGTTTATACTTGATAAGTTATCTGCTACATATTTTTTGTTTAATAATGCCTTTTCGCCTTCTGGAACAACAGATAACAATTTACTGTATTCCTCATCAGTCATTTGTCCATGTATTTCAAGACGCCCCGAATCTTGATCGTACCAAAACCGTTCTGGTGTGCGTTGTTGAAGACGCTTAATTATGGAGATGTCTACGTGACGTTTTATTTCTACCGAAAAAGGTGATGCAAGATCCAAACTTTTTCGTGGATCTGGAATGTACAGCCCTTCAAAATTGTTTTTGTTGATATAGTCAATGTTGTCTAAATGCTTTCCGTTTGCAAGAATAGACTCTTCCGGTAACGCTAGAAATTCATTGGGTACGTGAGATGGTGTTACAAACAATGCATATATAAGAGGCAGGATTCCAATCAGAATTGGGACTGTCGCAATCACAGGTCGATAAGATGCTGCGGGTTTTAGACGAAATGCGGTCGATACGAATACAGTGACAAAAACAAGTCCACAAAGTGCAAATAATCCGTATGCTGCAAAATTTTGATGCCTATAAAGCAAAAAAAGCCCCGTTACCCCCAACGCTGCAAGTAACATTACTATAGATAAAAGCCAGGGGAGGGAAAAGCGGCCAAATCGTTTTTCCAATTCTTCTGAGATTGATTGTCTTGATGTTAACAAGAAAGTAACAATAATCAGAAATATCGCTACCCCTATTAGAGAATAGGAAAACAACAATACTATTTTTTCTTGTGGGGGTAAAAAATTCGGCAAAAAAATACCGCGTTTCAATCCAAGCAGTTCCCCCCTAAATATAAATTGGCCGATTGGACGTGAAATTCCCAAAATTAATGGTATCAGGGCAATCAATAGAGACAAGAGAGCTAAGCGTGCGCTTGTAGTTCGTCCTTTAATTTTAAGTTTCATGTTCATGCTCACTTCATCTCACAGCTTCGATGCCAAACCTGTAACAATCCGCCATTTTCCCCTGGTGTATAGCATTGTGATATTTTGTGTAATACTTGTGACATGGCTGATATGCCTGCCATGTCTGACATGGCTGACATCGAATTCATTGTATCACTATGCACATTCCACACAACGCCTCCCAATAATTTGCGCTCAACAAATATAATCGGAATATTTGATTGATTGATAATTGAAGCTGTATTATTCACCGTTTCATAACTTGCAACTGCTGTTCGCCAATCGATATCTGTAAAGTACTCGGGGCGACCTGTGAGTATTCTGAGCCAGTTATCGTATTTTGAAATGATCTGCAAGCGCCCTTCCGGTTGGTATTTCTCAATTAGATTGACACTTTTCTGCATTACTTCTGGGTCAATTGTGCTGGACCCAGACAACCCGGGTAAACTCCAAGCGAAGCTCCTATGATTTTCATTATCATGAATAAATTGGCGGTATGATGAATAACTCTTTACTAGAATTCCTCCAGAAATTATTATCAAAATGTAAGCGATGTAACTAATTAAGCGAGGAGCAACTACTTGGTCATTTATCTTCTTGTTTAATATCCAAGCGAGAAATATTGTTGATGGAGTAACTGTAAATAACATCAAAAATGTTCGACCGTTATTTGGCAACACAAAAACTGTTACCAGAACAGCATAAATCGTTGCAACTCCCGCGATATCTAAAATATACGGCATTGATTGCGAGATGGGACAACCGTTCATAAAACGTATCCATATAAGTACACCTAGAAGCGAAATCAAAAAAATCACTTGCGGCCAGTTTTCTAGATGGCTGTCAATTCCAAATGATAGGGTATCCAGCTGATTGCTGACAGACACCATATTTATTAATCCGAAGAGAACAATTCCTGCCATTAAGCATTCTGCCCCTAATTTTGACAGCATTACTCTCCAATTTCCATTTACCGAACTAGCCTCAAACAGATGCCAGGAAATGCTGGCAGCAAGAAGTGATAGACCGAATTCCCTATTCCACCAAATCATGAGACCTATTGCTAAGGCTCTTAAGGAAGCGGAATTAATGGTACCCCTTCGAAAATCATGGGCAATAGCCATTAGACATATCAAATCTGGAAAATGCAGAATTGGGTTATACTCCGGTTTTGATCGAATTAAGTCATGGCCAACATACATCTCTACAATGGTGGCCGAGACTAGGGCAATAACCGCCACCCATGAATTTCGAGTTATCTGCCAAACTGTTAATGTTAGCAGTAGCAAATATGCATAGACTGCCCAACAATATATGGTGAAGTAATGATTGTAAGTTGCCGCACCTGTTAAGCTTAATATTTTCCCTAGAGTTTTTGTTAGTCCAGCTCCATATTGCGACACAACTCCATGTCCACCTGCCAAAACTTGCAGATATAGGCCGCTATGATTGTCCAGCCCCCCTCCCATGAATGGGGGAGGGGTAATTGACCGTTGATTTTTTCGAATGAACTCATCATCTTCAGCCGAATTTTCCCATTGAACTACCCAGTCAGAGCTATTTAATTTCACTCCCCATATGGATTCAATTAACAGATACTGTTTAGCAGTTAAATTTTTTTTGATCACCAAATTTTCTTTTTCCCAATCATAGAAAACACCCATGTCCAGAGGAAATAGAATAAATGGCTCATCTTTGTTGTGAAATACACTATTGCTTAAGTGCAGACAAACACTCGTTTTACTTGTTTGTTGATCTTCGCAAGGGTCTGACTCGTACAACGGACCGATCAAATGCTTACGTTTAAATTCGGAATTTTCAATTAATCGACCATCCTCCATGCGAGTATATTCGGGCAAGTCAGAATAATCGTTGAAAATAAACACATCAGGCTTCCAGGATGTTACTGACAAAACTAACAGGACGCCAACGATAGTCCCAAAAGAAAGAGTGAGGCTAACCCGCTCTGCTACAACTGACCGAGGTGGAAGGTTCCGGGCATATACCCAAGCGGGGAGCAGGGCACATAAAAATATCCAAATAACACTGAAAGAAACCAGCAAACAGACCAACTCGTAAGCACCAAGCATTGCCCATCTTGATGGAGATAACTCGATGTGCTCATCGTTACGCTGAGCATAGGTAAAAAGAGCCCAAATTGTTGCGGTTGCAATTGTCAGTAACACCCCATACTCGAGCATGATCTCGATTTTCGGAGGCGCTGGTTTAGATGCCCAGCCTACCAAACCATATATATGGTGGTTTGACTCCCACAATTTACGGAGAAATTTTGCAACGTAATGAGCTTGAGCAACGAACCCCAAAACCTGAAAAGCTGCATGCAGCTGTATGATCCTGCTATATTTTATTTGCATTTAACACTGCTTAGTTGATCGATAATTTGGAAAGATGGGGCGCAGATAATAAAAAGTAACTCAGAAATTTATTCTTTCCTTCTCCACCACAACCGGCCTACGATGAAGATATGAATGAATTGAACCTACGTATTCCCCAAGAATTCCAATAAACATTAACTGGATACCAAACAGGAAAAAAAGCCCGATGACGACGGGGGCAATCCCCAGCGGAAATGAATCCCAAAACATTACTTTCAGTGCTGTATATCCCATCGCTACTAATAAACTGATTGCTCCCATTGCAAACCCCAGAAACGCAGCAATCCTAATTGGCATTTTTGAATGACTGACAATACCGAGCATAGCTATGTCATAGAGAGTGTACAGATTATTCTTCGATATTCCGCGCAACCGTCTCGGTTGTGTAAACGGAATAGTCTTGATTTCATAGCCCAGTTCGCAAATTAACCCACGCAGGAAAGGGTAGGGGTCATCAATCTGACGTAAATGATCTAAAACTTCGCGGTCGTACAAGCCGAATCCCGTTGCATCTGCCACCAACGTAATGTCGGAAATTCCATCCAAAAAGCGGTAGTAGGCCTTGCGAAGGGCATGAACCCAAGCGACGCCTTTGCTCACGGGCTTGGTCGCCATGACCAGCTTGTAGCCATCTTCCCAGTAGCGAATAAACTCGGGGATCAATTCTGGCGGATCCTGCAGATCGGAAGCAAGATAGATAGTAGCCAAGCCACTAGACTGGAGGATACCGTAGTAAGGGGAGCGGATATGACCGAAGTTACGAGTGTTAACAATGATCTTGACCATCGGGTCGCTCTCCGCCAGCTTCTTCAGCTTGGTCACTGTTCCATCCTCAGAATGGTTATCGATGAAGATCAGTTCGAACTCGTACTTCGTTTGATTAGCAATGGCGGCCTTGACCTGCTTATAGAGTTCCTCGACGTTGTCTTCTTCGTTATAACAAGGAGTGACAATGCTTAGAAGAGCGCGTTCTAATATCATTTTTCTTCTCTTTTTGGAGTGGCAATGGTGAGCATATTGCCGAGTTTAAGACCCAGCGTGAACTGGCCGAAACTCGGGATGGAGTGGACTTTTACGCCGAAGGCCCAGAGCAAATGCTTTAGGAGATAATTAAACTGGAAAAAATTGACTGTCTTGTGCTGCTGCAGCACCTCAAATCCAGCAGCTTCGAGCAGAATACGCATGCTTTCCGGATTATAAATTTGTGGGTGCTGAAGACAAAATGCCGGCCATCTCCAGCCGACGACGCGCCGCAATAGAGATGATTCGTTGTGGGTTACCAGTAACAACCTAGCCTCGGGCTTAAGCTTCTGCCGAAGTTCACGCAAAGTTGCCACCGGATCAAGCAAATGATCCAGAACGTGAATCATCACTGCCGCCGATGCGGCATGATCGGGGACATGGGAGAAACCAAACATGTCATGGATGATGTGAAATTTCCGGCCGTCAACGATCTTTTTTAAAGCAGGCAACACATCCCTGTTCGGTTCAAACAGCCAGTATTCATCGTACTTCTTTTCCTTCACGCAATTCTCGGTAAATAGACCAATGTCAGGCCCCACCTCAATAAATCCACCTTCCAGTTCGGAACAACTCCTCAACGCATCGAAATAACCACGCTGGGTTCGGCGCAGGGCTTCCAACGGAACCTCCGCCATATTAGGTGGCATCTGGCCGTAGAGACGCTCCAACTGGGAGTCGTTAAAAAAAGTTGGCGCATAGAGTAGCCCGCAGCCACCACACCGTGCATAGGAGAAAAATACCTTGTCCTTGAAGAAACCGTTCCAGTGTGGAATTAGAGCATCAAAACCCAGCGACTCTGCGCGCACCTCAGAACTTATAGCTACCTGTCTCGGCGGGTTGGTGCCACAGACCGGGCAAACACGGTCGAGAAAATTGTTTTTATCCATTATTTCGTCACCTTGGTTGAAGAAAATGTAATACGACTATGCCAAAAATAGCTGGTGACAACAACCAGCACGGCAAACAGCGTCTGAGCCCAGACCGGGTTTATGCCAGCAAACTCGACTAGGACGGGTAATGCCGCAAGATTCACTAAAAAATAGGACAAATGAAGCATAAGGAACTTCCCGGACTCCCGCAGGTAGTTCCCGGAAGTTCGAAATACGAAGAATTTATTGGTCAAAAAACTACATGTCACAGTCACTACGTAACCTACTGCCAGAACCGTCAGGTAATGGAGTTTTAACGGAACCGCAAGATAATAAATTGCAGGATAGACCGCCAGAGCTATGGCAGTATTAAACGTACCCGCAAAAAAAAATCTGATCTTTGTCTGGTGTTGGTTCGCTAAACGCCGACTCTTCGTCAACCAGCTCCTTTTCTGCTGGCTCCTTTTCTGCATGCTCCTTTTCTGCTGGCTCCTTTTCTGCATGCTTACTCTTCTTCAAGTAAATCGATAATCATATTTTCACGCAGCTCTTCTCGGGATAAAAATGGCGAAAGATCTTCGAGAGAGGGAGAAATAATACGTCCATCGGGTAGTTGTTTTGCCCCCAATTTGGGCGCGAAAGGTTGGTTCTCATCGATCATCAATTCACAAATAACGGGTCCATTTGTTGCCAAA
>Ga0208888_100477_pt1 | contig 18243 bp, 16 predicted proteins | sample LakWasM115_HOW13_2_FD_183929 | JGI IMG/M metagenome (GOLD analysis project Ga0208888, IMG submission 183929) | Freshwater sediment methanotrophic microbial communities from Lake Washington under simulated oxygen tension - Sediment Metagenome... | ecosystem: Environmental > Aquatic > Freshwater >...
TGAACCTGGCGATCGACCGCGAGGCCATCGTGCAACTGCTCAACGGCCAGGCCTCCGTGGCCCGGGGCCAGCTCGACCCCAGCAGCCCCTGGTTCGGCAAGCCGCACTTCGACATCAAGTTCGACCTGCCGCAGGCCCGGGCCCTGATGGCCCAGGCCGGCTACGGCAAGAACCGCCCTCTCAAGGCCAAGGTCATCATCGCGCAGGGCGGCAGTGGCCAGATGCTGTCGCTGCCCATGAACGAGTTCATCCAGCAAAGCTTGGCCGAGATCGGGGTGCAGATCGAGTTCGAGGTGGTCGAGCTGGAGAACCTCTACCTGCACTGGCGCAGCGGTGCCAAGGCCGACATGAACGCCGGCAAGGGCATCACGGCCATCAACCTGGGCTACGTCACGGCCGACCCGTTCTACGCCCTGACGCGCTTCATGGACAGCCGCTACATCGCCCCCAATGGGGTCAACTGGGGCGGCCTGAACGACCCGCAGGTGGATGCCACCATCGACAAGATCCGCACCACCTTCGACACCAAGGTGCAGGACAAGCTGCTGGCCTCCCTGCATGAAACCCTGGTCGACCAGGCCCTGATGCTGTGGGTGGTGCACGACACCAACCCGCATGCCCACTCGCCCAAGATCAAGCACTTCGTGCAGGCCCAGCACTGGTTCCAGGACCTCACCACCATCGGTTACTGAGCCTAGCCCGCCCAGCATGTCTGCAGCCCAGCCCGACGCCGGTGCCGTGCTGGCACCTGAGGTGGCCGGCTCGGCCGGGGTGCCACGCGGGCGCCTGGCCGACCACGTGTTCCGGCCACCTGCCCCCCGGCCAGCACCTGGACGAACAGGCCATGGCCGCGCGCTACCAGGTCTCGCGCACCCCGGTGCGTGAAGCCCTCAAGCAGCTGGTGGCCACCGGCCTGGCCGACTACCGCCCCAACCGGGGCTCCATGGTGCGCCGGCTGGATGCAGCCGAACTCGACCTGATGTTCGAGGCCATCGCCGAGCTGGAGTCGGCCTGCGCCCGCCACGCCGCCCTGCGCATGACCGAGCCGCAGCGCCAGGCCCTGGCCGAGGCCCATGCCCAGGGGCGCCTGGCCATGCAGCAGCACGACATGGAGGCCTACGACCAGGCCAATCTGCGCCTGCACCAGCTGGTGCTCGATGGCGCCCACAACCCTTACCTGATCGAGGCCACCCGCGCTCTGCGCAGCCGCGTCAAGCCCTTTCGGCGCGGCCAGTTCACCCGGCTTGATCGCCTGGTGCAGTCGTACGAAGAGCACAGCCGCGTGGTCGAAGCCATCCTGGCGCACGACGCGCTGGCCGCCCACCGCGAAATGCGGGCCCACCTGCAGGCGGCGCGCCAGGCCACCCGACTGCTGGCCCCGCAGTGGCGCGATCCCTCGCCAGCGGCATGAACCCTGCCACCGGCATGAACCCTCCGGCGGTGCGATAATTTTTGACTGCCCGGTCAAGCCGGGCCGGCCCGCATCGACCCCGCTTCCTCAACCCCTGCCACCTGCCTGAAGGCGCGAACCCATGAACTTCGATTACGCCAACCCCTACCTCAGCACCCGTCTGCCGGTGTTTGCCCGCAACGTGGTGTCCACCTCGCACCCGCTGGCGGCCCAGGCCGGCCTGCGCATGCTCTGGAAGGGCGGCAATGCGGTCGACGCGGCCGTGGCCTCGGCCGCGGCCATGACCATCGTCGAGCCGGTCAGCAACGGCCTGGGCAGCGATGCCTTCTGCATCCTGTGGGACGGCAAGGAACTGCACGGCCTCAATGCCTCCGGCCGCGCACCCCAGACCTGGACCCCCGACTACTTCAAGGCCAAGTACGGTGCCGAGGCCAAAAACCCGCCCAAGCGCGGCTTCGACGCCGTCACCGTGCCCGGCGCCGTGAGCAGCTGGGTGGCCCTGAGCGAGCGTTTCGGCAAGCTGCCCTTTGCCGACCTCATGGAGCCCGCCATCGAGATCGCCGAGCGCGGCTACCTGCTGCCCACCGTGGTGCAACAGAAATGGGCGGCTGCCACCGACGAACTCCGGGGCCTGCCCGGCTTTGCCGACGCTTTCCTGCCCTGGGGCCGGGCGCCGCAAGTGGGTGAGCTGTTCCGCTTCCAGTCGGCCGCCCGCGGCCTGCGCGCGATTGCCGAAACCAAGGGCCAGGCCTTCTATGGCGGGCAGATCGCCGAGGCCATCGAACGCTTCTCGGCCCGCCATGGCGGCAGCGTCACGGCACGCGACTTTGCCGAGTACCGCCCTGAATGGGTGAAGCCCATCGCCCAGAACTACCGTGGCTACACCCTGCACGAGATCCCGCCCAATGGCCAGGGCATTGCCGCCCTGATCGCCCTGGGCATCCTCGAGAACTTCGACATCGCCTCGCTGGCGGTGGATGGCATCGACTCCCAGCACTTGCAGATCGAAGCCATGAAACTGGCCTTTGCCGACGTCTACCGCTACGTGGCCGAGCCCTCGGCCATGGAGGTCACGCCCCAGCAGATGCTCGACCCGGCCTACCTGGCCTCGCGCGCCAAGCTGATCGACATGAAGAAGGCACAAGACTTCGGGGCCGGCAACCCGGTCAAGGGCGGCACCATCTACCTGACCGCAGCCGACGAAGACGGCATGATGGTCAGCTTCATCCAGAGCAACTACATGGGCTTCGGCTCGGGCTGCGTCGAGCCTGAATTCGGCATCAGCCTGCAAAACCGCGGCCACGGCTTCAGCCTTGATGCCTCGGCCCTCAACCCGGCCAACCTGGTGGCCCCGGGCAAGCGCCCCTTCCACACCATCATCCCGGCCTTCCTCACCCAGAACGGCCAGCCGGTGATGAGCTACGGCGTGATGGGCGCCAACATGCAGCCCCAGGGCCACATGCAGACCCTGGTGCGCATGCTGGACTACCGCCAGAACCCGCAGGCCGCCTGCGATGCCCCGCGCTGGCGCTACAACGCCGGGCTGGAGATCAACGTCGAAGCCGCCATGCGCGCCGAGACCGTGCAGGGCCTGGCCCAGCGCGGCCACGTGATGGAAGTCATCAACGACTCTTACCAGGACTTCGGTGCCGGCCAGTTCATCTGGCGTGCCGGCGACCCCAAGGTGGAAGGCTATGTGGTCGCCAGCGACCCGCGCCGCGACGGTCTGGCGGCCGGCTTTTGAGGGCGCGCCCCGCCTTGAGCCTGCGCCCTGACGCTCACACCCCCGACGCCTCGCGACGCATGGCCGGCGGCCTGGCCCTGGCCAGCCTGGGCGCCATCGCCTTCAGCGGCAAGGCCATCATCGTCAAGCTGGCCTACCGCCATGGCGTCGATGCGGTCACCCTGATCATGTACCGCATGCTGTTTGCGCTGCCCATCTTCCTGGCCATGGCCTGGTGGGCCACCTACCGCCAAGCCGTGCGCCCACCGGCCCTGAGCGGGCGCGACTGGCTGGGCGTGCTGGGCCTGGGCATCAGCGGCTACTACCTGGCCAGCTTTCTCGACTTTGCCGGCCTGGCCTACGTCAGCGCCAGCCTGGAGCGGCTCATCCTCTACCTCAACCCCACCCTGGTGCTGCTGCTGGGGCGGGTGCTGTATGGCAAGCCCATCACCGTGCGCCAGGTGGTGGCCATGGGCGTGAGCTACTGCGGCGTGCTGCTGGTGTTCGGCCACGAGGTCAATCTGCAGGGTGGGCAGATCGCCTGGGGCACCTTGCTGGTGTTTCTCAGCGCGGTCAGCTATGCGCTGTACCTGGTCTACAGCGGCGAGATGGTGCAGCGCATCGGCTCGCTGCGCCTGGTCGGCCTGGCCACCTCGGTGGCCTGCCTGTGCTGCCTGATCCAGTTTGCCGTGCTGCGCCCCTGGTCGGCCGCCCTGGTTGCCCCCGAGGTGCTGTGGCTGTCGGTGCTCAACGCCACGCTGTGCACCGCCGTGCCGGTGTTGATCGTGATGATGGCGATCGAGCGCATCGGCGCGGGCCTCACCGCCCAGACCGGCATGATCGGGCCGCTGTCCACCATCCTGATGGGCGTGCTGATCCTGGGTGAGCCCTTCACCGCCTGGGTGGCCGCGGGCACGGTGCTGGTGATGGCCGGCATCTTTGTCGTCACCCGCGGCGCACAGCGTCGGAGCTGACGGGCACCGGCCTCCCCCGGCCCGATCTCCCTGCGGGATCTCCCCGCCCGGCGCGGGGATGGTTACCAGCCGTATCATCGGCCTCCAACTGAACACTCACCTCCTTGGAGCAAGACATGGATCTCGGAATCGCTGGCAAATGGGCCCTGGTCTGCGGGGCCAGCAAAGGCCTGGGCTTGGGCTGCGCACAAGCCCTGGTGCGCGAGGGCGTCAACGTGGTGATCGCCGCGCGCGGTGCCGAGGGCCTGCAGGTGGCCACGGCCGGCCTGCTGGGCGACCCGCTGCGCCCGGCCGCCACCCAGGTGCTGAGCGTGGCCAGCGATGTCACCACGCCCGAAGGCCGCGCTGCGCTGTTTGCCGTGCCCGGCGGCCCGGGCGTCAACTTCGACATCGTGGTCACCAATGCCGGCGGCCCACCGCCCGGCGACTTCCGCGATTGGGACCGCGAGGCCTGGATCAAGGCGGTGGACGCCAACATGCTCACCCCCATCGAGCTCATCAAGACCACTATCGACGGCATGGCCGAGCGCGGTTTCGGCCGCATCGTCAACATCACCTCCAGCTCGGTCAAGTCGCCCATCGACATCCTGGGCCTGTCCAACGGCGCTCGCAGCGGCCTGACCGGCTTTGTCGCCGGCGTCGCCCGCAGCTCGATCGCGGCCCGTGGCGTCACCATCAACAACCTGTTGCCCGGCAAGTTCGACACCGACCGCCTGGCCGGCACCCTGGGCGCCGCCGCCAAGAAGAGCGGCAAACCCATCGAAGCCATCCGCGCCGCCCAACAGGCTCAGATCCCCGCCGGCCGCTACGGCAACCCGGCCGAGTTCGGCGCCATCTGCGCCTTCCTGTGCAGCGTGCACGCGGGCTACCTGACGGGGCAGAACATCCTGCCCGATGGCGGGGCGTATCCCGGGACCTACTGAGTCCGTGGGGCGCCTTGGCGCCTGATTGGCTGACCGACCCTTTGCGCTAAAGGGCCGTCGTACAGGTCACGATCTGCGTTGTGGTCCCAAGTGGCTGGCCAACTGTCTGGGGCGTGCATTGACCGAGGGGCTCACCCTCATTCGCCCCATGCGTGCATTCAGGCGGTCTGATGTGACCGAAGGTCGTTTGTCATGGGGCTTGGGTTTGGTGGGGGCGTTTGAGTGCCTAGAGTGTGATGCACATGGCTGCGACTCATTCCGTGCAGTCGACACCTGCGTCCCATCTGCGGCCCTTGGCCCGTGCACTGACCATGATCCACCTCCTGATCTGTGAGAGCCCCCTGTCCTGCGACTGGCAGTTGGGTTCGCTGCCGCCCAGACAGGGCGTGTTCGAGTTGTTGGGCTGGGCGAGCGCCGAAGACTCCCTGGAGGGCGGTGTACCCCAGGCGGTCCAGCAGCTGCTGGCGCGTGTCTGGGTGAGCATGGCCCGGCTGGAGTACCTCTTTCATGATCACCCGGGGCGCAGCGCTTGGGCTCATCTCCTTCCCCGGGCGTGGCGCGGGCCTGTGTTGCCACGCTGGGCCAACAGCACCGACCCATCGCAGGCACAGGCCTTGTTCCACGATTCAGGGTGTCCCTGGGCCCTGCAAGGTCAGGCCTTGCTCCTGAGCGAGGCCCAAAGCCCCAGGCCGAAGTTGGAGGCGGTGCCGCTGGACGTGCTGCTGTCGGATGACTGGTGGCAATTGGCCCCGCCCTTGAGGGCGGCCGGGGTGGAGGCTGTGGTGCGCCCTGGGGTGGATGGCGCGGTGGCCGGGTTTTGGTGGCTGGAGGCCGAGCGGGATCGTGAGCCGACAGGCCTGCAGCAGCGCTGGCGGCAGGCCCTGGCGCACGAAGTGGCCGCTGGTGCGGCCAGCCTGAGCCGGGTCAGCGAAGACGAGTTTCGCCAGCGTCTGGCCCAGCCTTGAGCTGAGGTGCTCACGCCTTGGTCGGCGCCAGCACGTAGGCCACGATCTCGATCTTCATGCCCGGCACCACCAGGGCGTTCACGCCCATGCTGGAGCGGTTGGGGTAGGGGGCCTCGAAGAACTCGCGGTAGATGCTGTCGATCACCGGCATGTCTTTCACATCGGTCATGTAGATCAGCACCTGGGCCACATCGGCCAGGGTGGCGCCCGCGGCTTCGGCGGCCTTTTTCAGGTTGCCGAAGGTGAGTCGGGTCTGGGTTTCGATGTCGCCGGTGAACACGCTGCCGTCGGTCTGCACCGGGCCGTGGGCCGTGAACACGATGCCGGCCCCTTGCACGGCCCAGGAGAACGGTTGTTTCAGCGGCGGCAGGCCGATATCGATGACTTGTTTGCTCATGGCGGGTTCTGACGTGAATGGGTGATGTAGAAGGTGCGTAGGGTGCGGACGGTGCGCTCAGACGCTGGCCAACAGGGCCAGCGTGGCGTCGCCCAGCAAGGTGCCGGGCTCGCACAGGTCGAGCACCACGTCGAAGTGGTTGCGGGCCGGCACTTCCAGGGCGGGGACCTCGGGCAGGCCCTGGGCCTGCAGCGCCTGCCCGAAGGCGCGGCTCTGGCGCTTGAACTCCTCGGTCTCGATCTCGCCCCAGGCCAGCACGGTGCGGGCAAAGCCTGCCAGGCTGTAGTGCAGCGGGCTCACCTTGCTGGCGCTGTCGCGCGTCAAACCCAGTGCGGTGTTGATGGAGGTGCCCACCAGCGGGGCCAGCTCGTACACGCCTGACACCAGCACCGCACCGGCGGGCAGGCCGCTGTCGTGCGGCCAGCCGCGCAGGGTGCACATGGCGGCCAGGTGGGCACCGGCCGAGCTGCCGGCCACCACGATGCGCGCCGGGTCATAGCCCAGGCGGTCGGCGTGGTGCTGCAGCCAGACCAGGGCCGTGCGGCATTCCTGCACGATCTGCTCCACGCTGGCTTCGGGGGCCAGTGTGTAGCCCACGGCCGCAAAGGCATGGCCTGCGGCCAGGCAGGCCGGGGCGGCAAAGCAGGCGCTTTGCCTGGACAGTTCCTGCCAGTAGCCGCCATGGATGAACACCAGCAGGGCTGGGGGCCGTGTGGCGCCCTGGGGCATCGCGGGCAGGAACAGGTCCAGGCGCTGGCGCGGCAGGCCGCCGTAGGCATGCTCCTGGTGCGGCAGAGCCCGTGCCGCGTCGCTGCGTTGCTGGTACTGCTGCAGAAAAGGGCGGTAGTCGCCGCCGATGCACGAGCTGGGCGAGTACGCCTGCTCGCGCTCGGCCGGCCCCAGATCGGGCGCCGTGAAGCGTGTCGTGGAGGGCTGGCTGGTCACGGCTGGAATCACTGGGGCTTGTAACCGGCGTTCTTGACCATCACGGTCCAGTCCTTGTGGGTGTGTGCCACCCGGGCGGCCAGCTCGGCCGGGCTGCTGCTGGCGGCGCTGATGCCCATGGCCGACAGCTTGTCGGCAAACACCTCCGACTTCACCACCTTGGTCAGGGCCGCGCTGTAGCGCTGCACCAGGTCGGCCGGCAGACCGGCCGGGGCGAACAGGCCGGTGTAGATCATTTCTTCGTAGCCCTTGATCCCCAGTTCGGCATAGGTGGGCACATCGGGCAGCAGGGCCAGGCGGCTGGTGCCGTTGACCGCCACGATGCGCACCTTGCCGGCCTTGGCCGGCTGCAGCATGGCGCCCACCGAGCCGATGCCGGCGCTGATCTGGCCGGCCATCACGTCCTGGGCCACCGGGGCGTCGCCCCGGTAGGGCACCGAGCGCAGGTCGGCGTCCAGGGCCTTGGCCACGATGCCCACCGCAAAGTCCGGGGCGCTGGCCGGGGCCGGCACCCCCACGTTGCCGCGGTCGGGGTTGCCCTTGGCCCATTGCGCGTATTCTTTCAGGCCCGCCTTGGGGTTGCCGACCACGCTGGGGTTGATCACGAACACGTCGGGGTTGACGGCCACCAGGCCGATGGGGGCGAAGTCCTTGGCGGCGTCGTAGCCTGGGTTCAGCACGGTCAGCGGGATCATGGCCATGGTGTGGCTGTTCGACAGGTACAGGGTCAGGCCATCGGGCTTGGCGGCCTTGAGCAACTGGGCCGCGATCTGACCGCCCGCGCCGGGCTTGTTGTCCACCACCACCGGCTGGCCCAGCTCCTGCTGCAGGCCCTGGGCCAGCTGGCGCGCGATCATGTCCGAGCTGCCGCCGGCGGCAAAGCCGACCAGGATGCGGATGCTGGCATTGCTCTGGGCCAGGGCCGTGCCGGTGGCGCTGGTCAGGGCCAGCGCCAGGGCGCTGAGCAGGAAGTGGTGGCGTTTCATGGATTTCCTTTCGAGGGGGGTGGGTGGGTGCTGTTGTTATCGAAACTCAGAAAATCTTGCCGGGGTTCATCAGGCCCAGCGGGTCCAGGGCCTGCTTGATCTGCCGCATCACGGCCAGCTCGGCCGGGCTGCGGCTCAGGCCCAGGTAGGGCTTTTTGTGCAGGCCGATGCCATGCTCGGCCGACACGCTGCCCCCGTAGCTGGCTAGCAAGCCGTAGACCAGTTCTTCGACCGCGGACTCTGCCTCGGCCAACGACAGCCCGCCCAGCGAGCGGGCATCGGTGCTCAGGTGCAGGTTGCCGTCGCCCAGGTGGCCAAAGCGCACGCTGCGCTGGCCGGGCCAGCGTCGCTCCAGCGCGTCCACGCAGGCCTGGGCAAAGTCACCGATCACCGCCAGGGGCAGGCTGATGTCGAAATTGATCGGCTGCATGCGGGTCGGGAACTCGGCCGTGGCCTCGCGGATGCGCCACAGCGCCGCCGCCTGGGCGCGCGAGGGCGGCAGCACCGCGTCGACCACCAGGCCCTCTTCGAGGGCCGGGCCCAGCAGTTCTTCCAGCGCTTGCTGCAGGCGGGCTTCATCGTCGCCGCTCACCTCGGCCAGGGCCAGAAAGGCATGGGGCTCGGCAAAGGGCGGGGGAGCGGTCTTCCATTCGAGCGACAGCTCGACAAAGTCGCGCCACATCAGTTCGAACGCCGCCAGCGCGCCGGGGAAGGCGGCCTGCAAGCGGCTCAGCAAGGCCATGGCCGCCTCGAAATCGGGCAGGGCCAGCAGCACGGTGGCACGCGCCACCGGGGCCGGGCGCAGGCGCAGCACGGCCCGGGTGATCACCCCCAGCGTGCCCTCGGCGCCGATGAACAGCTGCTTGAGGTCGTAGCCGGTGTTGTTCTTGAGCATGGGGCGCAGCATGTCGAGCACTGTGCCATCGGCCAGCACCGCCTCCAGGCCCAGGGCCTGCTCGCGCATCATGCCGTACTGGATCACGCCGTTGCCGCCGGCATTGGTGGCCAGGTTGCCCCCGATCTGGCAACTGCCGCGCGCACCCAGGTCCACCCCGAAGGCCAGCCCGGCTTCGGCCGCGGCCTCTTGCACGGTCTGCAGCGTGGCGCCGGCCTGCACGGTCAGGGTGGCGGCCCGTGCGTCCACCGACTCGATGGCCTTCATGCGTTCCAGCGACAGGGCCACCCCGCCGGCCACCGGCACTGCTGCGCCGGCCAGGCCGGTCAGCCCGCCCTGCGGCACCACCGCGATGCGGTGGCGGTGGCAGATGGCCAGGGCCGCCGACACCTCGGCGGTGCTGGCGGGCCGCAGCAGGGCCAGCGGGCGCACGGGCGGGTGGCCGCTCCAGTCGGTGCAGCGCGGCAGTTCGATCTGCTCGCCCAGGCGCAGGCCCTGGGGGCCCAGCGCCGCCTGCAACTCAGCCAGGCAGGCGCTGGCGTGGCCGGGGGCTGCCTCGGTCATGCGGCTTCCAGCACGGCGGCGATGGCGTTGGCCACGTGGCCCAGGTTGTTGTCGGTCAGGCCCGACACGCACAGGCGACCCGAGCGCACCAGGTACACCGCATGCTCGGCGCGCAGCTGGTCCACCTGCTCGGCGCTCAGCCCGGTGTAGCTGAACATGCCGCGCTGGCTCAGCAGGTAGTCGAAATTGCGCCGGCCCTGGAAGCGCTGGTTCAGCGCCGCATGCAGGTGCTCGCGCATGCGGCGGATGCGGCTGCGCATGGCCGTGGTCTCGGCTGTCCACAGGGCCAGCAGCTCGGGCTCATTGAGCACCTGGGCAATCACCTGGGCCCCGTGCATGGGCGGGGTCGAGTAGTTGGCCCGCACCGTGGCCTTGAGCTGGCCCAGCACGCGCTCGGCGGTGGTGGCATCGGGGCAGACCACGCTCAGGGCGCCGCAACGCTCGCCGTACAGCGAGAAGTTCTTCGAGAACGAGTTGGCCACCAGGCAGGTCAGGCCGGCCTCGGCCATGGCGCGCGGGGCGAAGGCGTCTTCGTCCAGCCCATCCCCAAAGCCCTGGTAGGCCAGGTCGATGAACGGAATCAGGCCGCGGCTTTGCAGCACCTCGATCACCGCCAGCCATTGGCTCTGGCTCAGGTCGACGCCGGTGGGGTTGTGGCAGCTGCCATGCAGCAGCACGATGCTGCGCTCGGGCAGGGATTTCAGGCTGGCCAGCATGTCTTCGAAGCGCACCGAGCCGGTCAGCGGGTCGAAGTAGGGGTAGTTCTGCACCGTGAAGCCGCAGCCTTCGAAGATGGTGCGGTGGTTTTCCCAGCTCGGGTCGCTGAGCCACAGGCCGCTGTCCGGGAAGTAGCGGCGCAGAAAGTCGCCGCCCACCTTCAGGGCCCCCGAGCCGCCCGGGCTTTGCAGGGTGGCGATGCGCTGGCTGAGCACCGCTTCGTGCGAGGCACCGAAGATCAGGCGTTGAACGGCGGCGCGGTAGCCGGGCAGGCCGTCGATGGGCAGGTAGGAGCGGGGGCCGTTGTGCTGCATCAGCGCGGCTTCGGCGCGGCGCACCGAGGGCAGCAGCGGCACCTGGCCGTTTTCGTCAAAGTACAGGCCGATGCTCAGGCTGACCTTGTTGGGGCGCGGGTCGGCCTGGAAGCCCTCCATCAGCGAAAGGATGGGGTCGCCCGGGAAGGCGGGCACGTGGGACATCAGGGCGGACTGGCTTGGGTTCATGGCAGTTTGTCTTGGTTGAAAGTTGCTTTGTGCGCCAATTGTGTTGCCGCTCCGGAATTCATCCAACAAATTTTTGATTTGTGGATAAAAATACCCATCAAGTATTGTTTGGTGGAATATCAATGCAAATTGAGCTCGATGAAACCGACCGGCAGCTGCTTCGTGCCCTGCAAGGCAACGCCCGCCTGACCACCAGCGACCTGGCCCAGCTGACGGGCCTGTCGCAGTCGCCCTGCTGGCGCCGCATTCGCCGGCTTGAGGAGCTGGGTCTGATCGAGGGCTACCACGCCCGCCTGCAGCGCCGCAAGCTGGGCTATGGGGTGGTGGCTTTTGTCAGCATCAGCATCGACTTCCAGAACGAGCAGCGCTCGGCTGAGTTTGTGCAGGCGGTGCTTGCCATCCCCGAGGTGGTGATGTTCCATGGCGTCACGGGGGCGGCCGACTTTTTGCTGATGGTGGTGGCCCCTGACCTCGACGCCTACTCGGCCCTGCTGCAGCGCCGCCTGCACCGCCTGCCCGGGGTGCGCCAGGTGCAGACCAGCTTCTCGCTGGAGGAGTTCCGGGGCTTCGAGTCGCTGCCGATCCCGGGCTCGCCGCCCTGAACGCTGCGCCGGCCCCGCTTTGCATATCGTTGTGCGAAATGCGTCGTTGTGGATCGCTTGAGGCGCTGCTGCAATGCAGGCTTTCTTTGTCAGAGGAAGCTCACCATGCATCGTCGTCGTTTTCACCAGTGGCTGGGCCTGGCGGGCGCCGCTGGCCTGTTGACGGGCCCGGCCCTGCCGGTGCGCGCCCAAAGCCGGCCCCTGCTCAAGGCCGGTGATCAGAAAGGCGGGCTGCACGCCTTGCTGGAGGCCGCAGGCGAACTCAAGGGCTTGAGCTACGACATCCAGTGGACCGAGTTCCCGGCCGCAGCGCCCCTGGCCGAAGCCCTGAACGCCCAGGCGGTTGACCTGGGGCCGATCGGTGATGCTCCGCTGATCTTCTCGCTGGCGGCGGGCAGCCGCGTCAAGGCCTTTGCCGTCAACCGCTCCGATGCCTATGGCACGGCGGTGCTGGTGGCACCCAACTCGCCACTCAAGGACGCACGTGACCTCAAGGGCCGCAGCGTGGCCACCAACCGCGGCTCAATCGGGCACTTTGTCACCCTGAAAGCCCTGGCTTCGGTGGGCCTGAAGAGCGAAGACGTGCAATGGCGCTTTCTGCCCCCGGCCGAGGCCAAGCTGGCGCTCAGCACCGGGGCGGTGGACGCCTGGGCCACCTGGGAGCCCTACACCGCGCTGGCCGAAACCGGCGGCCATGCCCGCGTGCTGGTGAGCGGGCGCGGCCTGTGGAGCGGCCTGAGCTTTTTGGCCGGCACCGACACCGCACTGCGCGACAAGCGTGCCGTGCTGCTGGACTTTGCCCAGCGCGCGGCTCGGGCCCAGCGCTGGGCCAGCCAGCACCCGGCCGAGTTCGGCGACACCCTGGCGCGCATCATCGGCATCCCGGCCGATGCAGCCCGCCTGCAGTTCGAACGCCGCCAGACCCGCTGGCAGGTCATCGACGCGGCCGTGGTGGCCGAGCAGCAGCGCACGGCCGACTTCTACTTCGACGCCGGCCTGATCCGCCAGCGCCTGGACACCAAGAGCACCTTCGACACCAGCTTTGCGCTGAGCAGTTGAGGCTTCTGGCGCGCCTGGGGCAGGGCCTGGCCCCTGCCCACAAAACCCGATTTGCGCTCACAATGGGGTGTTGAAAGAATGGCCGGCACATGTTGATGTGCAATCGGCCTTGCAATGCGTAGCTTGGGAGGGCTGGCTTATTCTGGCGGGCAGGTATCCGCAGAAAGGCCGGAGCCGGGCTGGCGCTTTTGTCACTCTGCTTGAGGGAGCGTGCATGCCTTCCTGCGACACCCGGTCCGACGACTCGGCCCTTTTTTATGAGGCCGTGCTGCGCTGTTGCGACGACGCCATCATCACCAAGACCCTCGATGGGATCGTGACCAGCTGGAACCCTGCGGCGCAGCGCCTGTTCGGTTATGCCGCCCACGAGATGCTGGGGCAGCCCCTGTTGAGGCTGTTTCCGCCGGAACGGCAGAACGAAGAAAGCTTCATCCTCGAAAAGATCGTGCAGGGCGAGTGGGTTGACCACTTCGAGACCGTGCGCCTGCACAAGAGCGGGCGCCGGCTGCATGTGTCGGTCACCATCTCGCCGATCCGCGATGCCAGCGGGCGCATCGTGGGCGCTTCCAAGATTGCGCGCGACATCAGCGAGCGGGTCGAACTGTGGCACCGCTCGCAGCTGTTCCAGGCCATCGTCGAATCCACCGACGATGCGGTGATCAGCAAGACCACGCAAGGCATCGTCACCAGTTGGAACGCTGCGGCCGAGCACCTGTTCGGCTACCGCGCCGACGAAATGATCGGCCAGCCCATGCTGCGGCTGCTGCCGCCCGACCGCCTGGGCGAAGAGGTTGAGATCCTGCGCCGCATCGCGGCAGGCCAGCGCATCGCGCATTTCCAGACCGAGCGCTGCCACCGCGATGGGCATCGGCTGGCCGTGTCCGTCACCATCTCGCCGGTGCGCGACCCCCTGGGGCGGGTGTCGGGGGCCTCCACCATCGTGCGCGATGTGTCGCATCAGAAGCGGCTGGAAGAGCAACTCAGGCTGACGGCCAGCGTGTTCACCCATGCCAACGAGGGGGTGGTCATCACCGACCCACAGGGCCGCATGGTGGATGTGAACCAGGCTTTTGAGCGCATCACCGGCTATTCGCGTGAGGAGGCATTGGGCCGCACAGCCCAGTTCCTGCGCTCCGGGCGCGATGGGCCTGACGTGGTGCAGCCACTGCTGGCCGAGCTGCAGGCACAGGGTCGCTGCCAGGGCGAGGTGTGGAGCCGGCGCAAGAATGGCGAGGCCTACGCCGGCCTGCTCACCGTGAGCCGGGTCGATGACGCCGCAGGCCGTCCGCAGAACTACGTGGCCTTGTTTGCCGACGTGACCTCGATGCGGGTGCAGCAGGAGCGGCTGGAGCATCTGGCCCATTTCGATGCCCTGACCGGCCTGCCCAACCGCCTGCTGCTGTCCGACCGCCTGCGCCAGGGCATGGCGCACAGCCGCCGGCACAGCCAGGCCTTGGCGGTGCTGTACCTGGATCTGGACGGCTTCAAGGCCATCAACGACAGCCATGGCCATGATGTGGGCGACGCCTTGTTGATCTCGGTCGCCGGGCAAATGAAATCGGCGCTGCGTGAATCCGATACCTTGGCCCGCATGGGGGGCGATGAATTCGTGGTCGTGCTGGGCCAATTGCCCAGAGCCGAGGATTGCCTGCCGCTGGTGGAGCGATTGCTGAAGGCCTGCGCCACGCCACTGAGGGTGCAAGCGTTGCTTCTGCAGGTGTCGGCCAGCATCGGCATCACCTTGTTTCCGCAGGACGACTCCGATGTCGACCAGCTGCTGCGCCATGCCGACCAGGCCATGTACCAGGCCAAGCAACTGGGCAAGAACCGTTATCACCTGTTCGACCCGGTGCACGATGCCCGTTTGCGCAGCCAGGCCAGCGTTTTGGCGGCGCTGCGCCTGGGGCTGGACCAGCAGCAGTTCGAGCTGCACTACCAGCCCAAGGTCAACATGCGCACGGGTGCTGTGGTGGGGGTGGAGGCCTTGCTGCGCTGGCAACACCCGAGCAGTGGCCTGCTGCTCCCTCCGGCCTTTTTGCCCCTGGTCAGCGGGCAGGACCTGGAAGACGCCCTGGGTGACTGGGTGCTGCGCGAGGCGCTGCGCCAGCTGGGTGAGTGGTCGCGCCAGGGCCTGGTGCTGGGTCTGAGCGTCAATGTGGGGGCGCGCCAGATGCTGCAGGGCGGTTTTGCCGCCCACCTGCGGGCCTGCCTGGCCGATTTCCCGGACGTGGACCCGAACCGACTAGAGCTGGAGGTGCTGGAGAGTAGCGCCCTCGAAGACATCCACCAGGCCTCGCGGGTGATGCGCGAGTGCCGCGACATGGGGGTGCACTTTGCGGTGGACGACTTTGGCACCGGCTACTCCTCGCTCACCTACCTCAAGCGGCTGCCGGCCGAAACCCTCAAGATCGATCAGAGCTTTGTGCGCGACATGCTGGTGGACGAAGAAGACCTGGCCATCGTGCAAGGGGTGATCAGCCTGGCCAAGGCCTTCAACCGGCAGGTGGTGGCCGAAGGGGTGGAACACATCGACCAGGGCTGCCGCCTGCTGGCCATGGGCTGTGAGCTGGCCCAGGGCTATGTGATCGCCCGCCCCATGCCGGCGGCGGCTTTTCTGGATTGGCTGGCCCATTGGAAACCCTGTGCCGCTTGGACCACGGTGGAGCGGCCCGCGGCGCATTGACGGGCGGGCACAATACATGGATGCCCAGCCTTTACGAAGCCATGAACTCTGCTCTTCAGTCGCACTGGAAGCAGCATCAGAACCAATACCCCCGATTCATCCTGTCGCCCGAAGACCACGCCTCGCTGATGCACGAGATTGCCGTGGTCCGTGAGGTGTTCGGCCCTTCGGCCCTGGAGTTTCCGCGCGACCAATACCACGGTGCGCCGATCGAGATCCGGCCCGGGGCGGCGCCCACGGTGGTGGCGCTGGATGGCAGCGAGACCCTGCTGGAGCTCTGAGCGCAGCGGGCTGCCAAGGCCCTGGGGGGGCGCCCTGTTTTGTGGCGTGACCCGCCTGGGTGGCCCGGTTTTGCACCAAACCGGGGCATCTGAGCGGGTCTGTCAGGGCAGGCAGACATCTTGCATGGCAGTGGGTCAGGCACCGCCGCGGCGGTGATCTTCATTCACCCACGACCACAGGACCCCGTCATGATTCCCTGCAAACGCCAATCGCTGATCACACTGGCCGGTGCCACCCTGGCCCTGGGCCTGAACCTGGGCCTATTGCAAGGTGCCCATGCCCAGAACGCCCTCGACGAGGTGCTGAAGAACAAGACCCTGCGCCTGGCCATCCCGACCGACTTTCCGCCCTATGGCTTTGTGGGCACCGACCTCAAGCCCCAGGGCCTGGACATCGATGTGGGCCTGCTGATCGCCGACAAGCTGGGCGTGAAGGCCGAGCTGCTGCCGGTCACCAGCTCCAACCGCGTGCCCTACCTGCAGACCCACAAGGCCGATCTGGTCATCTCCACCCTGGGCAAGAACGCCGAGCGCGAGAAGGTGATCGACTTCACCGTGGCCTATTCGCCCTTCTTCATCGCCGTCTTCGGCCCCAAGACCCAGGCCCTGAAGGCACCCGCCGACCTGGCCGGCAAGTCCATCGGCGTGACCCGGGGCTCGGTGGACGACACCGAACTCACCAAGGTGGCCCCGGCCAGCGCCGAGGTGCGCCGCTTCGAGGACAACACGGCCACCATCTCGGCCTTTGTGGCGGGCCAGACCCAGTTCATTGCCACCAGCGCCCAGGTGGCTGGCGCCATGATGGCGCGCAACCCGCAGCTGGGCACCGAGTACAAGTTCGTGCTCAAGGACTCGCCCAACTACATCGGCCTGGCCAAGGGCGAAGACAAGCTGCGCCTGCGGGTCAACGAGATCCTGCTGGAGGCCAAGAAGAGTGGCGACCTGGACCGCCTGGCCGTGAAGTGGCTGGGCCGCCCCGCGGGCGACCTGCCGCAATGAGCGGACCTGCTCGATCAACCCGCACCTCCTGGGGCGGGTGATGCCCTGCGACGCGCTCTGGCGCCTGGATGCCACCGCCTTGGTGGCCGGTTACCGGGCCGGCCACTTCACCCCCGAGCAGGCCTTGCAGGCCTGTCTGGCGCGGGATGCGGCCACGCGGGAGCGCCTGAACGCGCTGATCTGGCGCGACCCCGAAGGTGCGCTGGCCGCCGCCCGGGCCAGCACCCGGCGCTGGGCCCAGGGGCAGCCCTTGAGCGAACTGGACGGTGTGCCCGTCACGGTGAAAGACAACCTGCACGTGCAGGGCTGGCCCACCCGCTGGGGCAGCCGCCTGCTGCCCGAGCAGCCCCGCCCGGACGACGAGCTGCCGGTGGCCCGGCTGCGCGCCGCCGGGGCCGTGCTGTGGGCCAAGACCCACCTGCCCGAATTTGCCATGCAGGGCATCACTGACAACCTTTTGCATGGGCCTTGCCACAATCCCTGGGATCTGGGGCGCACGCCCGGCGGCTCATCGGGCGGTGCTGCGGCCGCCGTGGCCGCGGGCGTGGGCCCGCTGGCGCTGGCCACCGATGGCGGGGGCTCGATCCGCCGACCGGCTGCCCACTGCGGGGTGCTGGGCTTCAAACCCTCGGCCGGTCGGGTGCCGCGGGCCGGCGGTCTGCCCGAGATTTTTCTGGACTACGAAGTGGTGGGTGGGCTGGCGCGCAGCAGCCGCGACCTGCAGACCTTGCTGGAGGTGCTGGCCGGTGGAACGAAGGCCGCTGTGCCTGAGCCGACCCCCTGCCCGACCCGCCCGACCCGCCCGACCCGCATCCTGGTGCTGCCCCGTTTCGGCCAGCACCCGGTGCAGGCCGGGGTGCGCGAGCGCCTGGCCCAGGTGGCCGAGGGCCTGCAGGCGCTGGGCCATGCGCTGGTGCAGCCCGCCTCGTTCGACCTGGCCGACGATTTGAACCAGCATTGGCCCAGCCTCAATGGGGTGGGTCTGGCCTGGCTGCTGGACACGCCAGCGGCCTGGGCCCGGCTGGGCACCGGGCAGCCGGCGCCGGCCGATCTGCGCCTGGCTGGCCCAGTGGCGCAGGCCGCCTTGGCGGCCGGGCGCCAGGGCACGGCACAAAGCCTGTTTCGCCTGCTGGCAGCCATCCATGTGCTGCAGCAGACGATGCGGGCCCTGTTCGAGCAGGCCGACTTTGTGCTCACCCCGAGCACGGCCTGCGTGGCCTGGCCGCTGGGCGTCAGCCACCCCGAACAGATCGATGGTCAGCCCGTGGGCCCGCGCGGGCATGCGGTGTTCACTGCGCTGGCCAATGCCGCCGGCCTGCCCGCCATCAGCCTGCCGGCCGGGTTGGTGGGCGGGCTGCCCTGCGGCCTGCAATTGATCGGCCCCGCCGGCGCGGATGCCGCCGTGCTGGCCCTGGCCCGCCAGTGGGAGCCGGTGCTGCGCCAGGGCCCGTTCTGGCCGCCGGGCCTGGAGCCCGCGCCCAACGAGGCCGTGGCATGACCAGGAACGCCCTGGCCCTGGCCTTGTCGCAGGCCCGGCAGCCCGGCCAGCCCCGGGTCAGCGGCGCGGTCTGCGATGCCTCCGCCTTGCCCGACGCGGCCGCAGCCTATGCCGTGCA
>Ga0208888_100486_pt1 | contig 18079 bp, 18 predicted proteins | sample LakWasM115_HOW13_2_FD_183929 | JGI IMG/M metagenome (GOLD analysis project Ga0208888, IMG submission 183929) | Freshwater sediment methanotrophic microbial communities from Lake Washington under simulated oxygen tension - Sediment Metagenome... | ecosystem: Environmental > Aquatic > Freshwater >...
TGGGCCGTACGGTCGTGTCCCACGGTGTTCTGAACTGGACCAAGGATGACCACTGGGGTTACACGCTGGAAACCGGCGTGATGCTGAAGGTGGTCAACGGCGACTGGAAAGTGGAGTAAGACCCCATCAGCTGCGTACGCACACCGCGTGCGCAGCTGAACGGCCTGCGACCGTGAATCCCCATGCGTGGGTTTCCGGGCACGCCTCGCCTTCTCATCTGAACGGATCCCCCCATGGACTTATCAATCGTCAGCATCCTGATGCTCGACGGCATCACCAACGGTGCCGTATACGCCCTGCTCGGACTGGCCACGGTCCTGGTGTTCAGCGTCACCCGGGTCATCTTCATTCCCCAGGGGGAGTTTGTCGCCTATGGCGCGCTCACGCTGGCCATATTCCGTACCGGCCAGGTGCCCGGTACCGTGTGGCTGCTGCTGATCATGGCCGTGCTGGCCGCGGTGATGGACGTGCGCCTGAGCTGGCTGCACACCGGCAACGTCAAACGCGCCATCAAAGCCGGCCTGACCACACTGGCGGTGCCGCTGGTGGTATCCGGCCTGTCGATCTGGGCCGCCCCGCATGACCTGCCCTTGCTGGTGCAAGCGGCTTTGACGGTGGCCATCGTCACCGCGTTCGGCCCCCTGGTCTACCGCCTGGCCTACCAGTCGCTGGCCGATGCCAGCTCGCTGGTGCTGCTGATCGTGTCGGTGGGCGTGCACTTTGCAATGACTGGCCTGGGCCTGCTGTTTTTTGGCGCCGAAGGCTTTCGCAACCCGTCGTTCTGGGATGAACGCATGGATCTGGCGGGGCTCAGCATCACCGGCCAGGCCGTCATCATTGTCATGGTGTCGCTGGCGCTGATTGTGTTGCTGTGGCAATTCTTCAGCCGCACCCTGTACGGCAAGGCCCTGCAGGCCACGGCGGTGAACCGCCTGGGGGCGCGGCTGATGGGCATTTCCACCCACGGCGCGGGCCAGACCACGTTTGCGATGGCCGCGCTGATCGGCGCGCTGTCGGGCCTGCTGATTGGCCCCACCACCACGGTGTTTTACGACTCCGGTTTTCTGATCGGCCTGAAGGGCTTTGTCGCCGCTGTGATGGGCGGGCTGCACAGCTACCCGCTGGCGGCGGTCGGTGCGTTGTTTGTGGGGTTGGTCGAGTCCTTTGGCTCGTATTGGGCCAGCGCCTTCAAGGAGGTGATTGTGTTCACGCTGGTCCTGCCTATTTTGCTGTGGCGCTCCCTGGCCGGTGGCCATTCGGAGGAACATTGACATGACATTGCCTCCAACCCTTCAACGCTGGGTGCACTCGGCAAAAGCCCAGCGCATTACGCTGCTGGCGTGCATGCTGCTGTATGCGGTGTCGCCGGTGCCCGAGTTCTGGATCACCCAGCTCAACTACATCGCCATGTACAGCCTGGTCATTCTGGGTCTGGTGCTGCTCACCGGCATTGGCGGGCTCACGTCCTTCGGCCAGGCCGCGTTTGTCGGCATTGGTGCCTACACCAGTGCCTACCTGAGCGTGAACCTGGGCTGGTCGCCGTGGCTCACGGTGTTTGCCGGCCTGTTCATCACCGCCATCAGTGCACTGGTGGTGGGCTGGATCACGCTGCGCATGTCGGGCCACTACCTGCCGCTGGCCACCATTGCCTGGGGGCTGTCGCTGTACTACCTGATGGGCAATGTCGACGGTCTGGGCAAGTACGACGGCATTCTGGGCGTGCCACCGATCCTGCTGTTCGGCTGGGACATCAGCCAGGGCCGCAGCTTCTTTGTGTTGGCCTGGGGCCTGGTGCTCTTCGGCGCCTTTGCGCTGCTCAATCTGCTGGACTCGCGCACCGGGCGCGCCATTCGCGCCATGCGCGCCAGCACCCTGATGGCTGAGGCCATGGGCGTGGACACGCTGCGCCACAAGATTGGCATTTTCCTGATTGCCGCGCTGTTTGCCAGTGTCTCGGGCTGGCTGTTTGCGCACTTTCAGCACACGGTCAACCCGTCGCCCTTCAGTCTGAAGTTCGGCATCGAATATTTGTTCATGGCGGTGCTGGGCGGGGCCGGCTTCGTGTGGGGTGCCATCAGCGGCGCGGTCATGACCAAGCTGCTCGAAGACGAGTTGCAGGTTCTGCTGCCCAAGCTGCTGGGCACCAGTGGCAGCTACGAGGTCATCGTGTTCGGCATCGTGCTGGTGCTGGTGCTGAAGTACCTGCCCGATGGCGTGTGGTCGCTGGTGGGGCGCTTCCTGCCCAAGCCGCAGCGCGCCGACGACTGGCACAACGCGGAGCCGCTGCCCGAGCGCACCAAGCCCGCGCACGGCGACACCGTGCTGGAAGTCAAAGCCATCCGCAAGCAGTTTGGCGGGCTGACGGCGGTGAACGACATCACCTTCTCCATCCAGGCCGGGCAGATCGTCGGCCTGATCGGGCCCAACGGCGCCGGCAAGTCGACCACCTTCAACCTGATCACCGGCGTGCTGGGTCTGACCACCGGTGAAGTCCATTTCTGCGGCCACAAGGTCAGCGGCCTGCCGTCGCGCGAAATTGCCCGCCGCGGTGTCAGCCGCACGTTCCAGCACGTCAAGATGATCCCCGAGCTGACCGTGCTGGAAAACGTGGCGCTGGGTGCGCAACTGCGCGGCCACAAGGGGGCGCTCTCCAGCATGCTGCGGCTGGACCGCGCGGAAGAGCAAAGCCTGATGCGCGAGGCGGCCCGCCAGCTGGAGCGCATTGGCATGGGCCACGCCATGCACGAGCTGGCTGGCAACCTGGCCATGGGTCCACAGCGCCTGCTGGAGATTGCGCGCGCCCTGTGCGGCGACCCGGCCCTGCTGCTGCTGGACGAGCCCGCTGCTGGTCTGCGCCACAAGGAGAAACAGGCGCTGATCGCCGTGCTGCGCCAGCTGCGCAGTGAGGGCATGAGCATCCTGCTGGTGGAGCACGACATGGACCTGGTGATGGACGTGACCGACCACATCGTGGTCATGGAGTTTGGCACCATGCTGATGGAAGGCACGCCGCAACAAGTGCAGGAAAGCCCCAAGGTACGCGCCGCCTACCTCGGCGTCGAGCACTGAGTGTCAACCGCAGAACGAAAGCCAGCCATGAGCCAACAACCCCTTCTCACCGTCAAAGGCCTGCGCGCCGGCTACGGCCGTGCCGAGGTGCTGCACGGCATCGACCTGCAGGCCCCGCAGGGCAGCGTCATCACCGTCATCGGCCCCAACGGCGCGGGCAAGTCCACCCTGCTCAATGCGCTGATGGGCGTGTTGCCGGCGCAGGGAGCGATTGAATTCAACGGTCAGTCCATCAGCGCGCTGTCGCTGGAAGAACGCGTGATGCTGGGCATTGCGCTGGTGCCGGAAAAACGCGAGCTGTTTGGCACCATGCCGGTGGAAGACAACCTGATCCTGGGCGCCTTCCGCCAGGTGCGCCTGGGCAACAAGGCCTGGCGCGAGCAGATGGATGTGGTGTACCAGTTGTTTCCGCGCCTGAAGGAGCGGCGCACGCAGGCCGCCGGCACGCTGTCTGGCGGCGAGCGCCAGATGCTGGCGGTGGGCCGCGCGCTGATGTCGCGCCCCACGCTGCTGATGCTGGACGAGCCCAGCCTGGGGCTGGCGCCGCTGGTGGTGCGCGAAATCTTCCGCACCATCGACACGCTGCGCCAGACCGGAGTGACCACGCTGCTGGTGGAGCAAAACGCCCGCGCCGCGCTGGAAACCGCGGACTACGGCTACGTGCTGGAGATGGGCGACATGGCGCTGAGCGGGCCGGCCAGGGAACTGGCCACCGACCCGCGCGTCATCGACACCTACCTGGGCGCGGCCCGCAAGCCGGCCACCGCATGAACCACTACCAGCCCCGCACCGACGACATGGCCTTCATCTTTTCGCAGGTGCTGCAGGCGCCCGCGCAGTTGCAGGCGCTCCCGCCCTATGCCGATCTGGATGCTGACCTGATGCAGCAGGTGCTCACCGAGTCCGGCAAGTTTGTCGGTGACGTCGTGGCCCCTTTGAACCGGGGTGGCGACGAGATCGGCGCCCGCTTCGACGCCGGCCAGGTCACCATGCCGCCGGGCTTTCGGGATGCCTACCAGGCCTTCTGGCAAAGCGGCTGGCCGGCGCTGGCCTGCGCCACCGAAGACGGCGGCCAGGGCTTGCCGGCGGTGCTGGAAGCCACGTTGTATGAAATGCTCAGCGCAGCCAACCACGGCTGGACCATGGCGCCGGGCCTGCTGCACGGTGCCTACGAATGCATCAAGCACCACGGCAGCGACGCACTGAAGGCGCGTTACCTGGAGAAGCTGGCTACCGGCGAATGGCTGGCCACGATGTGCCTGACCGAGCCGCACGCCGGCAGCGACCTGGGGCTGGTGCGCACCAAGGCGACACCACAACCGGACGGCAGCTACCAGCTATCGGGCACCAAGATATTCATCTCGGGCGGCGAGCACGACCTGACCGACAACATCGTGCACCTGGTGCTGGCCCGTTTGCCCGATGCGCCACCCGGACCCAAGGGTCTGTCGCTGTTTCTTGCCCCAAAGTTTTATGAGGATGGCAGCCGCAGTGCCGTGTACTGCGAACGCATCGAAGAAAAGATGGGCCTGCACGGCAGTCCCACCTGCGTGATGCGTTTTGACGACGCCATCGGTTGGCTGGTCGGTGCACCCGGCAAGGGCCTGGGCGCCATGTTCGTGATGATGAACGCGGCCCGTCTGCACGTGGCGCTGCAGGGCATTGGCCTGCTCGACGCCGCCTGGCAAAAGGCCGACGCGTATGCGCAGGAGCGGCGCCAGATGCGTGCCCCCAAGAGCACATGGGCGGGGGGAGAGGCGGGCGTGAGCGTCGCCGGGCCGCCCCAAGACGCGAGGGCCCCCTCGGGGGGCAGCGTAGTACGCGAAGCGACAAGCGTGGGGGCTAGCTTGATTGCGGAGCACCCGGCCATACGCCGCATCCTGGACACGCAACGCGCCTGGATCGACGGCGGGCGCGTGCTGGCCTACACCACGGCGGTGGAGCTGGACATCCTCAAGCACCACAGCGACCCGGTTCGGCGCGAGGCCGCACAGCGCTGGTGTGCGCTGGTCACGCCCGTCATCAAGGCGGCCTTCACGCACCAGGCCTTTTATGGCGGCAGTGAATGCCTGCAGGTGTTTGGCGGCCACGGTTATGTGCGCGAGTGGGGCATCGAGCAGCATGTGCGCGACGCCCGCGTTGCCATGATTTACGAGGGCACCAACGAGATTCAGGCCATCGACCTGCTGGTGCGCAAGGTGCTGGCCGATGGCGGCAGCAGTCTGTCGGTTCTGCTTGACAGCCTGGCCACCGAACTCACCGGTGACAGCGCCCTGTGTGCCGGCGTGGTGGAGCGCTTTGCCCGGCTGCGCGAACTGACAGCGCAACTGGTGCAGGCCGCCAGGAGCGACGCCAGCTTGCCCTACTGGGTGGCCGACGATTACCTGCGCGCGGTCGCCATTGCCCTGATGGGCTGGTCCGGCGCCCGCATCGCTACGGCCCTGACGAGCGACACGCCAGAGCGTGCGACGCGGTGGGACATGCCCCTGCAGGCCCTGGCGTACTGGGTGCTGCCGGAATTTGACATGCGTTTGGCCATCATCAAGGCGCGCCTGTAGGAAGTGCGTATGCTCCGACTCTTTTTGACCTGATGCGAGCCATGGACGCCAAGAACGAAACGCCCTTTGTCGAAACCGTCGACACCAGTTACCTGGAAACCCTGGTGGGCTACAACGCCCGACGCGCGGCCCTGGTGGTGATCGAGAATTTCCTGACGCGCATGGCGGTGTACGATCTGCGCATCGTCGATTTTTCGGTGCTGTCCCTCATCACGCACAACCCCGGCATCACGTCGCGCCAGCTGTGCAGCCAGTTGAACATTCTGGCTCCCAACCTGGTCAGCATGGTCAACGTGCTGGAAAAGCGCAAGCTGATCGTGCGCCGTCCGCACCCGCATGACGGCCGGGCCATGGGTCTGCACATCACGCCCGAGGGCCTGGCGATGATGGAGAAAGCCGAGAAGACGGCGCACCAGCTGGAGATGGATTCCACCAGCCGCCTGAGCGCCGCGGAGCGCAAGACCCTGCTGTTGCTGCTGAAGAAAGTCTACAAATAGGCCTGCGCGCCGGCAGCAGGAAAGGAACCCATTTCCTGCCTTTGCGCCTTGGCTATGATGCACCGTGCGTACCTGGTTCGTTCTCAAGCTGCTCTGGATTGCGTCTGCCTTGCTGTTGGCGGGGCCTTTGGCCGCCCAAACCTTGTCACTTGCCGATTTACCTGCGGGACCGCTGGGCCAGCATGCCGGTGTGCTGCTCGAACGGGACTCCGCGCTGGGGATTGACGCGGTTCTGGCCCCGCAGATGCAGCAGCAGTTCCAGCCCGGCGCGCACTCCGTGCTGAGCCTGGGAATTGGCGCGCAGCCTGCCTGGGTGCATCTGGCGGTGAACAACCCCCAGACCCAGGCACTTGCGATGCGCCTGGCGGCGGGCACCACCTGGCTGGATCACCTGGATGTCTTTCTGGTGCAGCAACAGCGTGTGCTGGCCAGCTGGAAAACGGGCGACGAGGTCGGCGGCGCGCCGGGCCTGCAAGCCGGTATCGGATTTGAATTTGACATGCTGTTTCCCCCGGGGCAAAGCGACATCTACCTGCGCGCGCAGTCCGTTGACCCATTCGTCCTGCCGATTGCATTGCGCACACCGGCGCAGGCCGATGCGGATCGGATGTGGGTGCACTACAGCTACGGCGTTTTATACGGGTTCCTGATCGCCCTGATTGCCTACAACAGCATGCTGTTTGTGGGCCTTAGAGACCGCAGCTATTTGTATTACGCCGGGTATTTGATCGCCATGATCGGCATGAACATGGCCTACACCGGCCATGGTCTGGCCTGGTTATGGCCAGGGCAGGTCGCGGTGCAGCGGTATGTCATCCTGGGTCTGATGGTGGCGTTTGGCAGCAGCGGCCTGCTGTTCGCGGGCCGACTGCTGGCGCTCAAGGCGCATGCGCCTGGCGTGTACCGGGCGCTGTCACTCTTTTCGCCGGCAGTGATGGCTGCGTTCACCGTGTGTGTCGTGCTGGACAGCCATCATGGCGCAGTGGTGGTGGCTTTTGCCTTTGCGGCTGCGTTCACCGTGCTGCTGCTGCTGCTGGGTGTGCTCACGGTGCGCCACCAGCGGGCATTCGGCCAGTACTTTCTGTGGGCCGTCAGCTTTGGCGCTCTGGGTTCCATGTCCACCACGCTGGCCGTGTTGGGCTACATCGGGTTCAGCGCCATGACCTACCGTGCTGCCGAGATCGGTGTGAGCCTGGAGGCCGCGCTGTTGGCGCTGGCCCTGGCGGCCCAAATGCGCCAGCACCAACATGCCAGTGTTCGGGCCGAACACCTGGCCAACCACGACCCGCTGACGGGTTTGTACAACCGCCGGGCCTTCTTTGAACAGGCCTCTCCTGTGTGGAGCACCGCCAAGCGCAGGGCCCGCCCTCTATCGCTGATCCTGCTGGATCTCGATCACTTCAAGCAGGTCAATGACCTGCATGGGCACGACATGGGTGACATGACGCTCCAGCAAAGTGCCCAACTGCTGTCCCGTTCCTGCCGTTTGGGTGACCTGCTGGCGCGCTGGGGGGGTGAGGAGTTTTTGCTGCTGCTGCCCGAGACCGACCTGGCGCAGGCCTGTGCTTTCGCCGAAAGGCTGCGCCAGCAGTTTGAGGCGACCCCGATGGAGGGCGGACCGACCCCTCTTGCGGTGACCGCCAGTTTTGGTGTGGCACAACTGGGTGCCCATGCGAATCTGGAAGAGCTGATCAAGAATGCCGACGTGGCACTTTACAAAGCCAAGCGCGCGGGCCGCAACCAGGTGTGCGCCGCAGACCTGCCGGCTATTGCCCAAACCGGATCGGATCTTGGCGAAACCAAAGGCCCCGGGCTCCCGCTTTGACGACTATTTGGCGCGCACCATGTACATCGGAACTCTCGCAAAACTGAGCGGTGCAACACCCAAGGCCATCCGCCTGTATGAGGCCATCGGATTGATTCCAGCACCCCAACGCCAAGGCAAGTACCGCGTGTATTCCCACAGGGACGTGTCCCTGGTGCACATGATCCGGCGTGCCCAGGCGGTCGGATTCAGCCTCGCCGAACTGAAGAGTCTGGTTGAGCACAAAGCCAAAACCAATCAGGTATCCACGGAGATGGCGAACGATCTGATAGCCAGAAAACGTGAAAAACTGCGCGCCGAAATGAACCGGATCGCGTTGCAGGACCAGCAATTGCTGGAGCTGCATGAAGAGTTGAATCGAAGCTTGTCATAAAAATTTTTTGCGATTTTTGATGATCGGCTTGACTCTGTCCCAAAGGTCAAGGTTTAGGCTTCAGCCCTCGGTTCAATTCACAAGGCATCAGACATTCATGACGAAAATCAGCATTCTTTATCCGAATACTCCAGGTTCACGGTTCGACTGGGGCTATTACATCGACACACACATGCCCCTGTCGGTCAAGCTGCTGAGCGCACACCCCGGTTTCAAAGGGGTTTCGGTCGAGCGCGGCCTCGGCGGTGCCATTCCCGGAACGCCGGCAACCTATATCGCCATGTGCCATTTTGCGTTTGACTCGGCTGAGAGTTTCATCGCCGCCTTCACACCCCATGCGACAACCCTGCAGAATGACATGAAGACCTGCACGGACATTGCGCCCGTGATTCAGTTCAATACCGTGTTGCTTTTCCGGTAGTCTTCCTGTCAGGGCTGAATGGTGGCTTCTTCGATCAGCACCTTGTACGCATAGCCTGCGCCAAAGTCCTTGTCGACCCGCACGATACCGGTCACGGTCACCACATCACCCGGCTTGGTCTGCGCGGACGAGGTCACCAGAATGTCATTGCTATTGTCGCTGGCCGAACCAGAGCCGTCGCGCAGATGGATCCAGTTCTTGCCCATGATTGCAGGGTTGTATTTGACGACCTTGCCGCGCACCTGGACCTGACGGTCTTTGAGTTCTGCACTCTTGGTCACCACCTCGGCCACCGTGCGCGCGTTGGCGCCGGTGGCCTTGGCGACCTGGATCGACCCGGTGTCCGGCACTTGGGCAACGCCCCCATGGGGGTCCGAGGTGTTTTTGGTGCTGCCCGCCAAGCTGCCGAAAATAATGGACGGAAAGGTCTTCTTGAGCGATTTGCTCTCAAAGTTCTTCATGACCATGGCGTCTTCAATCTCAATGGTCGCGCCTTTCTTGAGCGGCGCCTTGCCGACAGCTGCCCAAGTCTCGCCTTCCTTGGTCTTCAGACGGACATAGGTATAGGTGTCGACATCTTTGACTTCCAGCACCACGCCGCTCACGACCGCGCGGGACGGGGGCGCAGAGGCGGGGGCGTCAGCAGCCCAGGCAGAAAGGGAAGGCGCAAGCGACGCAATGGCAAGCAGGCAGGCGATGTGCAGGTTCTTCATGAATCAGTTCTCCGTGGAATAGGTGTGAAGCATAGCGACTGTGGGGCCGCCGAAGCTTGATCCAGTGCAGAGTATCGGAAGTTTTCGGGACGCACTTCGCCGATTTTCAATCGGCACGCGCGGGCCTCAGACGCGGGGTCGGGCAGCATTTTTCACAACAATGGTCTTTCCCACCGGGGCGAGCGTCAGCGCGGCGAGCTTGAGGTGCTGGATACCGAACGGAATGCCAATGATGGTGATGAAGCAGCACAGGGCAGAAACGATGTGGCCCAGGGCCAGCCAAATGCCCGCAAAAACGAACCAGATGACATTGCCGATGGTTCCCAGTGCACCGGTGCCAATGTCTTCCACGCCGCTGAGTACGGCGCGGTTGACGGCCTCCTTGCCAAACGGCAGAAATGCAAACTGGCCAATCACAAAGCAGGCCTTGGCCCATGGCAGTCCAATGATGGTGATGGCGCATAGCAAGCCCGCGAGCCACCATCCAAGACCCATCAAAAACCCACCCAATACAAACCAGAGAAAATTTCCGATTGCGCTCATCCTGCGGCCCCCTGTGAATGGGGATCAATATACCGTAGTGCTGCAAAGCACCCGTCGCGTCACTGCAGGCGCTGCAGCAGGTTCAGGGTCGGATAGCCGTCCGCTGGCAATTCCAGGCTGCGCTGGTAGCGGCGAACGCTGCGCTGCGTGGCGGGGCCCATCATGCCGTCGGGTGTACCGCTGTCAAAACCACGCGCGTTCAACGCCGTCTGCAGCGCCAGCATCTGGCTGCGCGTCAGGGCCTGCAGGTCGCGCGGCCAGGCTGCCTGTGTCGCGGGGCCGTTGGCCAGCCGTTGCGCCAGCAGGTTGACGGCGAGCGCATAGCTGGTCGAGTTGTTGTAGCGCAGGATCGTGCGGAAGTTGGGCCCGACCAGGAAGGCCGGCCCGCGCGCGCCGGCCGGCATCAGGATCGAGCCGTTGGCCAGCTCCGGCAGCGGCGTGCCGTCCATCGCTTGCACACCCTCGTTGGTCCATGCCTCACTGGGTTGTCGCACATCGGCATCGGCGCGCGCGTAGTCGAATCCCGGCGGCAAGCGCACCTCGATCCCCCATGGCTGGCCGGCCTGCCATCCGGAGCGTTCCAGGAAGTTGGCGGTCGACGCCATCACATCGGGCACGCTGCCCCAAATGTCGCGTCGGCCATCGCCATCCGCATCGACCGCAAAGGCCAGAAAGCTCGATGGCAGAAATTGCGTCTGGCCCATCGCGCCTGCCCACGAACCGATCATCTGCGCGCGGTCGATGTCGCCGTTCTGCAAAATTTTCAATGCCGCAAGCAACTGGCCACGCGCCCAGTCCGCGCGGCGACCCTCGAAACCGAGCGTTGCCAAGGCGTCGATGGTCGGTATGTCGCCCACAAAACTGCCGTAACTGCTTTCCATGCCCCAGATCGCGACGAGGACTTCTGCCGGGACGCCGTAGCGGGCTGCCAGGGGCTCGATGGCGGGCCGCAGTTGCAGCAGCTTGTCCTGCCCGCGGGCGATGCGCTCTGTTGAGACTGCGCTGTCGAGGTAGTCCCATACCGCGCGGGTGAACTCGGGCTGCGCACTGTCCAACTCGATGACGCGTGGAAGGAAGCGGACGTTGTCGAAGGCGGTGTGGAGCGTTGCCTCGTCAATGCCGGCCGCGTGTGCGGCGGTGTTGAAATCGGCCACCCAGCGGGCGAAGTTCTGGCTGTGCTCCACATCCATGGATTGCGCTCGCTCCGGGTTGATGGCGATGGTCGATGGAGCCGGTGCCTGCGTTTCTACGGACGGTGTGGAGACGCAACCCGCAACCGCCAGGGTCGCCAGGATCACCAGCCGCGGGGGGAGCTGCCAGCCGCGGGTTGATGCCGAAAAACGGGACGGTGTTTGCGTTTGTTCCATTCTCGCCATTCTATGGAGTCAGAGTGATCTGACGCCCCCAGTAACGATTTTCGTACGGCCGCTTTCACCGTGTGCAAGGTGCAGATCGATTCCCAAGGTAAAATCGCCGCCCCATCATCCCATGTTGATGCGTTGCCCTGGACCCTACCTACCTATGACGCGAGCCCTGGCGCGTACCAATTTTCACAGTTCAAAACTCATTCGGACCCTCGCCGACTTGGCCGTTCTGGAAACCGCCCAACCGGCGGCTGCCTTTGCAGAAAAGTTGGGGTTGTGGATTGACTTTACTGACGCTATTGCCCTGAGTGGGGTGCTCAACGCAAGCCCTGCAGAAACGCAAGCCGGTGCGCAATCCCTGGCGGGTGTTTCCCTGGATGACGAGTTCGCCCGGATGCGGACCAGCCTGGAGAGCACCATAACGAAGAGCGGTTCACCCGGCGCTGGCAGAACGCGAGCAGAGCTGACCATGCCGAAACTGGATGTGCCCATTGAAGACGCGAAGGCCTATGTGCCGTTTCGCCGATACCACCAGGCACACCAACGCGACATGGAGTCCAGCGTTCGCACCTTGCGGGCCAGGGTGCGTGACGGGGTGGCCAAGGCCTCACCCAAACTCCAGCAACTGGCGGCGCTGGACGCCGCATTCGACGCCATCTTGTGTGAACGTGAAGGCAAATTGCTCTCAACCATACCTTCGTTGCTGGAAAAGCGTTTTAACGAATTGCGCCAGGCGCACCAGCAGACGCTGCGCGACAGGCAGCAAACCGACGACAACCCCGACGTGTGGATGAAGCCCGGCGCGTGGCTGGCACGCTTCTGCGGTGAGCTTCAGTCGGTGCTCCTGGCGGAGCTGGACCTGCGCCTGCAACCCTCTGTGGGGCTGCTTGAAGCATTCAATAACGAAAAGACCAATCAACTATGAATAGACATTTTTTTGCCGGCGCCTTTGTGCTGGGCGCCATGGCAATCGCGTGGGTCGCGACCGGATTCTTTGGCTCCAATGTCCTGGCGCTGCTGATGACGGCGATCATTGCTGCGGTCTATGGGTTCGGCGCGCTTGAATTGCACCGCTTTCGCCAGGCGACCACTACGTTGACAACGGCGCTATCGGCGATTCCTGCCAATCTTCCGGATCTGGGGGGATGGCTTGCCAGCGTGCCTGCCTCCCTGCACAACCCCGTGCGCTTGCGCATAGAGGGCGAGCGCATCGGCTTGCCTGGCCCTGCGCTCACGCCCTACCTGGTGGGCTTGCTGGTGATGTTGGGCATGCTGGGTACGTTCCTGGGCATGGTCGTCACCCTCAATGGGGCCGTGTTTGCACTGGAAGGCACGACCGATTTGCAGGCCATTCGCTCGGCGTTTGCAGCGCCCATCAAAGGCTTGGGGCTGGCGTTTGGCACATCGGTGGCAGGGGTTGCCGCGTCAGCGATGCTGGGCCTGATGTCGGCCATCAGCCGCCGCGAAAGAATGATGGCGGCGCAACGGCTGGACACCGCCATTGCGACGACATTGCGCGGCTTTTCACTCACGCACCAGCGCCAGGAAACGTACAAGGCGCTGCAGCTTCAATCGCAAGCCCTGCCTGCGGTGGTCGACCAGATGCAGACCATGATGGCGCAGATGGAACGCATGAGCCAGCAACTGAACGAACGCTTGCTGAACAACCAGCAGGCCTTCCACAGCGATGTCAAAGTGGTCTATACCGATCTTGCACAATCCGTTGATCAATCGTTGCGCGAGAGCTTGAGCCGCAGCGCGCAGGCTGCCGGCGAGAGCATCAGGCCGGTGGTTGAAGCCGCGATGACAGGGATTGCCCAGGAAGCGAAGTTGATGCAAGAGCGCATGGTGGACACGACACAGACGCAGCTCACTGGGCTGTCTGCCCAGTTCAGCGCCAGCGTTTCCACGGTGACGGATACGTGGACGGGCGCGCTTGCCAACCAGGAGCGCACCAATGCAGCCCTGGCCACGGGGCTGGGCCACTCGTTGCACGAGGTGGTTGTGGCGCTGAAGCAGGACTGGCAAGCCATCACCGAACACGCGCAGACCAGCGCCAGCAAGACGCTGGACGGGATCGCACGCCTGATGGCGAGCTCCGAAGAGCTGGTGCGCTCACGCATCGCGTCCGAAGCGGGCTGGACCCGGCAGCACAACGAGCGCATGGACCAGGCCGTCAGCATGTTGCGCGCCGAACTCGGTGCGCTCCGGGACGAAGAAGCTTTGCGCGGCAAGGCTGCGGTCGAGCGACTGGGCGAACTGCAGACGGCGCTGACTGGTCATTTGACGACTCTGGGTACTGCGCTGGAAGACCCGATAACCCGGCTGATTGAAACCGCCTCGGAGGCCCCACGCGCCGCTGCCGAAGTGATTGGAAAATTGCGCCAGGAGGTATCCAGCAGCGCTGCGCGCGACAACGAACTGCTGGAGGAGCGCAGCCGCATCATGGCGACGCTGAGTTCGCTGCTCGATGCGATCAACCATGCGTCGGTTGAACAGCGCGCCGTCATCGACTCACTGGTCACTTCCTCGGCGGTTGCGCTCAACAGTGCCGGCAGCCAGTTCTCGGACAAGGTAGACGCGGAGGCCGCCAAGCTCTCTGATATTGCGGCCAACGTCACCAGCAGCGCGGTCGAGGTATCGGCCCTGAGCGAATCCTTCAGTTTTGCGGTGCGCTCTTTCAATGATGCAAACGAGAAGCTGATTCTCAACCTGCAGCGCATTGAAGGCGCCATGGACAAATCCATGGCCAGAAGTGACGAACAGCTCGCCTACTACGTGGCGCAGGCGCGCGAGATTATTGATCTGAGCATCATGTCGCAAAAGCAGGTCTTTGAAGAGCTGCGCGAGCTTCCGGGCAAGCAGGCGCTGATGGCCGCAGAGGTCGCCTGACCATGGATGACAGTGACGCAGGGATGGAACAAACGGCGCCGGTCTGGGCTGTTTTTGGCGATCTGATGTCGGGCTTGCTGGGGGCATTTGTGCTGCTATTGGTCGGCGTGCTGGTGGTCCAGCTGCAGATGGCCACGCAGCTTGAAGACGAAGTGAAGAAGCGCCAGATCGAAGAGCAGCGCCGCATGACGCTTGAAAAGGCATTGGCGATTCCGCTGGCTACCGGGCGTATCACCTTGACCAACGGACGCATTGGAATCAGTGGCCGGGTGCTGTTTTCGCTGAATTCTGACCAGTTGCAGCCCGAGGGTCGACAGCTGCTGAGTACCCTGGTGACACCACTGAAGTCCTACCTGACGGCCCGTGATGAACTGCTGATGGTGAGCGGGTTTACCGATGACAAATCCATCCGCGGAGGCAACAGCCAGTTCGCCGACAACTGGGAGCTTTCCGCCCAGCGCGCTTTGACCGTCACGCGGGCGTTGATCGAGGAAGGCATGCCGTCCTCCATGGTGTTCGCGGCGGCCTTTGGTGCGGAGCAACCGATAGCCCCCAATGTGGATGAAAAGGGGCGCGCGCAAAACCGGCGCGTTGAGATGGCGCCCGTGCCGCGAGCCGTCAACCCGAAATCGACTCCCCATGGGTGAATCGGGTCACTGCGACGTGTCGGATGCGCTGGTGGATGCTTTGCGACGGGACGGCGCGGACCGATTGGACCCGGTGCGCTTCCACTACATTGAAGTGCTGGCCCATCGCGCGAGCGCCCACCAGGGACGCGTCAAACGCATTCTGGATGAAACACTGGCGAAAGCGGTAGCGGCCTTGAGAGAGCGCCTTGGCCAATCACCATGCGAAGCACAGAGCCGCATTGCCGCACCTGAAACGCCTGCGCATCGCGAGACCTTGGGCGACCTGGTTCGTTACATGGCGCAACATTCCCCGGAAAAGATCGATAGTCGGCGGGATGCTCCCATTGCATCACGCGGCGAACTGAAGTCCGTACGCTACTTCCGCAATACCTGGTCAAAACTCAGTGCCGAGAAGCAGGTCACGCAAGCATTGAATCAAGCCCCCAAGAATGCCGGGCCGATCAATTCGCATGTGGTCGTTCTGCGCTCACTCGCGTTGATGCGCGACATCTCGCCCGACTATCTCAACCGTTTTATGTCGCATGTGGATACCCTGCTATGCCTTGACCAGTGCGACGGGGGAGCACGGCTCCCTGCCAAGACGCCGCGGATGGTGAAAACGGCCAGGAAGTGACGGCGCCACGCCGGACGGACGGGTGCCAGATCAGAAGTTCTCGGTATCCACTTCGCTGTTGCTCTGCGCGTTGTAGCGCGAGCCCACCACCGTGTGCTCGTTGATCAGGGTATCCAGCTTTGCCAGCGTGGCCGCATCCAGTGACACGTCCACCGCCTCCAGATCTTCGGCCAGATGCGACAGGCTGGTGGTGCCGATGATGGGGATGATGTGCTTGCCCCGGTGCAGCAACCAGGCCAGCGCCAACCGGGCCGGCGTGCAGCCCACGGCGTTGGCCAGTTGCTGGTAGGCGGGCAGCAGTTTGCGGTTGGCGGCATAGTTGTCGGGGGCAAAGCGTGGCATGCTGCGGCGAATGTCTTTGGCGTCCAGCGTGTCCACTTCCTGCAATTTTCCACTCAGGAAGCCCCGCGCCACAGGGCTGAAGGCCACAAAGGCGACACCCAGCTCCGTGCACGCCTGCAGTACCGCGATCTCGGGGTTGCGCGTCCACAGCGAATATTCGGTTTGCACGGCGGCAATGGGGTGCTCGGCATGCGCTTTGCGCAAGGTGGTAGCGGACACTTCGGACAGGCCAATGCTGCGGATAAGGCCCTTGCGCACCAGCTCGCCCAGCGCCCCGACGCTTTCCTCAATGGGCACGCGCTTGTCCCAGCGGTGCAGGTAGTAAAGGTCGATCACATCGGTCTGCAGGCGGCGCAGGCTGTCTTCACAGGTCTTGCGGATCGTCTCGGGCCTGCCATCAATGACCCGCACCAGCTTGCCGTCCCCATTGACGTCCATCCCCTGCATGCCGCACTTGCTGGCCAGCGTGATCTGGCGCCGGTGCGGCTTCAGCACCCGCCCCACCAAAGTCTCGTTGGCACCAAAACCGTATAGCGCGGCCGTGTCGAAGTGGGTCACGCCCGCGTCCAGTGCGGACAGCAGCACACGCTCCCCCTGTTCGGCGGAAACGGGCGCGCCATAGGCGTGGCTCAGGTTCATGCAGCCCAGGCCGATGGCGGACACGTTGAAGGGGCCTAATGTGCGTTGTTGCATGGTGGCGTGTGTGAAAAAGTGGGTAGTTTAGGAGATGCGGGGTTTGTGCGGGATTTCACGATAGAAAAATGGCCACAGACCCCGTAGATTGTGCGTAAGCAGCTATTGATTTTATAGCAAACGTTGGTGTGATGGCGCTGGAATTGGCGAAGGCGTCTGGTGTCCATGTCTACACATGGTCAACCGCCGGGTTGTTCAGGATTGCCCGGCCGTCTAGCCTGGCAGGATGCTCTTGAGGCCGGCCAGAAATGATTTGACCTGCAGGGCAATCACTTTCTCCACGCCCAGGGCCGTCTGGTCCCGGTAAATGTGCCGGCGTATCGCCAGGTGCGACACGGCGCCGTGCAGGATCCAGCAGATTTCCTGGACTTCGGCATGATCGGTTGGCCTTTGAAGGCCGGCCTCGTGAAGCGCCTCGTCCATCACGGTGTCGAGCAGATGCTTGATGATGGACGCAATATAGGTTGGAGCCATTTCAACCTCGGCCAGTGATGCATACAGAAACAGGCGCATCCAGCTCCGCGTGAGAACGGTGTCGTAATACTCGCGGTAGAAGTCGTTGAGCCGATGCTCCATGGACTTGCTGCGGTCGCGCAGCTGGATAAACCAGACCGCTTTGAAGACTCCCGCAATACCGGTTTCGTAGACGGCATTGATCAAGGCCGACTTGTTTGGAAAGACGCTGTAGAGCAGCCGTTGCGAGATCCCGCAGGAGTCCGCCAAGGCACGCGTTTGCGCGGTGAGCCCGTATTCCGAGAAAAACTCGAAGGCTTTCTTCAGTATTTGCTCGCGGCGTTCAGCCGCTGGCATGCGCACCGTGACGCGCCGCTCCTTGTCCTTGGGGGCCGTGCTGACTGTCTTTTGGCGCGTGCTGGTGAGATGGTCGGATTTGGCGCGCATGCAAAGCTCACATTACAAAAGCCTCTACTTTAATGGCAAAATAAGTCGTCAGTTGACGATGTAATATACAGGGTCTTCTGATGCAGCGCCGGGTGGCGCACCGAACCATTCACCTACCGGGGGAAACCATGATTCTAGAAATGCGTACGTACCAGATCCAGGCCGGCAAAGCCCCTGAATTTCTGAAAATCTACCAGACCAATGGCCTGCACATCATTACGCGCTATGCCAAATTGATCGGTTGCTGGACGAAGGAGTCCGGTGTGTTGAATTCCGTCGTATTCCTCTGGGCTTACGACGATTTTTCACACCGGAGCAGCCAGCGCGCCAAAATGGCGCAAGACGCCGAGTGGGCCGCGTTTGTGCCCTCGATCCTGCCCTATCTGGTGCACCAGGAAAGCGTATTCCTGAACCCCGTCGGGTTTTCACCCATCCAGTAATCGGGATGGACGGCGGGTTGGCCTGCGCCGCAATGGTGCGGCAACCCTGGCACGCAAAATGCTTAACATAATTTACCGAATACATGCGCAATTAAGTCAACTATGTCGTCACTTGACGATATAGAAAATTGGCGCAACAATGAATTTGGTTCAGTCTGGCGGTGGGCGTCATGCTGAGGGGTAACA
>Ga0208888_100489_pt1 | contig 18039 bp, 13 predicted proteins | sample LakWasM115_HOW13_2_FD_183929 | JGI IMG/M metagenome (GOLD analysis project Ga0208888, IMG submission 183929) | Freshwater sediment methanotrophic microbial communities from Lake Washington under simulated oxygen tension - Sediment Metagenome... | ecosystem: Environmental > Aquatic > Freshwater >...
GATACGCGGCTGGCAAACCAGTACCTTACTGGTAAAAAACGGCAATATATCCGCCGAGGAAATCAGCCGGTTAAAACAGTTCTGCAACGAACGCAGCTTCGATTTGGTTTATTATCCCGGCATCTCGGAGTCGGAAGTCAATCGCTTCAATATCCAGCAGCAGCCTTACCTGTACGAGGCGGCTGTGGCTTTATTGGGCGACCAAAGCCGGGCGTTTATTGATGCTTATAAGTTCAATATAGAGCTTGCGACAGATGACCGGCCCTACCTGTTTCATTTTTTTAAATGGCGCACCCTGCCCGAAATCCTGTCTTTATTGGGTACCGGCGGGAGCTTCTTGCTGGAAAGCGGCTATTTACTGTTAATCGCGGCCTTGGTCCAAGCGATGCTCGCCAGCCTGTTATTAATAGCGTTGCCGCTGTGGCTTTGGAAAAGCAAGCTGGGCATCGAGCCGGGATCGGGAAGCCATCTGCGCATACTCGTGTATTTTTTCTGCCTGGGTTTGGCATTCTTGTTCATTGAAATCGCCTTTATCCAGAAATTTATCCTGATTCTGCATCATCCGCTTTATGCCATTACCGTGGTGCTGAGTACCTTTTTGTTATCCGCCGGTGCCGGCAGTTATTTCTCGACCAAGCTGTCGAGCAGGACTGAAAAATCGGCGTTTATGTTGCCGATGGCGGCTATCGCATTGCTCAGCATCGGTTACATTCTGGGATTTGAAGCCATCGCCGGTTTTTTGCTGAAAACAGGGAGCCTGAGCCGCTACCTGTTTTCGATAATTTTGATAGCGCCGCTGGGTTTTTGCATGGGCATGCCGTTTCCGATGGCGCTGGCTAACATCAGCCGAACCGCCCCGGCATTGATACCCTGGGCATGGGGCATTAACGGCTGCGCCTCGGTGATCAGCGCGATACTGGCAACCCTGATTGCGATGCAGTTCGGCTTTACCGTATTGATCTTTCTGGCGGTGATTTTGTACGGCGTGGCGGCGTGGTGTTTTCCCAAGCTGCTTTAAAACACGAAGTCGGCATTGAAAATCAGGCGAAGGGCAAAAGGCGCAAGGCGAAAAAAACCAAGCTTCAACACGGCCGTTCTTAGCCTTTAGCCTTTAGCCTTTAGCCTTTACCTTTACCTTTTACCTGCCATTTGCAAACTCCACCCACACTGTCCTCCAAATCACAATCGGGCGCAAGCAGGTGAGCAATATGCCACTCTGTTGCATAAGCGAATAAAATAAATTCTTCACTAGATCTAATTGACAATCGTTCTCATTAACGTTAAAGTTGTTCGCACTTATCTCTCGCATACTTCAAGACATCCTGAAAATTGGTTATATCGTCGTGATCTATGTGCTGAAACACGCATTCTCTATACGAACAACAACTGAGTTATCAAAGGAGCCTTATCATGAAACATGCGACCACTCGCATAGCCGTCACCTTAGCCGGTAGTGCCTATCTAGCTTCATTGCCGCTAGCTGCTGCGGAGCAAAAACAAGACACTACCATATTGGAAGAAATGATAGTCAAAGGAGACTGGCTTGGACCGCCGACCAAAGACAGCGTTCGTACCTATCCGGGAGGACGCTCCGTGGTCACCGATACCGAATTGCAACAGGCCGGCGCCCGTACCCTGGAAGATGCTTTGCGCTTGGTGCCGGGCGTCCGCGCCCAGGATGAAACCGGCACCGGCATTCTGCCGAATATCGGCGTGCGCGGACTGGACCCCAGACGCAGCACGCGCACGTTGGTGTTGGTCGATGGTATTCCTATCGCCCTGGCGCCTTATGGACAAACGGGCTTGTCGATGTTTCCGCTGACCATGCAAACCGTAGAAAGCATCGATGTGGCGCGTGGCGGGGCGGCTGTGCGCTATGGGCCGAATAATGTCGGCGGCGTGATCAATTTCATCAGTAAACCGATTCAGGATAAGTTCAGCGCCACCATCAGGGAGGCGCTAACCATTTCCACCGAAACCGGCAACGTGCTTACCGACAGCTACCTGCGCGCCGGCGGCTTTGTGAACGACAGGCTGGGCCTGCAATTCCAGGCCAACACGGTGATGGGCGATTCGTCTCGCGCCCATTCGGACACGGAGGTGGAAAACCTGGCATTGGATGCCCACTGGTTCGTCACCGACAACGCCGACATCAAGGCCGGATTGCAGTATTACAATACCGATACCCAACTGCCGGGCAGCCTGTCGCCCCAAGCCTACAATCAGGACCGTTTTCAGTCGCAACGGCCGTACGATAAATTCCAGGGCGATACTGTAAAGGGACATTTGATCTACAACCAAAACTTCGATCTTTTCGGCAGCCCTGCGGAATTCAACTGGACCAATTTTGCCCACACCAGCGACAGGGAGTTCACCGTCGGCTGTCAGCTCAATGCTGCCGCGACCTCATGTAACCTCGATCCCTCCAAGGTGTCCGACGGCGCGCAAACCAGCCCGCGCACATTCACCGTTTACGGCACCGAACCGCGTCTTACCGTAGGCGCCAAAACCGGCTGGCTGGACCACAAATTCACGCTGGGCGGGCGTTACGTCAGCGAAGCCGTCGAACAGGGCGTTGACCGAACCCGCCTGAGCACCGGCAAGGTCACCAATGCCCAGGACTTTCACTTCGGCACCGACGCCTTTGCACTCTATGGTAGCGACACTTTGAGCGTGTGGAATGAACGGCTTAACATCACGCCGGGCTTACGCTCGGAATGGATCGAGCAATCCAGCAACAACCAACTGACAGGCAAGTCCGTCGACAGCAGCAACAACGAACTGCTGCCCGGCGTCGACGTAGGCGTCAAGCTGTGGCCTGATAAAATATTCCTGTTCGGTAATGTGCATAAATCCTTGCAGCCGGTGCAATTCACCCAAATCACCCTGGGAGGCGATACCGGTGTGGAAAAGACCTGGAACTATGAAGCCGGTCTGCGTGTATCGCCGCTATCGGAGCTCGACGCCACCTTCAGTTATTTCCGTATTGACTTCGACAATCAAATCGTCGGCGTCGTTGAAAACGGCACAACCAAATTCCGCAACTTGGGCCAAGCCCAGCATCAAGGCTATGAGACAGAATTGGACTGGCGCCCGTCCTTCCTGGCTGGCCTTGATCTCAAAGCAGGCTACACCTATGTGGACACCGAGCAGTTGAATAACCTGTTCAGCGGCACGACGCAAGTCGCGTTTAAAAACAATGAAGTGCCGTTCAGCTCACACCATCAAATCAGCCTGCAAGGCAATTACCGCATTAACACCGTCAATTTCAACGTCAACGGTTCGTACCTGAGCTCAGCCTATACCGATGCGGCCAACACCGTGCTGGAAAACGCCATTGGCGACAAAGGCAAGATACCGGGCTATTGGCTATGGAACGCTCAAATCACCAAGGATTTCCGTGTCGACAAGGCCAACATGCGGGTCGGCCTTGGCGGCAATAACCTGTTCAATCAGGACTACTACTTCCGCGGCGTAGATACCAGTCTTGGCCGAATGCCGGGACCGGGGCGTTCGGTGATGCTCAGCGTTCAAATGGATCTATAAGGAAAACTCATGCATAACCAAGAATTGATTCTTCTAACTCATGTCTCGACCGAATCGGTCAACGACGGCTTTTTACCGGCAGCGCGCCGCCTCGGCCTGTCGCCGGTGCTATTGACCGACCAGGCCGAAGCCCACCGCCAGTACTTTAGCCAAAGCGGACTGCCGGCCTACCCCGAGGCCATCATCGCTTGCGACGTGTTCAATCCGTTAGCCGTGATTGAAGCGATCAGCCGGCGCGGGCAAAAACCGGCGGCGATTTTTTCCAACAGCGATCACTTGCAAACCAGCACTGCGATTGTCGCCGAGTATTTCAGGCTACCCGGCAAGAACTGGCATGTGACTTACCGCGCCAAGAACAAGGCGGAAATGCGCAGCTATCTCAGCGAGCAAGGTATCGAAACGATACGGTACGCGGTAGCATCGGAGTTGGAAAGCCTGGCGCAGGCCGCTGCCAACGTAGGGTTCCCCTGCGTGGTTAAACCGCGCGAAGGGGTCGCCAGCCAGGAAGTCGGTTTGGCGCGGGATTATCCCGAACTCGCCGCCCACTGCCAATTGGTTTGGCAAGCGCGGCCCGGCCAAGTCATGTTATTAGAGGAATACATCGAAGGCCCTTTGTGTACTTTGGAAACGCTGGGCGACGGTAAAGGATTGCAAGCCCTGGGCGGATTTCATGTCCGCCTGTCGGCGCCGCCGCATTTCGTCGAACTGGAAGCCGACTGGAGCAGCGAGCTGGCAAAGCAGCAGGAGGTGCTGAACCAGATCGTCCGTTTCGGCGTCGGCTTCGGCGCCTGCCATACCGAATTCGTATTGACTGCCCAAGGACCGCGCCTGATTGAAATCAATTACCGCTGTATCGGCGACCGGCGCGATTTCCTGCTGGAGCAGACGCTGGGCATTCCGCTGTTCGAAACCGTGCTGCGGCTACACTTGGGCGAACCGCTGTCGGCCTTGTCGTTGGCGCCGCGCGCAGCCGCGATACGCTATCTGACGCCCGCTACGGACGGCCAAATCGTCACCGCCCCCACGCCGTTCAACCGTAGCGGCGGAGCCGTCGACATCGGGCTTCGCGTCTTGCGCCAGGCCGGTGACACCATAGCGATCACGCATTCCAATAAGGATTACCTGGGCGTTTTGACCGGCGTCGGCACGGATGCGGATACCGTGCATCAAGCCTTGGCGCAAGCCGGCGCCGGCTTGGCGTGGGAGATTCGTTGATGAGCGTACAGCACGGAGTCGCCGACAAAAACCAGCAGGACTATATCTGCCGGCGCGTCGTCGATGCGCTATTGCGGGAAGATGTGCGGGAAACAATAAGCCGGGGGAAAATTGTCGCTGCGGCCGATGCGCCATGGTCCGATCCCCCGGTGCGCCCCAGCCATTGGCTTGCCGTCGAGCATCTCGGCGACGGCTGCCTGTGGATTCCGGTCCGGCCATGTTCATTCATGCAAGAATGGACGTTACACGATCTTCCGCTAATTTGGCAAAGCAGTAGCGGCTATGGTCGGCTGGACGACATCCTCGCCATTCTCGCGCTGTTCCGGCAAGGACTGGACCCAGCCTCGGCGGCGGATTTTGAAGACTACGCCAAGGAATGCCTGACCGCCGTCGAGCACGGCGTCTTGTGCGCAAAAGAGCGGCAGCGCTATTTTGCCGAAGCGCAACATGTCAGCCTGGATGCGCAGCTTAGCCCGCGCTGGCAAGAACAGCAGTTGCACTACGAGCGGCTGGCCGCATTTCTCGATCATCCTTTATATCCCACGGCGCGCGCCAAACTGGGTCTTTCACCGGACGATCTGGCTTTATACGCTCCGGAATTCCAACGTCCTTTTCAGTTGCGTTGGGTCGCGGTAGCCAAGGCTATTCATTTCGGGCCGGAGATTGCGGCAAGCCTGCAAGAACGCTGTCCCGGCTTTGCAGACGTCGGACTCGACGCCCGGTTGAGCGACAGCCACGCGCTGTTGCCGGTTCATCCGTTGTTTACGCAGCAAATGCTGGATGCGCTGGCCGAGGCGAACGGCTTGCAAGGTAAACTCCTGCTGGCGCCCAAACCCCATCTGGAAGTCCTGCCGACCTTGTCGGTACGGACCTTGGCCGTGCAATGCAAGCCGGGGCTGCACATCAAACTGCCGATGGCCATCCGCACCTTGGGCGGCAAGAACATACGCACCATCAAGCCCAGCACCATTGCCGACGGCCACGCCGTGCAAAGCCTGTTGGGCCGGATAGCGGCGCAGGACGCAGACATCGCCGGCCGCTTGCTGCTAACCGATGAAAGCATGGGTGCCCATATCAATCATTTGCCAGAGCTGGGTTATATTTTGCGCCGCTATCCGGCAGGACTGGAGCACGCTACGGTGGTGCCGGTGGCTGGCCTGCTCGCGACCGCGCCGCAAGGCTTGCTGGTGGCCGAAGAACTGGCGCAATGCTTTTATGCCGGTTGGTTGGAAGATTTTCTCGACGCCTATCTGGAGGTAACCTTACGCACTCACTTGGTTTTGTGGTTACGCTACGGTATCGCGCTGGAATCCAACCAGCAAAATACCATGCTGGTGCTCGGTACTGGGACCCCGACCTTGCGCCTGCTGTTAAAGGACAACGATGCGCCGCGCATTCATGGTTCGCATCTCGCCGCCCGTTGGCCTGCTCTGTCGGCGTTCGTGGACGGCTTACAAGATCGCCGCATCGTAGTGGACGACGAATTGCCGCTGGCACAGATGTTCACCACCATCACCTTGCAGCTCAATATCGCTGTCCTAATCGAAGGCTTGGCAGGGCTTGGCCACTTGACCCGCAGGCAACTCTACGGCTGTGTGCGCGACAAGATAGCAGCGCTGCTCACGGAACTGGCCGGGCAAGGGGAAGACGCCGCATTGGCGCGCCGCATCCTGCTGGAAGACGACCGGCAATACGTCAAATACCTGCTGACCGCGGCCAGCCTGAAACCCAAATCCGCGACCGGCGCCGTCGACGTCAATAAGTTCTACGGCAAAAGCGGGCCTAACTTCCTGAAGGAGAGTTCGTGACCGTCTCTCAACGCCGCATGGTGAGGGTGGTCATGTTTTGCCATTTTATTGCAGCTTTCGCCGCCCTCGGCATGCCGCCGTTTTTCGCGCTGATCCTCAGCAAGTCGCTGCACAACAGCAACGCTTATCTGGTCGGCTGGTTTTACGTTGTCCCGACCTTGTTCACGGCGCTGTCCAGTCCCTGGTGGGGCCTGTTTGCCGACCGGGTCGGCAAAAAAACCTCATTGCTGCGCGCGCAGCTTGGGCTGTCGGCGAGTTTCCTGTTGGCAGGCTTTAGCAATGACACCGAACTGTTCTTTCTGGCCTTGGCTTTGCAAGGAATGCTGGGCGGTACCTTCGCCGCTTCCAATGCTTATCTGGCGACAATGTCCAGCGGTCCCGCCCTGGCCCGCAGCCTGACCCTGATGCAAGGTTCCGCGCGCGCGGCACTGGTGGTCGCTCCCGCCGTGCTGGGGCTGTTTGCCGCTTCAGTTTCACCGATAGAACTTTACCGCTATCTGGCCTTATTGCCGCTGGCTGCGGCCTTGCTGCTGTGGCTATTGCCGGAACCGGCGAAAACCGTAGGCGACGACTATCGGCCGAAAAACACCGCCGCAGGCCAGCCGCTGCTGCCGGCAAACACTGTTTACGCGCTGCAATTTGCTTTCGTTTTCGCGACCGTCGCCACTTTCCCTTACTTCATCCCTTACGCCCAAGGTTTGGGATCGGTTTCTGTCGAACTGGCCGGCCTGCTGTTCGGCGTGCCCAACCTGCTTTACCTGGTCACGGCCGGCGTCTTAACCGGCCGTTTCGGGCAACGGGTATCGCCGGCCGGGCTGGCATGGATGTTCCTGTTAATGGCCGTGGCCCTGTTCGGGCAGGCCCAGACGCAAAGCCTGGCGGGGTTGATCCAGTGGCGGATGTTGATGGGCTTGGCCATGACCGGCGGCTTTATTGCACTGCATGCGCTGGTGGCGGCGTTGATTCACGAAAGCAATGCCGGACGCACCTTCGGCTGGCTGGAAAGCGGCTCGAAATGGGGCGCGGTAGCCGCCGGTCTGGCCGCCGGAGCCATGGTCGACGGTTTCGGCCCTCAGGCACCTTTTTTACTCGGCGCCGGGATTATGACTGCGGCCGCCACTTGGCTGGCAATTTCAAACTGTTGCCGCCCCTGCACCGAAAATATTTGACCCTTTGGAGACAATTCATGAGACATCAAGCACTGCAAACTTTTTACCAAACGTGCTCGGCCGAGGATCAAGCCGGCCAGCGCAGCCTGGAGACCTTGCTCAATTGCTATTGCCGGGAAGTCGCCGGCCCGGCCGGACAAATCGGCATCGGCCCGCTGTTCGGCCAAAGCGATTGGCCTATGGCTTTACGGACGGCATTGGGACAAGGCGGAGGAAAAGCCATGCACATTCTGTTGCCGCACATCGGGGAGCGGCTGTTAGTGGTAGTCGACCAACCTTCGGCTACCGGCAATTACCGCTATCGCTCGCCTTTTTACCACAAATCGCCGGGCCGTCCCTGGACTCCGCTGGACTGGCACACCTTGGCCACGCTGCTGCTACGCGACTTGGCCAGCCAAAACGATGTGCCGTTCAATGAGGAATTGCTGGAACAAATCCGCGACAGCATCGCGGTGACCGGCGCCATTTTGGCCATGCCGCAACCGCCACTACCTAAAGAGCCTTTGGCGGCTTATCTGGACTCCGAACAATCTTTGACATTCGGCCACCCGTTCCATCCAGCCCCGAAAAGCCGGCAAGGCTTTTCGGCTACGGATCTGCAATGTTACGCTCCGGAACTGCGCGCCAGCTTCCCGCTGCATTATTTCGCGGTGCGCCGCGAACACTGGCTTCAGGAATCGCTGTTGCCGCAATCCACAGATGACTTGCTGGCTGCGCAGGCCCCCGCCGATTTACAAACGAACGACGATTTCGCCTTGCTGCCGACGCATCCCTGGCAAGCGCGTTATTTAATGTCCCTACCCGCTGTGCAGGCGGCCATCGAACAAGATCGACTCCGCGACCTGGGCTCGCAAGGACCGGCTTATTTCGCCACGTCGTCGATACGCACCTTATTCCACCCGGATAATCCCTATTTTTACAAATGTTCCCTGCATGTCCGCATCACCAATTGCGTGCGCAAGAACGCCATTTACGAGCTGGACGGCGCGCTGCAAGTCACCCGCATCATGCGGACCATCGGGCCGCGCTTGGCCGCACAATTTCCTAGCCTGCGGATACTGGAGGAACCGGCCTACGCATCGGTGCGGCTGAGTAACGATGAAACCCCGGCCGAGCAGGAAGCGGTGGAAGGTTTCGGCCTGATTCTGCGCCAGGGATTGGATCCGATAGACACAGCCGGGGCGACACCGCTGCTTGCCGGTTCACTGTTCGGTAATCATACCCGAGGCCAGGCACGTCTGGCGGACATCATCGGCAGGCTGGCGCGAAGGCAGGCCGCGCCGTGGGATGCGATAGCGGAAGACTGGTTCTCGGCCTATGTGGAACAATTGCTGCCGCCGGTGTTGTATTGCTTTTTCAATCACGGCATCGTTTTCGAACCGCACTTGCAGAACGTTCTGCTTGGCCTGACCCGTGACTGGCCCAGCCACATCTGGCTGCGCGATTTCGAGGGCGTCAAGCTGGTAACCGGACGCTTCAATGCTGTTCCGCTCGACGGCATCGACGCAAGGGTACGGCAAGCGCTGTTTTATAGCGACGATCAGGGCTGGAACCGTATCGCCTATTGTCTGCTGGTCAACAATTTTTGCGAAGCGGTAGCGCAGTTGAGCGCTTTGCATCCGTCCCTGGAGCCGCGTCTGTGGCGTATCGTCGGCCATCAGTTGCGCCGCTATCTGATGCAGCACGGCAACCCGAACGCGACACGGCGCATCAATGCCCTGCTGTCCGGAGCGCCCTTCCCCGCCAAAGCCAACCTGATCAACCGCTTTTACAAACGTCCCGATCGCGAGTCCAGCTATCTACCATTGCCCAGTCCGTTGGCTTATCTGGGAGATGCGTGACATGAACCGGGAGTTAACCCGCGTGGCCGAAGCTGCCCGGCGCGCCTGTACCGATGAGCCGCTGTGCGCCTATATCTACGACTTGGCGGCACTGGATCAGCATGCCGCCGATTTGGCGGTTTCGCTGCCGGACAACTGCGAACTTTTTTATGCGGTCAAAGCCAATTCCGACTTGCCGATTCTGCAAACCCTGGCGCCTCACGTGCATGGTTTCGAGGTCGCCTCCGGCGGCGAACTGGACTGGGTGCGCAGCCATTTTCCGGCTGTGCCGGTGATTTTCGGCGGGCCCGGCAAGCTGGATACGGAGCTGGCCGCCGCGCTGGAGTTCGGCGTGGAATTGCTGCACGTTGAAAGCCTGGGCGAGTTACGGCGGCTGGCTTGGCTGGCCCGAAACATGAACCGGAAGGCCGATGTGCTGCTGCGTATCAATCTTGCGTTGGACGGCGTGCAGGCCACCACCTTGACCATGGGCGGCCGGGCCACTCCGTTCGGCATAGACGCCGAGCAACTGCCGGAATGCCTGGCATGGTTGGCACGGCACCCGGAGATTCGTTTACACGGTTTCCACTTCCACCTGATGTCCCACCAATTGGACGCCGATGCCCATCTGGCCTTGCTTTCGCGCTATTTTCGGCAGGCGCGGCAATGGCGGGAGCAATTCGGGCTCACTATTAACCACCTCAACGTGGGCGGCGGCATCGGCATCAATTACCGCGAGCCCGACCGGCAATTCGACTGGCCGGCGTTCAGCACCGGACTGGCGGCATTGGTAAAAAGCGAAAACATGCAGGACTGGCGCATCCGCTTCGAACCGGGCCGCTACCTGACCGCGGCCTGCGGCTATTACGTGATGCAGGTATTGGACATCAAACAATGCTTCGGCCGCCATTTTGCGGTCGGCCGCGGCGGCACCCACCATTTCCGCACGCCTTACGCCCAAGGGCACAGCCATCCGTTTTTCGTATTGCCGCAAGAGCACTGGCCCTATCCGTTTCCCCGGCCCGGCGTGGAGCAAACCGAAATCACCGTGGTCGGCCAGCTCTGCACGCCCAAGGACGTTTTAGCCACTGACGCGCCGGTGGAGCGGTTGCGGGTCGGCGACCTGCTGGTGTTTAGCTATGCCGGCGCTTATGCCTGGCATATCTCCCATCACGATTTTCTGCGCCACCCGCACCCGCAGCATATCTATCTCTCAATGCAGGAGCCGGTTCATGCTGCAAACCAATAAACTGAAACAGGCCTTGCGCAGCGGCGAGACGGTATACGGACTACTGAATTCGGTGCCGTCGCCGTTGCTGGTGGAAATGCTGGGTTACGCCGGATACGACTTCGTTATCCTGGATCTGGAACATGTGAACACCAATCCGGAAACCCTGGAAAACATGATCCGGGCCACGGAATGCGCCGGTCTTACCGCCTTGGTACGCGTGCCCGGCATGGATGCCGCTGCGGTTTTGCGCGCCCTGGACAGCGGCGCGCAAGGCATCGTTGTTCCCCATGTGCAAAACCGTACCGAAGCAAAAGCCGCCGTCAGCGCCAGCCGCTACCATCCGCTGGGCCAACGCGGTATCAGCGGCGGTCGCACCACGGGTTTCGGCCGCCTGGACCTGCCGAGCTATTTCGAACAGGCCAACGCCGAGCTGCTGGTCGCGGTCATGATCGAAGACCGGGCCGGCGTGGAAAACATCGACGCAATCGTTTCCGTACCGGGTATCGATATGGTACTGGAAGGAGCGATCGACCTGTCCCAATCTTACGGCGTGCCAGGCCAGGCTCAGCATCCGGACGTGCAGGCCGCCATCCTAACTATCGCCGATGCCTGCCGCAAATACGATGTGCCGTTCTGTGCCGTGCCGCGTCTGCCGGAACAAAAGGAATACTGGCTTCAGCGCGGCGTTCATGCTTTCCTGCTCGGCGATGACCGGGGCGTTGCCTTCCGGGCATTCAAGGCGCACCTGCAAAGTTGGAAAAAACCGGTATTGCAATAAGCGCCGCTATTTCCCAAATAGCTGTGGTTCGGCCGCAATTACCTGAAAAGCCGCAAATACAGAATTGGAAAATGCGGCAATGCAGTTTTTTGTAATTTGTCAGGAGCCGGGAGTATTAATGTTACGCCGAAACGCCCCCGGCGAGACGCCAAAATAACGCTTAAACGCCTTGCCAAATGCCGGAACCGAATCGTATCCGCAACGTTCGGCCACCCGCTCCACGCTCATGCCCGGCTCCTTCAGCCAGCCCGCCGCAATCTGCAAGCGCCAGGCGCTAAGGTATTCAATCGGCGAACTGCCGATCAGCGCGGCAAATTTCTCCGATAACACGGTTTTGGATAATCCCGCTTTGGAACACAGTTCGGCAACCGTCCAGGGTTGCCAGGGCTGCTGATGAATCAAGCCCAACACGGTTGCCAGCCGCCTGTCCTGCATGGCCGCAAACACACCCACCCCGACCAAATTTTCCTCAATACAGTAACGGATCACCAGCACAAAAAGGCTGTCGCATAACCGTTCCACCACCGAGTCGCTACCAAAACGCTGACCGGAAGCCTCGCTGATAACCAGCTCAATCAGCTTGGCCAGTATGTCGCCGGCTTGATTTTTTTTGATCACAATCTCAGCGGGCAACGCCTGCCACAACAACGATCGGGGCGTAGCCAGCTCGATTTCGCCGCAAACAAATCCCGATTCGCCGCCCGCCCAGCCGGTCAAACGGGTGTCGGCGGCGTCGCAGGGCAAATGCTCGGCACTGTAGGACAAAAAGTGCTTTGGCGCATGCGGCAGGAACAAAATCAAGTCGCCGCTTTCCAGCGCCAGCGGCGTTTCCCGGCTCGGCGAATGCACCCAGCCTTGGCCCTTGCTGACCAAATGAAACCAAACCGAGGTATCGGAATTGTGATCCATCAGCCAGCGTCCGCAAACGCCGCCCGAATAGACCAGTTTGGCGCGCAAGTTCAGCGCGTTGACCAGCGCAGTTAAAGCATCCACATCAATCTCCCGGACAATCGGACAACAACCCCGGAGTCACGAGCATGGGTTCGGTAAGCCGAATTGCTTAACCTATCCCCGTCGAAATTTTCTATTGCGGAGATCGTGAAATGACCGTTTAGCCCAAGCGCTTGCATAGCAAAAACCTATTCAGATTAATCAAAAAAACAGGAGATACAGTATGTCCCAATTTAACATTTATTCCATCCAAAATGCGCCGCTTGCTGCCCAGCCGCTGCTTGAAGGCGCCCAGCAAAAATTCGGCTTCGTGCCGAATTTGCTGGGCGGCTTTGCCGAATCGCCGACGGTTTTACAAGCCTATCTCGATATTGGCGCATTGTTCGAAAAAACCTCGCTAACCCCGGTCGAGCAACAAGTGTTACTGCTTGCGGCCAGTGTCGAAAACCATTGCATTTACTGCGTAGCCGTCCATTCAATGCTTGCCAAGCATAAGGCCAAGGCCGATGCCGCTATTGTCAGTGCATTGCGCGAGCGACTGCCGTTGCCGGACAAAAAGCTGGATGCCTTGGCAGCCTTCACCCGCGCAGTGGTCGAACAGCGAGGCAAAGTAACCGGCATAGCCTTGGATAATTTTATCGGCGCAGGTTATAGCCGCTCGCAGGTGCTGGAAGTGGTGCTGGGCGTAACCATGAAAACCCTCAGCAACTACGCCAATCATATTATTCACGCACCGCTGGATAGTCAATTCCAAGCCGAGGCATGGGATGCGCCTACTCTATGCAACAAGCAGTGCGCTTGAACTTTATACATAACTGATGTTACGCACGGATGGCATTTCTCCCGTTTGCCGCGCCGAGCACCGGAGCTTTTATCGAGAATAGCCCGTTAGGGGCGCGGCAGGGATGCCGCGCGTCAGCAGAGGGGCAGGAGCCCCTTTTGCTGACCCTCGATAAAAGCGAGGAGCGCAGGAAGTAAGCGGCAACCGGGTCGCCTTTTCTTTGGTTACTTTCTTTTGGCTAAGCAAAAGAAAGTAACTCGCCTTCGGGTGCGACAACCCGATTCAATCAAGTGTCGCGCTAGCGACTCCTTAATGTTAAAGCGGTCGAAATTCGAATAACTGCGTAACATCAGTACATAACTTAAACCATTAGGAGAAACACCATGCCACTCGTGCAAATCAAAGGTATCAGCGGTTATTTATCGCTACAACAAAAATCAGCAAAGTCACCGATGCGATCGTATCCGTAGAAGGCGAAGGCTTAAGACCGGTTACCTGGGTGATCATCGAGGATGTTGCTTCGGGCCAATGGGGCGTCGGCGGGCAAGCCGTTACCACCGATGCTATTCGCGCGATGAGTCAGGCGTCAGGGTAATTGACCCGGAATAAATTGAGCGTTTGTAGGTGCGGATTTATCCGCGCCTACAGCGCCACAGAAGAAGCGTTCTCTTGACAATAAAGTCGGACTCAATTAAGTTGGCTAGCATTAGCCAACTTAGCTCTGGTGTCCTCTATGCAAGTCAACATACTCGAAGCCAAAAACAACTTGTCCAGCCTCATCGTTGCCGCCGAGAGAGACGAAGAAGTGGTAATCGCCCGTAACGGCGTACCCGTCGCCAAACTTGTTAAATATACGGCCAACAAAGTCGCCCCTCCCGGTGCCTGGAAAGGCCGCGCCGCTTATGCGGCGGACTGGAATTCCGCCGCAACCAATGCCGAAGTAGAACAATTATTCACCGACAGCAACAATGCGCCTGCTGCTTGATACCTGTATTGTTTACGACTGGCTGATGGGCGAAATCAAGGACCTCCCGATCATCGAGCGGATTCAGGCTGAAGGCGCATTAGTCAGTCCGGTTACGGTCTGGGAAATGGCAATCAAAAACGGCTTGGGTAAAATGCCCTTGCCCTCGGAACATATCGCCGAAGATATTGAAGCGCAAGGTTTTCAATGGCTGAATATCACGCCTTACCATGCCCAAACCGTTCTCGAACTGGGCGATCGTCATAAAGACCCGTTCGACCGATTGTTGATTGCCCAAGCCAAGTACGAGAAGCTATGTATTGTGACTTACGATGCGGTGTTTCAGGATTATCTTGATGGTGTGCTGGTGATTAAAAAATAACAATGCTGGCGGTTTCGCGCCAGCAAGTCTTACCGCTTTAACCTAGCAATAACGGACCAAGCTTTTCAACGATAGCTAGTACCGGCTCAGCAATCGCCCCCAGGCTTTTCGCCGCTTCTTCAACACCGCTTAAACTGGCTTCGTACCACCTTTTACGCGGCGCTTCCCGGCTGCTTTCGCTAACCAATGTTGCGGCCTCTTCGCTCAAGCTGTCAATTACCGGCGATGCAGGCACTTTGGCATTTAAGCCTTTAATTTCCGTTAATAACCGTTCCAGCAGTTGTTTAACTTCCGGCTCGGCTTTCGATTCGTGCAGTTGGTTGAAACTGTTTTCGATTGTTTTGGCAGCTACGATTGAGCCGTATACAGTGCTGTTGCTTACGTTTTGATGAATTGTCGTCATTTCTTTATCTCCGATTGTGTCGATGGCAAAACTGTCACCTTTTACATAAGTACCGATATGCAGATTCTTAATTTCCGAATCCGGCATGATGATCCCCAAGACCTTGTTTAAATCATAAATATTATGTTTGCCGGAAAATATATAAATCCCGTATCTAACGCTATTTAACAATTGCCGATAATCGACTTTTTCGGGTATATAAATCCCTGTTTTCAGGTCCTTACAAGCAGAGCTCGGCAGTTCTACCCGCTCTTCATAATCCAAATTCAAACGCCCGGTTATTTTCAACACTTCATCGTTTAACAGGCTCAGATAATCCTTCGCATCCCGGTCTTGCACCCAAATCGATAATATCCGTTCGTGATAATCGACTTTCACCAAGGCTTCGGCCTGATACTGTTTGCTTCTTAACAACGCCCCGCGCTGCCAGACGATTTGCTTAACGATTTCTTCATGGCGATTAACGATTAACTCCGGCATGATATTTCTCGGCATAAATCCGCGAAACGCAAACTCGAACACCAATGCGCCGGATTTTTTAAAAGGAATATCTTGCGGCTGATCAGTGGCTAACAGTTCGGGAATAACCAGCGTTTTCCGGTTGGACGGCAAGGGATAGCACAATTTAAACTCCTGCATCGCATCCATAATAAAGCCGCATTTATCAGGCGGATAATCAAATTCCCTGCCGCTTTCATCGTTAATAGGCTTGCTCCGCAGGATTACGATCACATCCTGCTCGGTCAACATTGCTTTCCGCTCATACATCAAAGTATAAACCCCATGCGTCAGCCAGCGCGGATTGAGCACATACTCATCCAGGCGAGGCAATTGCGGGAAGTGAATCACCACGCCTAATTTATCCAACAGATCCAGCAACTGGTTCCTGTTTTTAGGGCCATCCGTAGCGATATGATATTTTTCGCACAGAGCGGTAAAGTCGCCATGCTTTAAAAAAGCCGATTGCGATGACATAGCACGCAAGTCTTCCAATACCCCGAACTGCTCAGGCGTGAACAGCATTTGATGCGTCCCCACGGCTTGCAGGTGCCGGCAAAACTCACGGTGGAAGCGGTTAAACTCGTCTTTGCGTTCTGTTAGCGCCTGGGTGCAAGACAGAGGGAAATAATCGACAATGCTTGGATATTTGCCTTTTAGATAACTCATATCCAGGTTAAGTCCGGCTTTATCGGCTTTGTTGCCGACAATCATGACCGGAGCATCCTTGCCGAAACTTTTGACATGTTCCAACCAATATTCGGCTTGCTCGGTGCTGTCGATTTCGCTGCGGGCATTGAGCACCAGCACATACAAACAACGCTCGCGTAAAAAGAACTGATGGGTCGCATGCGCCATCACCTGACCGCCGAAATCCCAAAAATGGGCTTTGATGTCGCTGCCGGGTACCGGCCAATCGCTAATCTCAATACCCGCTGTCATGTCTCCTTTGCCTTCAACCACGGGCTCATTGTTCAGCACGCGGATTAATGAAGTTTTTCCGGCTTCACCGTAACCGATAAAAATGGCACGAACTTGGTTTAAGGGACGGTCGGCTTTTTTATCGGTCAAGTCTTTAAGATAGGTATTAATTGCTATAACACCTTGTCCAACCTTTTCAGCTGGGATGGTGTTCCACTTTTCCAGTAATTCCACATCAATGGGTTTACCTTGCAAACGGTCTTCATACCAGTCTAGCCAGATTTCAAAGCCGACATTCAGACTCATGGCATCTTCCTTAAATTGGCTTAGAAGTTGTTGCCAATCTTTTGGAGGAGTCGATGCAGACCACAGCGGTTGTGACAATAATTCTTCCGCAGAAGAGCTTGATAACTGAACTAAATCTTGTTTTATCTCTTGTATCATGCCCTCGGCCGCATCAATGCCGGCGACATATGCATAGGCGGCATAGGCATTAGTGTCTGCGAATGCTCCCCCAACCCCTCTGCCGCTAGCGTAGGTTATGATATCGGAGTAATAAGTGTAATTACCTACAGCAGTAATAGCGGTGTAGATCGCTTTGGCAGAAGCAGCTACGTCTGATGGAGTGGCCTCAACCGCTGAACTCATTGACAAAGCATAGCCAACACTATATCCATAAGGCCGTAGCACTGCCAATAAATGTTGATTTCTATCTTCTGGCTTCCAAAACCAGAATGCTTCTTCTCCTTCCTGTTCCGAAAGAGCTTTTTTAGCTAGCAAGGGCAATACTCGCATTGCTGAACGCACCACAAACGCCACCTGTTTAACTCTTGGCACATCTTTTAACTGCGCTTCAATCTCATCTTTATTTAACAGCATAACTCTCTTATAAATCGGTTTATATGTTCGAGCAATTCGCCAATTTTAAAAATCCGCACATTAAAAAATGCAACCTGTCATTCTCCGCAGCCTTTTGCGGACGAAACATGGTCATCATAGCAGTTTTTCTAATTAGTAGGCGTCTTCAGCCGACACCGGACTGTTCCTATTACGCAGACCGAAATACAAGCCTTTTAGGATACGTTCTGCGCATCTTTAATTACTATGCGAAAAAAACGGTACGCGCAGCGTACCCTACAGACTAATTAAGCTTTTGGTAGTTGAACGGATAATTCCCATCCCGCTCAAAACACAAAAACAAATACCTCGCTCCCATGCTTTACCTCACTATAAGCCTTGCAGGAGCGGGCTATGCCCTCGATGAAAACGCTGCAATCGTCGCCCAAATGTCGCGGGCGCGGCCCGCTCTTACAGTATCGTTGTCTTCTTAATTTAATGGCAGTGATGCTTCGCCTGCCCATGCAAACCATAATACCAGCATCAATTCGCCTTTTCCGCCATTAATTCCCCAGCCATATCCCCCAGCTTTTTCAATGCCAGTTCCAGCCTATCATTCCACGGCACCACGCAACTAAGCCGGATAAAGTTGCCGTATTTCTTTTGGATGGCTGAAAACAGCGGCCCCGGAGCGATGTGCCAGTTTTATTTTTAACCCATGAAGAACATGAAAGG
>Ga0208888_100502_pt1 | contig 17698 bp, 11 predicted proteins | sample LakWasM115_HOW13_2_FD_183929 | JGI IMG/M metagenome (GOLD analysis project Ga0208888, IMG submission 183929) | Freshwater sediment methanotrophic microbial communities from Lake Washington under simulated oxygen tension - Sediment Metagenome... | ecosystem: Environmental > Aquatic > Freshwater >...
GATTTTTCCGAAGCTTAAAGCACGAGCAACTTAACTATGAAAAATTCAGGACTAAAGAGTCGGCAAAGCTGAGCATTATTGATTATTTGGCTTTTTATAATGGTAAACGCATGCACTCAAAACTAAGCTATCAGTCCCCGCTGGAATTTGAGCGAGAATTCTATAGGAAGACTGCTTAAGAAAGTGTCCTGTTTTAGTTGACCATTACAGTGAGGCATGGACAAGCACGACAGGCGTTATCCGGTGCGATCAGCCGCGAGCTATCGACCTAAGCGCCCGTTACGCTAAGAAGCTGGAAAGTGTGCCGGAATCCATTATGGATAAAGTATTGGCACGGTTGGCTGTAATCTTCGAGTAGAGCAACTTCGAGTAACGACTGTTATGTTAAATGGTATTGGGATAATGATAGATCGCGTTAGAATGCCAAGGCCGGTAAACTACCCTAAACGGTCTTTAGAGATTCCGAAAACGGACACTCAGGGGTAAGATGTCTGTAGGGGCATGGCATAACGACGGCCAAGTTCAGACATATACTGCTTCTTGTCCAACACAGAATGCCAACGACCAGTTGCGGTAATTTACACGTACGAGGGCAGCATGAGTTATTGGGATTGGGAGTTTTTTGAAACTGAGGTTACGTCCGACTTCTTCGTTGTGACTGATCATGGGCCGCTATTCGGCCCTGTTACCAATTTCAAGATAGCACGTAATGAAGCGCTCGATTTAGTGCTTGAGACAACGTCGGCGAGCGACAGCACTTGCAGTAAGGTTGAGCTTCCAGCAGGTACGGTGTACGTTGCATCAGCCGAAGTGAAGCTAGAAAGCCGCTTCGGTTGTGTTGCAGTTGCAACCGGCGTCATACCTCGCAGTTACACCAGGACACACTCATCCAATTCCACTCCAGGAGCGACAAAGCAAACTTCGACGATTCATTCCCTTCAATGGACACGTCGAGATACCTCTCAACCACGTTACATTATTGAGTGGGTTGAAAACATGTCTGGGTCGTTTATATGGCCTCATTCTGATGACATAACCGAGTCTGGCGAAGAACGTCGGAAACTTCACAGCCCAGAAAGAGAGATTGTTCTGTCCAGACCGATTGATTCTAGGAGCTTTGGGAAATCCTGTGTTCATATTGTTATTGATGGAGTGGAGCTTTTCATTGGCAAATCAAGAGCCAAGTCGGAATACATTGCCAACCCTGGATTTATCTTGTACGTGGGGGCTCCGGATGAAGACACGAGATCAAAGATAAGGGACTGTCTGTCGTTTTGCCTTGGAAATTTTTTAGTCTACCTAGGTGAAACTACGTTTGATTCCAAATGGTCTCCGGTAACTTTCAATGCGAAAAGCGGACATGCATTGGTTAAGGATGCTCCGAAGTTGAGCGGATGGCAACCCACCCCGCTGGGTTTACAATACGAATTTGAAATCACGCCAGAACTACTTGGCAGAATGGTTTCGTCACTTTTTAGGATTTACGACAGCTACTGTTTACAAAGTATTTTCTGGAGCTACTGGCATGCGCTCGCTGCACCGGTACACATGGCTGCTGCACACTACGGCTCAACTATTGAAGGGTTGCAGAAAGCTTTTTTCAAAGCGTCCGGTTCCGCTGCAAATAACAAAATCGTAGAAGATAAGCGAGTCTGGAGAGACCTATGCAGTGAGATTTCAGCTTGCATTAACGAGGCAAACTTATCGGATGATGCTAAGAAGATACTCGTCAACAAAGCGCAGAATCTCAACATCGCTCCACAAAGCATAAGCATGGTGAGATTTTTCAACGCGCTTAGCTTGAAAATCGGAACTATAGAGAGTGAAGTGTGGAAAAATCGTAATCACGCTGCCCATGGTGGTAATGCCAATCAAGATAACGCTCTTAACTTGATAAAGGGGAACAAGGCACTCCTGATTATGGTGAATCGGATACTGCTTGCACTTGGAAATGGAGGCGACTTTTACTACGACTATTACAGTTTGGGTCGACCAACAATTCGGCTTGCTGAGCCGATCCAAGACAACCAGTTAGCTGACCTGAAATCGTAACCAGTGAACGTTCAGTTATGGCTGACTGCTGTTGTCCATTAAACGGTCGTTTTTTGAACAGGGCAAGAGAACTTCAGCACAGCAACATGTGCCCAATAGTTATTTACTATATTTTTGATTAAAAGAACTAATTTCTCTATCCTACAGTTAGCGGTACAACACCAACTAATTTTTTAAGTTCAATGGGGGCACGTAGTGTGTTCTTTAAACAAAATCTGTCGCAGAGGAATTAAATATGAAATCAACCTGGATACTCGTTTCTGATAACAGCCGTGCACGCATTTTTACTGTTGACACCCCCTCTTCTCCTTTGGAGGAAATTGAAGACCTTTCTCATTCTGAAGGTCGTTTATTTGACCGGGAAATGACTACTGGCCTGCCTGGGAAGATCAAAAGCGTCGGTGGAGGCGGACACGCTTTTGAGCAACCTACCGATCCGAAAAAACACGAAGCCGACGTTTTTGCGCATCGCGTTGCCCAGTATCTGGAAGACGCGCACAACGCAAACAAGTTTGAACAATTACTCATTATCGCAGAGCCATCTTTTCTTGGCCTGCTGCGGAACCAGTTGTCGGAACAGATTAAAAGACTGGTCAGTTTTGAACTTGATAAAAATATCACTAAGCATAGTGCCGCAGATATTCGCCAACACCTTCCAGAACATTTACCAAATATTTGAATTAAGTTTTCTCGCTCCTACACGCCAGTGCAGGAGCGAGAAATACTCGTTAACTTATCAATGTAAAGGCGCTGTTTTCTATTGCAATGACGGTTTCTCCTATATGTGATAATGTCCTTTATCACATATAGAAACAGGAGGCGCTATGAAGCGTGATATGGACTTGATTCGAGATTTGCTGTTGGCGATCGAAGACCACCCCGAGCTGGACGGTTTCGGCATGTTTCAATTTGAAGGACCGGAAGACCTGGGCATCGCCGACCGTTCGTTCGAGGAATTTCACTATCATCTGGTCATGCTCATCGAGGCCGGCTTGGTGAATGGCGAACTCACCATGCAGTCGCCGATTATTTCCAAGTTGACTTGGCAAGGACACGATTTCCTTGATTCAGTCCGCGATCCGGTCATTTGGCAGGCGACCAAAGACGGCGCGAAAAAGGCGGGCGGCTTCAGCCTCGAATTGCTCGGTGCCTTGGCGAAGGGGCTGATTAAGAAGAAGATCGAGGAACACACGGGGGTGCAGCTATGAACGAGTTGATCGCCCTGCACTCGCCTTCGCTTCCGGCGCTGATCGTCGCCGCCGGCAACCGGGCGCAGCTCCGCTTTCTGGAATTCTTCGCCTCCAATATTCGCAACCCGCACACGCGGCGGGCTTATGTCCGAGCCGTGACCGAATTTCTCAACTGGTGTGCGGTTGCCGCTGGTGTGTCGTCTATCATCGACATCGAGCCGCTGCATGTTGCCGCGTGGATCGAAGGCAAAACCCGACAATTATCTGCGCCGACCGTCAAGCAACACCTGGCGGCGATCCGGCATTTGTTCGACTGGTTGGTGACCGGTCAGATCGTGCCGGTCAATCCCGCCGTCTCGGTGCGCGGCCCGTCGCATGTGGTGAAAACCGGTAAAACGCCGATCTTGGGCAGCGAAGATGCCCGCCGTCTGCTGTCCAGTATCGACACCCACACCCCCGCAGGCCTTCGCGATCGCGCTTTGATTGCGTTGATGGTGTATGCATTCGCGCGGATCGGCGCCGCTTTGGGCATGAAGGTGGAGGACGTCTACACGCAGAACCGCCGCCTCTGGGTGCGGTTGCGCGAGAAAGGCGGCAAACGCCATGAAATGCCCTGCCATCATAATCTTGAAGATTATCTTATTGCTTACATCGACGGCGCAAGGCTGTGCGATGATCCTAAAGGATACTTGTTCCGCACCATAGGACGCGGCACCGGCCATCTTACAGCCTCCCCCCTCGCCCAGGCGAATGCTCATGCGATGATTCAGCGCCGCATGAGCGCCGCCGGTATTGCAACCAAGGCCGGAAACCACAGCTTTCGCGCGACCGGCATCACATCCTATCTCAAGAACGGCGGCAGTTTGGAGAAAGCTGCCGTGATGGCGAACCATTCTAGTACACGTACGACGCAGCTTTATGATCGACGCCGGGATGAAATGACGCTCGATGAGGTGGAGAAGATTGGGATTTGATAATCTTTGTCTAGTTAGGAATATTTGTTTGGCGCGAAAGTCACTCAAATCATTGATTACCTTTTATGTCCGGAAATCTTTACCGGTAATAAGTATTTACGGTATGGTGTATTACAGCTGTCAATCTGGCAAGGATTCAAAATTCATGAAGATTATATCACCACCTGCTAGACTAGAATTATTCTCATCTCATGGACGTCGACCAAACCATCTTGAGTTGAAGTTGACCAGTATATTTATCATAGGCCATTGAAAAGTAAGGTCTAACATCAATAACAATTGTGGTATTGTTCAATGCATAGTGATGGAATAACGGGGAATTTATGGCTTTAGCCGTAGGACCAGACGCAAGCACAATCAGCGTACGTGCGACCCTTGACCTGCTCGATGGCCCCTTTTCAGCAGTGGCAGAGGGCGTGTCCCAGGACCTCTATGCGCTGTGGCTCGGGTCAGGCATATCTTTCGGGCGTGTGCCAGGCCTTCGGCAGGTCGTAAAGAGTGTTTTACAATTTTTGCAGAAGCAAGTTGTTCCCGGCGATCCCAACTGTCGTTTCCGAAAAGCCCTAGTTACGGTGCTCGAACTAGCCAACCCGTCCGTGGACGAAATGGCTAGAACTGACATGGAGCGGCCTGTTGAAGATTGGCCTGACCTTCCTGCATTCACTGGGCGGCTTGTCAATAACTACGCCCGTATGCTTGATGTCTCCGTCGATGGTGAGGAGTCGGATTTCCTTCTTTGGGAGGGCGTTGACATTCCTGGAACCTATGCAAATCCTTCAACAACACCTGACGCCGAACATCTTTGCCTCGCCTTGCTGGTGGCGGAAGGTGTCGCTTCCGACATCGCCAGTGCGAATTGGGATGGCTTGATCGAAAAGGCTGTATCAGAACTGGGCAATGGAGCGGCTTTGACTGTGCTCGTTAGGCAAGAGGATGCACGAGGCGTTCAGAAAAGGTCACTACTTTATAAATTTCATGGTTGTGCCGTTCGGGCTGGGCATGACGCAGCCAATTACCGTAAGAAACTGGTTGCCCGTCAGTCACAGATCAACGGATGGGCATATGCGCCGGAGAACGCGGTCATTGTTGATCGGTTAGTTCTTTTGGCGACGACCAAGCGCACTTTGATGGTTGGGCTATCAGCGCAGGACAGTAATATTCAAGGCGTGTTTGCCAAAGCTCAGACACGTATGGAATGGCCATGGCCCTCGGCTGACCTTGCTTATGTTTTTTCGGCTAATGAACTTGGTAACGATCAGCTTGGCCTGCTTCAAAACGTTTACCGGGCTGCATACACTGCTGTGAACAGAAGCGCCATATATCAAGAGGCGCTGTTCAAAGCCTATGCAAAGCCACTTTTGGTTGCTCTCGTTCTTCATGTCCTCTGCACCAAGCTGTCCGCGCTCGCGTCAAACGCACCAGGAGTGCTAAATGAGGCAGGACGAAAAGAGATTGGTAACGGCATTGTTGCGCTTCGAAACGTCGTCGGCGGACTGGTCGAGGATGTCGGCCACGAGCTGTTTATCCGTGAATTTATCGCACAAAGCGAAAGGGTATTATCGCTATTTCGCGATGGCCGAGCACCAGCGCCCGACTCACGCTCTTATTATCCACTCTCGCGCGAGACTGTGAGTACTACGTTGAGCGATCCCAATCTCTCAGCGTCGGGATTGCAGGAATTGGGAGTTGGTGTGGGGCTGGTGGGCATGGGGTTGCGTGACGGCCATTGGTCACTTAGAACGGCTGATCGTGCCGACACAAAGAGTGGAGCATTCTACGTCAAAACGACTGCCCATGAAACACGTCTATTCTTTGCTGCTCATCCCCATGTAGTTCAGCGTCTATACAATAATGGACATGTAACTGAGAGTGACAATGCTGTAATTGTCCATAGCCTTGAAAAACTGGCGACGTTACCACGTGCGCCGCGCGGTGCATTAGGAAGAACTGGTAAAATGGTGTTGCGAGAGGTTAGCATTACAGAGTTAATGGGCGAGTCTGAGGATGTTACGGTTCTTTTAAAACGCTTTCGAGAGGAAACAGCCCTGTGACTGCAACAACACCAGTAGAAAAAGTGGCTGAAGTTTTAAGTGCAGCCAATTTTCGACGCATTACGACGCCTTTGAACTTAGCAGGAATTCAATTCGATATCCCGGCCGCGTTCGTTGGAACAGGCACATCGTCTGATTTTATCCTTTTGGTCGATACAGCCTTTGATACCGAGAAACGTATCCAGCAAAAAGTCGAAGGCATCGCGCGAGCGCTTGACTCGATCGGATCAATGCGGCCACTGACAACTGTCATTACAGGTCCTCGACCACTAAGATTGGTTATCGATGCAATGTCGCGCGTATGCAGGGTATTGCCTCTAGGTGTGTCGAATGGTGCGACTCAAGACGCTGACATTCGTAACTGGCTAGCCGTTTTACTACCACTGAAATTGCCAGAGCCAAGCGATGTGGCGGAGGGCGCAGCGGCGGAGTTCGCGAGCGCCGGTGCCGCTGATCCGGTGACGATGGCTCTTATCGAAGCATCAAGTCAGGGGCGCGAGGAGGTAGAGCGCTGTTTGAGCATGATAATTTCTAAACCTCTAGATGATATTGCCGCAGGACACGAAATATGATGCCTCGTCTGAAGTCTATAACGGTTACGGATTTTCGAAGCATACGCGGCTCGGTGTCTGTGCAGCTTGATGCGCCTGTCGTGCTGATTCATGGACAAAATGGTGCAGGTAAGACAAGTATCCTTTCGGCTATTGAACTGGGCCTAACAGGCGCAGTGCATTCACTCAGTCGTGGTGGTGACACTGATTATATAGCCCATCTCCCGCACAAGTTAGGCAATCAAGGTCGAGTTGCGCTGACTGTCGATGGACTTGATGGTCAGAGTCAGACAGCGGATTTAATTGTAACGAGCAGCGGTGTCCAGAATAGACATTTGCTGGGGGTGGAGCTTAGTCGATTTTTCACTGAGCGATGCTATCTCGCTCAATCCACGCTTGGCCGATTATTGGAAATTTATCAGTACCAAGACCAAAAACGCAAGAATGACTCGGCCTTGACGAAATTCGTTAAGGATTTACTGGGACTAGATCAATTAGAGGCACTAATTGATGGACTGCATTCTACAGGCCACGTGACTCGTCTGCGCTTGCTTGCTCCAAGTTATTGGGCCGCCAGTAAAGACGACATCCCTAAGATTGAGGGAGAATTGTTCAAACTTGCAGCGGAGCAAACACAGATTGAGACAATTATCGCCAGTTCGCGACTTCGAGTGCAGCAATATTTTGCCGCACGATATCCTGACAATCCCAGCGCTGCGACAACGCCTGAAACTGCTTTACAGTTTGTCCTAGACGGTCAGGAAGAAGCTCAACTTCAATTAATTGCTCGGGCTCGCCGAGATCTACAAGCCTCAGCAGCACAGTGGAGCTTACTGGTGCAAAACACGCAGGCTGTAGAACGAGCCTCAGTAGAGGCAGAAGAGGGTGATGCACGCGTTGCACTTGATGCTTGGCGTTACGTCACCGGCAAAGCGTTAGAGGCAATTCACCAGGAGATTCTGCCCATCTTCCCGGATATCCTATCTCCGTCTGTAGGCGATCCCGAGCTTGCCCGGTCTGTTGCACATCAGGCCATTGATACAGAACTTCAGCGCATCACATCCCTCCTCGCTCGTGACGTGGCTGATGTGGCAAAGTTGTCTGAGCTTAATCAGAGCATTAAGCAGGGCAAGGCACGAACTTCGGTGCTTGACGACCAGATCGCTGAAAGCGCCGGTTTAACCACAGGGTTGGCCCAGTTATTGGCTCAGCTCGTCCCCCATATACAAACAGAGGATTGTCCAGTATGTGGGCGAGATTACAGCGAAATTTCGTCATCGCCGTTACAAGCGCATGTTTCCGAACGCATTGCCTCGCTCACCGCGCAAGCTGGACGACTTCAAGCATTAGCAACTGACAAGGCTCAGACAGCAGGCCTTGTAACAGCGGCTGAGCGCGAACACGCAGAAATTCTCAACCGTAAACTTACTCCGGAACTGCGTGACCAGATGAAGACCCGGCGGGCAAGATTTGAAGAACTGAAGGCCAAGCTTCAAGGTTTAGAGAGTGCTACAGCCGAGGGTGTCGCGCTGCAACGCCGAGCCTCTATGGCGTTGCAGCGCCTGAGCGATTTCCGTAGCCGCGACGAGCGCTCCACCTCGCTTCGTTTATCTGTGGGGGAAATTGCGCAAAAACTGGGTCAGCCCATCCCAGGTACTGCGGAACCGCTTGAAGGGGCGCTGGGGCGGCTTTTGGAATATGCCGAAGCTCAGGAGCGTTTAATTTTGGACCAAAAACGCACCCGTCTCGAGGTGAACAACGACATAAAAGCTTGGCAATCTGCTGAGTCTCGCCGAACCGAGCTTAAAGAGCTTATTGCAAAAATAAAAGACCGTTTACAACAACTGCAAAATGCAAAAACGGAGGCTGATCGGCGCCTTGAATTGGCGAGAGATTTAGGGCGACAAGCGCGTGAAGCGCGGGCGGCAATCGTTAGGCGCGTTTTCAACGACGAATTAAATAAGGTGTGGAGTGATCTTTTTATTCGACTAGCTCCAGAAGAGCAATTTGTGCCCGCATTTGCGTTGCCGGATAAATCAGGAGGCTCTGTAGAAGCCGTTCTCGAAACGCTTTACCGGTCAGGCGGAAAAGGCGGAAACCCACTTGCGATGCTTAGTGCTGGAAATCTCAACACTGCGGCTCTAACACTGTTTCTTTCGTTACATCTTTCGGTTAAGCCATCGCTGCCATGGCTTATCATTGACGATCCTGTTCAGAGTATGGACGAGGTTCACATTTCTCAATTCGCAGCCCTTTTACGCACGCTAGCTAAGCAGCAGGGACGCCAGCTAGTGATTGCCGTTCACGAAAGGCCGCTGTTTGAGTATTTGGCGCTGGAGCTTAGCCCTGCTTTTCCCGATGACCGGCTCATCACGATTGAGCTTGGACGAACAGCTGACGATATGACAACAGCCGTTTATGAACCCAAGATATATATTCCTGATCGAGCTTTTGCAGCGTGATTCATACTACCTACACAGGCTGAAATTGCTTTGTTATTACCCTCATGACATTGCAACCGAATGATAGGTTTTGATCTTTCCAGCTGCTGCCCCCCAATTTTAGAGGCCCATACCGTAAACAAGTGTTTACGGTATGGCGAAACCGCCACGCTGAAAGCCCTGTTTTTACTGGGTTACAGAGAGGCGAATTCAGAGGGGTTTTCGGTATGGGTCTTAATACGGCCAGATTGGGTAACATAACCCTATGCATATTCCGATGAAATCCACCACCAATTCCGATACAAACCAGGTCAGATTTTGAATGCCAGAGTTCGGCCAATTACTGCCGTAGAAGCTTCTTCATTCAATGACGGCAATGCGGCTCACTCCGGCCAATGATTTCCCATCACTTGACAAAAATCCGAGCTGGACTTTAAACGCCTAGCGGAGTGATTCGGGGACCGTTAACGAGCGGCGAAGCTTTTTGTTGTCCGTATGAATTTTGATTGTTAGGTATCTCTGGCATTTATTTTACCCATATTAATTCACAATTTTACAGGACATAACTCATTGAGTTGTTACCTAATCAACCCGACAAAGCGCGAAAATATTCTATAGCAGGGCGGCTGCGCATGAAAAAAGGAATGTTTAATTCTTTGCATATTTTACTCACATAAGACTCAGCATCACTGCCACGATACATATTCCATAGTATTCCGTTCCCATCAAAATCCATTCTTTCCTGAACAATGTCACCCGCTAATCTATTACCCATTCCTAGCACCTTATCTTCAAGGATACCATTATGGTCGTAATACCATGACTCACCAAGCACACCATCAACAAAACCACTACACATAGCAACAATCTCGCCATACTCCTCAGGAGGTACAACTGGAAGAAATGGACGTACTGCCAGAATTGTGACTATTTCATGGCAATTCATCAGCTTAAGGATACTAGCCCTTTGTTCCGGTGATGGAATAGGTTTTGGTTCCAAATGAGGTGCTGAACGTAGCCTTGAAATACTTACGCATCCAAACATTAACTTATTGATAGCTTGTAAGCGCATCGCAATTTTACCAATTCTAGAGATTTGTTCTTTATTCAAGAGTGCTCTAGTCGTAAAAAGAATGTCGCACCTAAGATCAACCAAGGCATTTAGTAACGCAATCCCTTGTTCAGTCCGAGGCTTAGAGAATGAATCTGTATCACCGCTGACATAAACAATATCGTACTCATCTCTCCGATTTTGAAGGTAGTTCAAGATATCCATAATTGGTAATTTAGGATATTTAGTAAACCCCGCATGAACATAGCAATGCGCACAACTGTAAGTGCAAAATCGCTTAGAGGATAATGGACCCAGTGATACCATAGCTCGGCGACCGGAAATATTAAAGAATTCGTGCCCTTCCATAGATATTACTATTTAGCTACATTGCAGTTTAAACAAGATCATTATTCACCCATGGTTCATTGGTTTCCGACAATCTAACATTACTGCCTGTGCGATAACTTTCAAGACATGCATCTAACACATTCTGCAATCGCATCGCTTGGGGGAAATCGCACGCGGAAGCCAGTATACTGCGCTTGTTATTTTGCAGTGCATCCCTTAAATCTTTAGCCAAATAACGGAAAGAACCAGAGAAAACCGATACTCTATTCTTCATTTCATCATCATACACTCCGGGCACATTCACATAGCCCTCACTGCCTAGATTGTCCTTATTTGATAACCGAAGTTTAGATTCTAAATCAAATTGTATCTCACCTAAGTCACCATAAATCGAAATATCAAACTTTGATTTACCGTATGCTGCAGCCGTCGCTGTAAGGTCAGCAGAAACACCATCTTCCAGATAAGCACGCACACCTACGAAACCAGAACCAGTTACTTTATGGATCTCTCCACTTGCATCAAAACGTTCTCCAACGACAGCCGACATTGAACACATTACTGAAGAAACACTAGCGTTAAAAATATAGCTCAATAGATCTATTAGATGTGAGCCCATAGCTAAACGTACCCCTCCTCCCTCCTCACCATCAAAGCTCCAGCACCAAGGCATTTGCCGATTTGAAAATGCAGTACCTTGCTGGTGAATTCTGCAAAGATAGGGGGTACCAATTTCTCCAGATTGCACCAAATCACGTATCTTCTTCATATATGGATTGAAACGGAGTTGGTGGTTTACCAATGAAATGAGGCCTGGATTGCTACTAGCGGCATCAACCATCATTTGACAGTCTTCTACACTCATCCCCAATGGTTTTTCACACAATACGTGCTTACCTGATTTTAGTGCGCGCAAGGTGTGTTCCAAGTGATAACGATTTGGAGAAGTTACACAAACCAGATCTATTTCAGGGTCATCACAAACATCCTCATATGAAGAGTATCCAATGAGAACATCATGTTCCTTCGCAATGGCCTGAGCCCTAATATCTGTGCTGCCCGATACTCCCTTTACATAAACTCCTTCTAGCCCCCGAAATCCTTTTAAATGAGTTCGAACTCCCACACCCGTACCAATAATTCCAACTGTAAGCATTATTTGCTCCTCAAGTTCAGTATATTTGCAATAGAAGGGTCACGAACTACAATTCGAAACCCCGTGACGTGATGACGATTATTCGGCGTGTTCGAGTTCCTATAGGTGGGTCTAAGATTGGTGAGCGCCCAATCGAAGGTACCCCCACGTAACACCTTCTTTTCACCAGTACTCGGGCCAGTAGGATTTGCCACCTCACCATTCAAAAAGCACTCATTGAAGTAATCTTCACTGTACCAGTCTTTACACCATTCGCGTAGATTTCCGGCGACATCATATAAGCCAAACAAATTTGGTTTTCGTAACCCAACATCGTGAGTGCTATTGTCAGAGTTCCCGCCGTACCACGCATACTCTGGGAGAAGCTCCCAGTCATTTAGACTCTCATCGTCAGCACCACCAGACCTTGCCGCATATTCCCACTCAGCATCTGTTGGTAAATCACAGCCCAGCCACCATGCAAACATCATTGTTTCATACCAAGTAACCATATTGACTGGCTGCAAGTCTCCTGATGAATATTCGTTTCGAGAATCTTTTGCATAAGGAAAACTGTCATAGTATAGCTTGTTAACGACAAGAAACTTCGATATCCAATACCCATCTAATGTAACTTGATGTGGCGGCTTTTCGCTTGCATCAACTGGACGGCCATTCTTTAATCTATCCGCACCCATGGTGTAAGTACCTGGCGCTACGTAAATAAAGTCAAAGTAGAATTCATTGTTTTGCGCATATTGTTTCAAGCGTGCTTCAACATTGCCATAGTCAAGGATCTTCGTAACCATATCGTTTGATTCAGTACTACCCGAATTCCTTAGCAGTCCTATCAACTGAAATAATATTTCACAGTCGGTCTCAATACGTACAATTGCGCTGACTGTATCCAGCAGAATCCGTTCTTTTTCTCTATCTGTAGCTATTCTAGAGAGAGTTGATCTAAGTTCCTGAATAATCCTTGTTTTTTCAGCATAGTCGGATTTCGAATACAGATGCTCTAAAGACTTATCAGGAAATTCCTGCGTTTCTGTCATTGCACGTAATGCTAATGTGGGGTTTCGCTCCCAAATAGCAGACAATACCTCAGATATCTCTGCAATTGGCGTTAATCCCGCGTACAAACGTATTGGTTCTTCCCATTGTCTTGAATTTGCACGATCGACTAACAACCCTATTGATTCTGCTCTACAGCCTTCAGCTACTAAATATTCCCATATGGAGCGGTGTACAAACTGATACCCATCTCGATCAAACTGCAAAAGTCCTGTTCGATCTACGATTTCTCGCAAACAATTCTCTGCATCTTTTTGATACCCTGGCAACAAAGCAATATTTTGTATAACTTCTATTTGAGAAAAATTATCAACGTAATCTAGTTTAAAAAAACGCACAGCTATGAAAGTCAATATTTTCAACAGAGAGTCAATACTTTTAGCTTCGACTTGGGGTCGACTTGTATCATAATCTTCTGATCTTAATAAGAAACGAATGCATGTACGAAACAACGTAGCTCGTTGCATTGCTCTAGGTCCAATATCTTCATATGCAGATGCAATCAGTGCGAGCAAGAAAGGAGTTGTTGCTAAATCATATATTCGGGGATGAAACATGATTGTGTTCCACACTTTTTCCCGCTCATTGAGAGGAACTACTTTTTCAACGTACCCCCTCATATCAATCTCACTAAGCGGGAGTATGTCGAAATGTTCGAAATCTGAGTAATCAGACTGCCGGTATCCAGTGGGGCGTGATGTTACGATAAGACGAACATACGGATAGCTGACTGTAAAACGTAGGATTTCCTTTGAGAATCTATCTGCATCTGCATCTGGCACTTCGTCAAGTCCATCTAGTTGAACCATGAGTTTAGGTGCAACAACGGAATTTTGACGTTCAAAATAATCTAACCCTTTACCGATTTGCCCCTTTAAATGATCATCAATCCACTGTACTAACGGCTGCTGTAACCTTGCTAAGCTTCTAAACTTTGCAGATATAGGAAAATAACTACATGTATTACTTGTGCTCTCATACTGTAAAAACTGAAGAATGGTAGATTTCCCTGTACCAGGTCCACCAGTAAGTAATATTTTGTTACCGACCTTGTTAGTCAGCAAGTCATCTACTTGGTACTTGTTTACTCCATTTGAACTATGTCGATACAAGCCAAGTTGTAAGAAAATATCTGCCAAATTTAGAGGATCCCCTCTACCAAGTATCCTAATTTCTTTATTATCGAGAGCCACCCTTTCGCAATATGTTTCTAATCCATGATTAGGATCGGAAGCAATCATATGATTAGAAATTACGCCCTCCTGATTTTTAATCGATTTCTCGTACCGATTTTTAAGTGCCAAGCGGCCATTTAATTCAAATGTATTAGTGATTTGGTACGTCTGGGGGATGTATCTAAATTTAGTATTTAATTCAAATTTATCAATCTGTACAGGTATAAACTCCTTCTTTAAGCTCAGCGCAATGGCAAATTCTCTCTGACATATATCTGAAACTTGCCATTCGTTTGTAAACAAAAATGTGAAATATGGCGCAAGTTCAATATTTCGCACAATTTCCACCCACCAGTTGCTACCTTCAATACTTTCATTCATATTCTCGTCATACCAATATATAGCATTAGCGTCATCCAATGCCTGGCGAATGGTGGCCACCATCATATTTCTTTCTTGACGAGAGTATGAAATGAAAAACATAAAATAATCCTATAGTTATACAACGAATACTTTTTGGTAGCTTGTGTAAATCAGGGCACATAAATAGAAAAATTTTTTACTATATTAATCCATCTTACTTTCATCTTGTCGCCAATCAGGAACATGTATGCCGTCCAAGAACCGTGATCGGACTGCGACAAAAGAATCTTTGCCGATATTAGTCCCTCGTGAAGCCATATCTTCAATTGCCTCCATATCATCGAGTTTAATTTCACTCGAAGTCTGTTGATTAACACGTAGATGGCGTGCGGGTCCTAGGAAGCTTTCTGCCATAACGGATGCAGCGTGCTCTTGAGCAGCAAAGAAGAGGTCAGCGCTAGTTGGTGCCCATCCTGCCTTGCCCTTTCCAAGTGATTCCGTAAAGTCGTTCTCAGTGCCCATTGTTCCTATGCTCAACACGTCGATTCGATCCAATGGAATCTTCAGGTACCGAACCGCCTCAGCTAATGCGGGAAGAATTGGATTGTTTGCCCAGATGCCGCCGTCTAGGAATGTTTCCGTCGCAACCGGAGCTTCCCACACGGCCTCATCAAAATAAGTGGGCGCTGCGGAAGATGCGAGAGCGGCATCAACGGCCGTAATATCTCGAAATGCTGTTCGATCTGGGCAGTGGGCAGTTACAATAGCTTCGGCTTCTCCATGGATAGCCCTCACAGTCGGAATAACAAGCCTACAGCACGAATCGTTGGAGAGTTTGCGATCACCAAATACCTTATGTAGCAAGTCACGAAGTGTTGTGGACTCATGCTTGGACTTTAGCCAATGTCGCAACTTCCTATTTTTCGGGAAAATCCGTGGCCCTTGCTCTCGATAGAATGTCAATATTTCGAGTGGCGTTAGCCCAAGACTAAGCCCAATAGCGAGGATTGCACCAGTAGATGTACCGGCTACGAGGTCAAAGTGCGCAATCAAATTATTGCCACCTCCACTCTTAATCATATCGTCCCATTTTGCTAACACAGCAGCTGTAAATGTGCCACGCAGACCACCACCATCTAGGGCCAAGATTCGAAAATTACGTCCTCGCGACACACTTTGTCGCACGAGAGGCAAAAGCTTAATTTGAGAAACAATGGACTCTACAAGTATTTCGACAGATGTACTTTCCGCGATTTCGCGGTTTTGTCTATTTGTAAAGCCGTTATGTAATCGAGACAGCAATGCAGGGTCCTCATTAACGTACCCTGCAATCGCACCTCCAAATCCTGCGATAACGAATCCAGGCTTTCCAAGCGACAACATTGCGTCAAGTTCTGCGGGAACTCCCGCTCGTGCCTTGTTGATATCCCACCACTTCCCGCCGATACAGATGACAACATCAGATCTTTCTGCCATCCATTCTCGCATCGGAATCAAACTTTCGTTTGGATTGCCGACAACAGCAGGGACTATTTGGACAGTTGCATATTGACGTTGAAGGTCAATTTCTTCCAATTGTTCGGGCGTTTCAGCAAACCTCTGAGCACGAACTAGCGTGAGCGCATCCTTCTCCCCTCCCGCCTGCACAAAATATCTAGCCGATTCCTCAAGTGGTTTCGACAATGTAGGGTGACTTCCGTGAATTACCGTGCCACCCTCGTTAAATATCTTACTAACGAGCATTTGAACAAATGAACAAATGCCATCTTTCTGTTCGTTGTTTGATGGGTCAGGTACAGAGCCAGATAGATGGATTCTCACTCCGAGCAAAGGCAACCGCAAAATCATTGGATTATCTCTTCACTTCTTTGAACCAGATGTAGGTATCAGTCATATTTCCCTCTAATATCAATTACTGTCTCAATTCAATCAGCAAGATTTTCCCTTATATAGTCTGTATGGACTAAAAGTAGTCAACCTCTTATCATAAAAATTTGATCGTGTATCTAATTCCTGGTGCATATAGCAGGGCTCCCAACCATCATGATGATCAAACATTAGTGGCAACTCAGACTCCAAAAGCAGTCATTGATGGTGCCGCAAGATGAACAGCGGTTATGGGTCGATAGCACCTATTCGCGACACCCGGAAGTGGACAGTCACTTTGGAGCAACTCTAACATAAATAGTGGTATGTTTGCGATCAGAATCAGTGGCTGTCAATGCGTCAAAATAGGTGGTTGTTTTCAATCGGAATGGATTGCTGGTTTGAGATGGAATATGCCCCCCTCTTTTGACTCTGATTTGTGACACAGTCAAACGGTTGAAATAACAAGCGCGACCTAACGTGCCAAAAATCTTGATTTTTGACACATTGTGAATAATCTATCAAAGTAAACCAAAACGCCCTTCATTTGGATTGCCAGTAAACACTGTCATTTCAAGCTTATTTACAACATCTGATGGAGGATGCTGATTTTCTATGATTATTACCTGACTCTCGCTAGCATGATGTTTTATTAGGTAATTGTAGAAACGTTCCTTTAAATTTGTACCTTGTAGATGGAAAACGGCGTCTAAATTTTGCCACTTTATATAACAAAAGAGCGTTTAAATTTTTCAGCACATAACTGCTATCATATTGATATTATTGCGCATGTAAATTTTATGACTGGAAAACTCAGTGCTCAATAGTGGCAAATATTGAAAGCCGTTTTCTAGCATAGGCCTCCACGATGACCAAATGAGGTTGATGTCGGATATACTGCCGCCAATTCAGCACGATTTGAAAAAAGCTATGCCGGTTTCTTTGCCTGAAATTAATTATTTGGTTAGCAATAAAAGCCGCTATTTTCCCTGAGGCATATCTATCTCACCATCATGCGCATATTGAAAGTATGTCGCATATCAATCTGTCTTTGCTAAAGAGATATCTTATTAGGTTGGTAGATAGAGCTAAAGATATAATAAACATATCTGACACGAGTTTGGATAACAACCACCAATCTGTGCTGCTAGGCACACAGAAATTTTTCACAATTAATGGCATAGGTTCCGGATGTTTTCATTTATTATGACAAAACAACATTCTCGCGTGACACTAAAGTTGAAAAAGAAGTTATTTTTCAATGGCCATCATTTCACTAAATCTGTCATCTAACAATACCGGACGAACACACTCCCGCAACTCCATGACGATATTGAAGCGCGCGTACAGCTCATCCGGGACAATCATCCCGATTGGCTATGCGGTCTGGGCTGTGACGGTTGTTGCCGAAGGCTAGCCGAAAT
>Ga0208888_100507_pt1 | contig 17665 bp, 16 predicted proteins | sample LakWasM115_HOW13_2_FD_183929 | JGI IMG/M metagenome (GOLD analysis project Ga0208888, IMG submission 183929) | Freshwater sediment methanotrophic microbial communities from Lake Washington under simulated oxygen tension - Sediment Metagenome... | ecosystem: Environmental > Aquatic > Freshwater >...
GCCGGGGGGCGGGGATGAAGACTCGCCCGTGCCAATGGGGTAATCGCCACCACGAGCCCCGGGGGCCCATGACAAAGTCCCACATTGAGGGACTCATTTGATCTAGTGCAAGTCACGTGCCTGAAAATCCCATAATTCGAGATTCTTATAGGCACCACAAAGGGGTAGGTCGCCCCAAAAACCAGCACAAACGCACCAAAACCTACGAACCAGAGCCGACCCCTCTAAAAAATGCATGGATTAGGATGTTTACGATCCCACATTGCAGGATTTTATTCAAGGCGGGCAGAAATCTCAAAATGAGGGAACTCCTACAATCCAGCACAGCCCCACGTGCCCATGGCGCGCATCGCTCAACCCATCGCCAAAACTGATGTCCAGCCTCACACGCATGCTTTCCGTGCTAGATCTGTTTTCCAAGGAGCACACGGCGCTGACAGCCGATGAAATCGCGGCTCAACTGGACCTGACACGGACTACCTGCTATCGCTACATCGCCGAGCTGATGCATGCCGGCCTGCTGGTGAGCAACTCAGGGATCTATGCACTGGGGCCGCGGATCATCCAGTTCGACCGCCGTATTCGGCAGTCAGACCCCTTGATCAATGCGGCGGCCGACATCCTGGCGGAGGTCTCGAAGATGACCTATTCGATCGGACTCCTGGCCTCGATGTACAACGATCAAATCATCAACATCCACCAGACAGCGCCACTGGAGAAAGACGATCTGCGTTACAGCCGAGGCGAGGCCGTGCCCACCTTTCGCAGCTGCAGCTCAAAGGTGATCCTGGCCAACCTCAAGGCATCCCGCCTCAAGCGCATCTGGTCAGCGCATCAGCACGAACCCGACGTGCAAGCGCAGGGCCCCGATTGGCATCACTTCAGCGATCGCATGGAGGCCATCCGACGCAATGGGTATTGGATTTCAAAACAGGAGATTGAACCCGGGGCCGTGGGATTGGCTGCACCGGTGTTCTTCTCTCCGGGTGAAGTCGCCGGCAGCATGACGCTGATCTTCACGCATGAGCACTTCGCGCGCTTTCACGAAGCCGAACTGGGCAGGCTGCTGCTGGACGCAGCCCGCCAGGCCAGCACCGCACTGCAAACCGCAACCCACCCCTTGCAACGCACTTGAGAGGCCCTGACCCAAAGGTGTGGCAAAGTCGATATTCAATCGATCGTGATGCCACTTTGCCGGACCACGTCGGCAATCAGGGCGCGCTCGCTGCGCATCAGGCGCTCGAATTCAGCCCCCTGGATGAGCTGGGGCACGATGCCCCGGGCTTGCAGCATTTGCCGGAAAGCCTCACTGCCCGCCACTTTGCCGACCGCTTGATTCAGCCGATCGACCTCGCTCTGCCGCAGGCCCGCCGGCGCCAGCAGACCCAACCATGAGCTCGGGGCCACGCCCTTCATGGCCGGCAGTTCAGACAGGGTGGGCACCTGGGGCAGCACACCGACCCGCTGCGCGGCGCTCACGGCCAGGGCTTTCATCCGGCCCTCCTGCACGTGCTGCTGCACCAGGGCCACGGGCAGGATCGCCAAGTCCAGCTGCCCGCCCAGCACATCGGTCACCACCTGGGGCGCCGCCTTGTAGGGAACATGCACCCAGTCAAGGCCGGTGCGCAGGTGGATCAGTTCACCGGTGATGTGCAGCAACGAGCCCCGGCCATCGGTGCCGAAGTTCAGCACCCCGGGATGGGCGCGCGCCCAGCGGATCAGCCCCTCCAGCGTGTCTGCCGGCAAACCCTGGCGCCCTACCACGGCAAAAGGCATCTGCCCTACTGCGGTCAAGGGCAGGAAGTCACGAAAGCTGTCGTACCGCACAGCACTGGGGGTCAGCACCGGCGCCACATTGAGCGGGCTGCTGACCGCAAAGAGCAGCGTCTGCCCATCGGCGGCAGCGTGGGCGACCTTCTGCGTGCCGATGGTGCCGAAGGCACCCGTGACGTTGTCGACCACCCAGGTCTGTCCCAGCAACTGGGCTACCGGCGCGGCCAACTGGCGGGCCACCCCATCGATGGCGCCACCCGGCGCAAACGGCACGATCACGGTGACGGGCTTGCCCGCCACGGGTTGTGCCATCAAAGGGCACACCACGGCCAACCCGGCCAGGCCGAGACCCTTCAGACAAAGCCGCTTGTTCAGTTCCATGCTGCCCCTTCCGGGCCATCCAAGGCCCACACATTGTTGACACCCGATGGGCCACCGGCCTCAGGGGAACTCGATGTGCGCCCGCTTGACCACCGGCTCGGCCTGGCGGAAGGCCTCCGCCCAGATGCGCCGTGCCTGCTCGGGCGTGCTGCCGACTGGGTCCACCCCCTGCGCCAGCAGCCGCGACCGCAGCTCGCTCGACTGCAGCACCTGGTGCAAGGCCTTGGCCAAGGTGTCCTGAATCGCCGGCGGTGTACCGACAGGTGCAAACAGCGCAAACCAGCCCGACTCGGCCATCTGGGGCCAACCCAGCTCGACAAAGGTGGGGGTCGATGGCAAGGATGGGAATCGACGCGTGCCGGTCACGGCCAGCGGTCGAACCTGGGTACTCTCAACACCGCCACTGATGGCAGAGACCGTGAGAAACACACTGTCGAGGTGCCCGCCCAGCAGGTCCGTGAGCGCTGGGGCCGAGCCCTTGTAGGGCACATGCACCCATTGCAGGTGGGCCGCATCCGCCAACACCTCGCCCATGACATGGCCTGAGGACCCCACCCCGAAACTGCCGTAGCTCAGGCCTGGCGCCTTGGCCCGCTGCACGAACGCCCCCAGATCGCGCTCCTTGGCATCCGCCCGCACGGCCAGCACCAGCGGGGCATGGCCCACGATGCTGACCACGGCGAACTGCGCCATCACGGCCTGCGGGTTCTGCGGTGGTTGCGCGGCCAAGGGCGCAATGACGTGCGTTGAATGGCTGCCCAGCAGCAAGGTGTAGCCATCGGCCGGCTGCCGCTGGACGCTGCGCCAGGCCACCGTGCCATTGGCGCCGGGCCGGTTGTCCACCACCACGGGCTGCCCCAACACCTGCTGGAGCTGCGTTCCCAGCAGGCGGGCCAGCGCGTCGGTACCCCCGCCACTGGCAAAGGGCACCACCAGGGTAATGGCTTTTTGGGGGTAGGCCAGATCGGCTGCGCCGGTGTCGTGCAGCACACCGACCCAGCCCGCCAGCGCCAGGCCCAGCCCCGCCAGGCCGAAGCGCCAACTGGAGGCCACGGCGCCTGGCCGCACCCACCTCAGCAGGGCCAGGGCCGTGCTCATTGGATACCTGCCATGTTGATGTACTTGATGACCAGGTAGTCATCCATGCCGTAGTGCGAGCCCTCGCGCCCCAAGCCCGACTGCTTGACGCCGCCAAAGGGCGCCACTTCATTCGAGATCAGGCCCGTGTTGACGCCCACCATGCCGTACTCCAGACGCTCTGCCACGCGCCACACCCGCCCCAGGTCACGGGCGTAGAAATAGCTGGCCAGGCCAAACTCGGTGTCGTTGGCCAGGGCCACGACCTCGTCCTCAGACTCGAAACGGAACAAGGGCGCCAGAGGGCCGAAGGTCTCCTCGCGGGCCACCGCCATGTCGGAGGTGACATCCGCCAGCACGGTCGGCTCGAAGAAGGAACGCCCCAGGGCGTGGCGCTGCCCACCGGCCAGGACCCGGGCCCCCTTGGCCAGAGCATCGGCGATGTGCTCCTCGACCTTGACCAGGGCCTTGTCGTCGATCAAAGGCCCTACACGCACTCCCTCGGCCAAGCCGTCGCCGACCTTCAGGGCCTGCACCGCGGCCACCAGTTTGGCGGCAAAGGCGTCATAGACCTTGGCATGGACATACAGGCGGTTGGCGCACACACAGGTCTGCCCCGCATTGCGGTATTTGGAAATCATCGCCCCCTCAACCGCCGCATCGAGGTCTGCATCCTCAAACACGATGAAGGGCGCATTGCCCCCCAGCTCCATGGACACCTTCTTGATGCTGTCCGCGGTCTGCTTCATCAAGGTGCGCCCCACCTCCGTCGAGCCGGTGAAGCTCAGTTTGCGCACCGCCGGGTGGGTTGCCAACACCCGCCCGATGTCAGCCGCCGAGCCGGTCACCACCGACAAGACGCCCGGGGGCACGCCCGCACGTTCGGCCAGCGCCACCAGGGCCAAGGCTGTCAGGGGGGTCTGTGAGGCCGGCTTGAGCACCATCGTGCAGCCTGCGGCCAGGGCCGGGCCCGCTTTGCGGGTGATCATGGCGGCCGGAAAGTTCCAGGGCGTGATGGCGGCGCACACGCCAATGGGCTCCTTGGTGACCACGATGCGCTGGCTGCTCAAGGGCGCCGGAATGGTGTCGCCATAGACGCGCCGGGCCTCTTCGGCAAACCACTCGATGAACGAGGCTGCGTAGGTGATCTCGCCCCGGGCCTCGGCCAGGGGCTTGCCCTGCTCGGCCGTCATGATGCGGGCCAGGTCGTCGGCATGGGCCTGGATCAGCTCGTACCAGCGGCGCAGGATGGCGGCGCGCTCTTTGGCCGTGCGGGCTCGCCAGACCGGCCAGGCGGCCTGGGCCGCCAGCACGGCACGCTCGGTCTCGGCGGCGCCCAGGCGGGGCACCGAGCCCACGCGCGCCCCGGTGGCCGGGTTGGTCACATCGATGCGATGCTCGGAAGAGATCCACTGGCCATCAATCAGGCATTGGTCGCGCAGCAGGGAGGGGTCTTGTAGGTTCAACATGGCCATTGAAATTTGAGAAAACCGCCAGGACTTGAAGCCCTGGGGAAAAGCCTGGAGAACAGGCCGTGAAACATCGGGTGAAAGGCAGGCCCGGCAGGGCCCTGCCCATGGCATGGGGCGCGCCAGGCGCTAGATCTGGGTGATCATCTTGGTGGCCAGGTAGCCGTCGAACAGCTCGGTGCCCCCCTCGCTGCCAATGCCGCTGTCCTTGATGCCGCCAAAGGGCAGCTCGGGATGGGCCATGCCGAAGTGGTTGATGTTGACCATGCCTGCCTCCAGGCCGTTGGCCACACGCGTCGAGGTTTGAATCGAGTGGGTGAACACATAAGACGCCAGGCCAAACGGAACGCTGTTGGCCCTGCGCAGCACCTCGTCCAGATCGGTGAAGCGGGTGATGGGTGCAATGGGGCCGAAGGGCTCCTCGTTCATCACACGGGCAGAGTCAGGCAGGCCCGTGATCACGGTCGGGGCAAAGAAGTGGCCGGCCCCCGGAAGACGGCCGCCACCGCTGAGCACCTCGCCGCCCTGGCGCCGGGCGTCATCCACCAGGGACTGCACGGCCTCCAGGCGACGTGCGTGCACCAGGGGGCCCATCTGCGACTCGGGCTGCAGGCCATGGCCCACCGTCACCGAGTTGATGACCTCGGTGAAGGCGCTCACAAAGCGGTCATACACCCGGCTCTGCACATAAAAGCGCGAGGGCGAGACACACACCTGCCCGGCGTTGCGCACCTTGAAGCGGGCCAGCAGGGTGGCCGCCTGCTCCACATCGGCATCATCAAACACCAACACAGGAGAATGCCCGCCCAGCTCCATGCTGACCCGCTTCATGTGGGCCCCCGCCATGGCTGCCAGGTGCTTGCCCACCGGCACGGAGCCCGTGAACGACACCTTGCGCACAATGGGCGACTCGATCAGGTGCTTGGAGATGGTGGAAGGCACGCCCCACACCACATTGAGCACGCCGGGTGGCAATCCGGCGTCGTGGAACAGGCGGGCCAGGGCATCGACCGCGCTGGGAGACTCTTCGGGCCCCTTGAGGACCACCGTGCAGCCGGCGCCAATGGCCGCCACCACCTTCTTCATGGCCTGCCCCATCGGGAAGTTCCACGGGCTGAAGGCTGCACACACCCCCACGGGCTCGCGCACCACCCACTGGCGCACGAGGGGGTTGCGCGGCGGCACCACACGGCCGTAGATGCGCCGGCACTCTTCAGCCGCCCACTCGGCGTGTTCGGCGCTGTTGAGCACCTCGGCCACGGCCTCGGCCAGAGGCTTGCCGTTGTCCTGCGTGATGGCCTGGGCAATGTCGTTGGCGCGCTCGCGGGCCAGCTCACCCACCCGGCGCAACACGGCGGAGCGCTCCATCGGTGAGCTGCACCGCCAGGTCTGGAAGGCATGGTCTGCGGCCTGAAGTGCAACATCCAGGTCTTCAAGAGTGGCCCAGGGCAGTTCACCCAAGGGCTCCAGCGTGGCGGGATCCCGGATGGTCTGGACTTCACGCCCCTGGGCACCCAGGAAGCGGCCGTTGATGTAGAGAGAAAGTGAGGGGTACATGGTGCGGTGCTCAGAGAAGGGGTGGAGCTGGGGTCCCTGCCCCGTTCGGGGCAGGACACACAGGCAGAGGCGTCGTCACTCCAGCTTGATGCCGGCCTCGCGGATGATCTTTCCGTAGCGGACGGCGTCTTTTTTCATGGCGGCCAGCGTCTGCTGGGGCGTTGAGGTGGCCACGTCCATGCCACGCACCGCATAAGTGCCCTTGACCTGAGACGAGTCCATGACCTTGGCCACGGCCTGGTTGATCTGCGTTACCACCGCATCGGGCACCTTGGAGGGAGCAAACAAGGCGAAGACGGTCGAGGGGATGGTGCCGGGCTTGCCGCCCGCCTCGGCCAGCGTGGGCACATCGGGCAGGTACATGGCGCGCTGCGTGTCGCCCATGACCAGCAAGCGGATCTTGCCGCTCTTGGCGTGGGCCTGCATCACCATGCCGCCCGCCATCACGGCATCCACCTCACCCGACAGCAAGCCGAGCACGGCGGGCGCCACGCCCCGGTAGGGCACGTAGGAGAAGTTCAGGCCGTGCGCCTGCTTGAGCATCTCCATGCCGATGTGGTTGACATGGCCGTTGCCACCGGTGCCGATGTTGACACCGCCCGGAGCGGTCTTGGCGTACTGCAGGAACTCGGCAAAGTTCTTCACCGGAAGGCCTTCGCGCACCCCGACGAACAGGTTGACACCCGCCAGATCGGACACCGGCTTCAGGGCCGTCTCCCACTGGTAAGGCATCTTGGCGTACAGCACCGGGTTGGTGACCACGGCCAGGCGATCCACCATCAGCAAGGTGCTGCCGTCGGCCTCTCCCTTGGTCACCACCTCGGTGCCGACGATGGAGTTGGCACCGGGGCGGTTGTCCACCACAAAGGCCTTGCCGGTTTGCTTGCTCAGGGCATTGCCCAGGTCGCGTGCCAGCACGTCGGGCTCGGTACCGGGTGGGTAGGGCACCACGATGCGTACCGTGGCGGGCGGCCAGGATTGAGCCATGGCGGACACGGCACCCAATGCCAGCAGGCAGAAGGCAAGAAGACGGGATTTTGAGCGGATCATGGGGGGGCTTTCTTGGGGAAACGAGACACAGAACGCAACAACACAGGCGGCGATGCCACCACGGCAACACCTGCCCTACCGCACCACCGTGCGACAGAACTCGGTCAGTTGTTCGGGTGCGCTGGCCGCCAGGCCGGCCGCAGCCACAAACCGGTCCGGGCGGATCAGCACCCAGTCCACACCACGGGCCTGGAACCAGGCGTTCAAGAGGTTGTCGGTGTCCTGGATGACGTTGACCATCGGTGCCTCACCCGTGCAGCGACTCACTTCCCAGGCACTGCTTCGGGCCCTGACGGCCACAAATTGATCGCACTTGAGCAGTCGCATCTGTTCGGCCAACGCGGGGCTCAACTGCGCCAAAGGATTGCAGCGCCAGCTGACCAATGCAAAACACCCGCCGATCACGTCGTCGAGCTTGCGCGGCTCACCCGAAATCTGTTCGACCACGGGCTGGATGAACATGCGCCCCACCAGATCGTCGCGAGCGGCATGCCCGCTGTTCAGCACCACGCCCTTGACGAAGCGCGGCATGGGCTTGAACTTCATCTGCAGCACGTAGTCACGCACCTTGGGAATGTTCTTGATCGACAGAAAGAAGCGGTCCCGCAGCCAGGCGACCAAGCGGTTGCGCTGCGACAGCACCGAGCCGAACAGGTCGGCCAGGTCAATCATGGCCTGGGCGTGGGCATGGCGCTCGTCGTGGTAGCTGGCCAGCAATTCAGGCTTCATGCGGCCGCGCACGATCCAGGCCAGCTTCCAGGCCAGGTTGAACGCATCGCGCAAGCCGGCATTCAGGCCTTGCCCGATCCAGGGGGGCGTGATGTGTGCCGTGTCACCTGCCAGGCACACCCGGCCCACCACGAAATCCTTGGCCACGCGCGAGTTGTGGGTGTAGACACGGGCCCGGATCACCTTCAGGCGCTCGGGATGTTCGACGTGGTGGCTCAGCAGCATCTGCACCTTCTCGGGGGTCAGCATCTGGTCGCCATCCTCACCGGGGAACAGCATGAACTCCCAGCGGCGCAGCCCATAGGGCAGGCGCAGGCAGACATAGGGCCTGCGGGGCTCGCAATGCAGCGCGGTGTAGGGGGCGTCGAGCGGGTCATCCTCACACTCGATGACCACCCATTTGTGCGAATGGGTCTTGCCCTCATACGGCACTTTGAGAATGCCCTCGCGCACGGTGCTGCGTGCGCCGTCCGAAGCCACCAGGTACTGCGCACGGACCGTGCTCAAGCTGCCATCGGCCTGGCGCAAGGTGGCGTCCACGCCGTGCTCGTCCTGCACCAGCGAGAGCAACTCCACCCCCAGGGCCATCTCGACATGCGGGTAGCGGGCCAGCCCCTTGCGCAGGGTGGCCTCGCCCAGCGGCTGGGAAAACAGGTTGCGACGACACCAGCCGAATTCACGCGTGCTGGGCAGGATCTCGGCGAAGCATTGCTTGGCCGCCGTGTACATGCGCATGGGCACGTTCTGGATCATGTCGCGCAGCATGTCCTCGGCCAGGCCAGCGGCCTGGAAGGTGCGCAAGGCTTCATCATCCAGACCCACCGCGCGCGGAAAATCCAGAATCGCCGGGCTGCGGTCGATGAGCAGGGTCTCGATCCCGTAGCTGCCCAGCAGGTTGGCGATGGTGACCCCACAGGGGCCAGCGCCAACAATCAGGACCGGGACTTCTTTTTTATCTTGGGACATGTTGGGGGGGTGGTAGCGGTGGGGTGTTTCAGATCGGGCTCAGCAACTGGCTTTCCTGACGGATCAACAGATGCCGCACTGCCTTGCGGAAGTCCGTGAAGCGAGGGTCTTGCAGCAGTTCGGCACGCCGCCTGGCGCGGTCTTCAAAGCTGTCGAAAGCCCACAGAAACTTCAGCTCGTTCAGGTCACCGCTCTCGGGCTGCAACAGACTGACCAACTGGCCCAGGATGCCGACCTGGACCTCGCGCCCGAGTTCGTTGTAGGTCTTCACATAGTCCCGAAGGCCACCGGGGACCAGGGTGTAGGTTCTCAATTCGTAGATCATTTTTAGGTGTTTCCGTCGAACGGGAAGGGCATCAGGGGGGCGGCTGGATCACGGCTGGCGCGACAGGAATTGCCACACAACCTGGTTGAATCGCTCCGCCTGGTCGTCATGGATGTAATGGCCCGCATCGGCAATCTCGGTGGCCTGCAGGGTCGGGTTGAGGCGCAGCATCTCGCTCACCATCTCTGGCTGCAGGTAGTCAGAACGACCGCCGCGGATCACCAGGGTGGGGCATTGGATGGCTTGCACGCTGGGGCGAAGATCGACCACGCGCGCAGGGTCGGGGTCGAGCCGTGTCGCAGCGATGCCGGCATGGTCATAGCGCCAGGTCCATCGCCCCTCCGGTGTCTGCTTGAGCATCTGCTGCAAACGCTGATGCCTGGCAGCCTCGGACACGGTGGGCCGCAGCGCCCGCATGAAATCTGCGGCCAGCTCCCAACTCTCAAACTGGCTGGGGGTGGTGGCCAGCTCCTTGCGGATCCGAACCGCGCCCGCACTGGTGTCAAAGGCGCCGGGGCCGGCGTCCTCGATCACCAGCCGACCCACCCGACCCGGGTTTTCGGCGGCATAGACCAGTGCGTTGATCCCCCCCATCGAATGCCCGAGCAGATCAAACTGTGCCAGGTGCAGGTGGTCGACCAGGGCCGCCAGGTCGGCCACGTAAGCATCGGTGTAGTAGTTCCAGGCCGGATCCCAATCGGTTTGCCCGCGGCCACGCTGGTCAAAGGCAATGACCCTGAAATCAGGCTGGAGCGCCGCGGCCACACCGGCAAAGGTCTCTGCATAGCCCCGGATGCCATGCATCATCACAATGGGTCGAGCGCTCGGGTCACCCCACTCCGTGACGTGGAAATGGAGCCCCTGGAGGGGCAGTGTGTCGTCGCGACGTTCCATGGCGGCCTCAGCTCAGACCAGGCCGTCCAGGCCCTTGACCTCGGACGCCTGCAAGCCACCCAGGCGCGCATTCAGCCGCCCACGCGTGGCAAATGCCCAGCACACAATGACCTCATCCCGATTCGGGCCGTCGTTGAACAGCGCACTCACGGTGTCATAGTGCGAACGCACATACAAGGCATCCTTGTGGGCCAGCGGGATGTCCAGCACCGTGCCAGGCCCGCCGCGCTTGCCCGTCGAGGGCACCCAAGACTTGCCACCGCCCAGCGCGTCGCGGATCGGATTGGCGGCCGGGTTGGTCAGCAGGGCGTTGCCGTGCTCGTATTCACCGTCCGTGCCCACCAGGATGGCCTTGCCATAGCTTTCGATGGCTTGCCCGTTGGCGGCTTGCTGGATACGGCGGCCAAACTCCTGGCCCAACGCCACCGAGCCTTCGATCCAGGCGCTGAGGTCGGCCTCGTAGCGACCGGCGTAGGGGTTGTGGATGCAGGCCGCCAGCACGAACTTGCGCAGGGGTTCACCGTCTGCAGGAGCGCCGGTCTCACCGGCCAAGGTGTCTTCAACCTGCAAATACCACTTGCGGATGTGGAAGGCGCCAAAGTTCAGGGTTCGCATGGGTTTTCTTTCAACTCAAAGTGGATGGATTCAAAGCGGCGTCAAATCAAAGGGGCGGCTCGGAGCGTCGTAGTCGCCCAGCAGGCGTTTGCCCTCTTCGTCGTCGTGCACGGTCTCGAGGAAGAACTCGAAGCGATGCCCGTCTGGATCCGTGAAATACAGGCCATAGCCCACGGCGTGGTCAGTGGCCTTCACCACCGGCACGTTCTTGCGCAGCAACATGCCGTAGAGACGACGCAGGTCGTCCATCGACCCCTCGATCTCCAGCCCGTAGTGCTGCATGTTGATGTCGCCTCGGACCTCCGCCGTCGGGCTGGCCGGGTCGACCTGGATCAATGCGATGTCGTGGTGCTTCTGACCGAAAGAGAGAAACACCCATCGATCGCCACGGGCCGTGACCTCCATGCCCAGCACGTCCTCGTACCAGGAGGCCGTCTCGAAGGGGTTCTTGACGAACAGCGCCAGGTGGGTACGGCGAATGCGGGGCCGTACATCAGATGAGGGCGTAGACATGAAACTCCCAGGCATCAGTTGATGGATTGCGGATGCGCATGGACCGGGGCCTCAAACGGTGTCCAGGCAATCGAAGTGATTTCGCTGAACTCACGCCACTCCTTGAACCAGGTCCGGCCGGCATCGGTGGAGCGCAGCAGATCACCGTACTTGGTGCCGGCAAACACCAGATCGGGGTCGGCCGCATGGGTCCCGAAGGCCCAGACGGTCGAGTTGGGCGCGGTGTGCAGCAAGGCGGTGCTCCAGGTCTGGCCACGGTCTTCTGAACGGTAGATCTTGGTCCGGGTACCCGGTGTGCCGTCGCCGATGGCCAGCAACAGCGCCTGCCCCGCAGCGCCCGTCACCTGGACCGTGCGTGTGTAGTACATGCCGTCAAACCGTTCGCGTGAGGGCTTGTGGACGAAGGACTTGCCGCCATCGGTGCTCTCGCAGACCGAGTTCACGGTGAGCACGAAATGGCGCACCGGGTCTTGCACAGTGGCCGGCAGGATGGTGATCGCATGGATGTCGGAGTTGTTGATGCCCGCCCCGGGCACATCCATGCGTTCCCAATGGTCGCCTTGGTCGGTGCTGCGCCAGGCGCCACCTTCCTCGACGCCAAACCACACCTCGTGGTGGTTCACCGGGTTGACGCACATCGTCAGAATCCGGGGGCGGTTCACGCCCTGGCAGAACTCCGGCAACTCGACACCCAGACGCTCCCAGCTCAGGCCGCCGTCGCGGGAGCGGCAGGTGAAGGCGCGCGAAGGCGCCCCGGTGCCGGCGTAGACGACTTTCGGGTCCACCGGGTCGAAGGCGATGGCCCAGACGGTCTGACCGTCCATGGGCGAGCTGACCCGGCTGAAATGGGCGCCACCATCGGTGCTGAGGCAAAGCCCCACATCGGCACCCGCCAACACCCGACGGGGGTCGGCAGGGTCCACCGCCAGCGCCCGCACCGTGCCGTCGAATTCAATGGCTTCCTTGAGCCCCAGGCGATGCCAGCTGGCACCGTTGTCCACACTGCGCAAAATGCCCTGGCCCGCAGTGGCCACAAGAATGGTTCCCTTCATGGGTGTTCCTTTTGGGGTGAATGAGCGATCAGATGAAGATGCCGCGGGTGATGCCGCCATCGACGGCAATGGATTCGCCGGTGATGGCACCAGCCCTCTCGGAGGCCAGGAACAGCACGGTGTCTGCAATCTCATGGGGTTGGAGCACGCGGCGGATCGGGGTCACCTTGGCGTAATTGGCCTCGACCTGTTCGGGCGTGAGGCCCTGCAGCTTGGCTTCCTTGGCGTACAGCTCATGGATGTGCGGGGTTTCCACCACGCCCGGGTGGATCACGTTGACGGTGATGCCCGAAGGGCCCAACTGGTCGGACAGGGTCTTGGTCAGGTGGCAGATGGCCACGTTGCGCATGCCCGACAGCTGTTTGCTGCCACGGCCGGTGAGGCCCCCGATGTTGATGATGCGGCCGTAGCCGTTCTTCTTCATGTGGGCCGCGGCCGCCTTGGCGCAGCGCATGTAGCCCACCACCTTGATGTTGATGTCTTCCAGCAGGCCCTCGGGGCTGGCGTGCTCGATTTCGCTGCGCACCAGGCCGCCCGGGTGGGCGGCCCCGTTGACGAGGATGTCGATGCGCCCGAAGTGTTGGGCCACCTGTTCGATCATGGCCTCGACCTGCTCGGTGCTGCTCACATCGGCCGGTGCGGCCAGCACCTCGACACCGTACTGTTCGCTGATTTCGCGGGCCGCAGCCTGCAGAGGGCCCGCACTGCGCGCCACGATGGCCACACGCACGCCTTCGGCGGCCAGTGCCTCGGTCACGGCACGGCCGATGCCCAGACTGCCGCCGGTGACCACAGCGACTTTTCCTTTGAGTTTCAGATCCACATTAGCTCCTGGTGATGGATGAGCGCCGCTGGCGCCCGGTTGCTTGGCATGACGCTGATGAAGCCGAGGCTCACAGCGCCATTTCGATCAGGCTGGGCCCGGAAGTGGCGACGGCCTTGGCAAACTGCTCTGCCAGCTCCTCGGCCGTCTGGGCGCGCGAGGCTTGGACCCCATACGACTGCGCCAACAAGACCCAGTCGATGCGGGGGTTCTCCAGGCTGGTCATGGCAGCAGCGCGTTCGCCGAGCGCAGCCCCGCCGCGCCTGAGCTCATTGCGCAAGATCGCGTACTGGTGATTGGCGGCCACCAGCACCACCACGTTCAGCCCCTCATGCGCCATGCTCCACAGGGTCTGGATCGTGTATTGGGTGCTGCCGTCAGACACCAGGGCGACCACTGGCCGCCCGGGACAGGCGATGGCCGCCCCCATGGCCACGGGCAGGCCCTGCCCGATGGCCCCACCCGTGTTGGTCAAGGTGGTGTGCACGCGGGCCGCAGCAGAAGCGGCATAGAAGGGATAGCCGCAGGTGCCGCCCTCGACCGACACGATGGCCTGGTCCGGCAGTTCACGCGCCAGAACGGCGGCGATCTTCTGGGGTGTCAACTCACCCGTGGGCCGCTCCGGCATCGGCACCTGCGGTGCCACATATGCAGGAGCCGCCAGCGCCTCAGCCAGCGCCTCCAGCCGGGTGGCCGCGTCTTCGCCGGGCTGGCTCAACAGCAGCAGACGGTCTTGGGTGACCATCTCGCTCGCATGGCCCTCGTAGCCGAAGTAAGTCACCGGTGGCAAAGCCCCCACCAGCACCACCAGGTCAGATGCGTCGAGCACCTGGCGGGCGGGTTCCGGGAAATACGGCAGCCGATCAAAGACCGGCAAGCCCTGCCCACGCTCCGAGCGCGCCGGGAAGGTCTCGGCGTAGGCGCGCCCTTGCAGCACCTGGCACAGGCGGGCCACGGCCTTTTGAGCACGCTCACCCAATCCGCTCAAGGCACCGCCACCGCCCAGCAAGAACAAGGGGGACTTGGCCTGGCGAAGCGCCTGCACGCCAGCGGCCAGGTCGAAATGCGAGGGCGACGAGACCGCCACGGCCTCGGACTCGCTGGCGCCGGCCTCTGTGCCAAGCGTGCCGTACTGGTAGTCGGCCGGGAAGATCAGTGTGGCCGACCGCCCGCCATGGGCCAGGCTCTGCCGCACGGCCTGCGCCGCAGCCGGCGCGGCATCGGCCACGCTGTCAATGCGATGCACCCAGCCAGACACAGGACGGGCCAGGGACTCGATGTCGGAGCTCAGGGGCGCATCGAACGGCAAATGCCAGCTGGTGTGGTCGCCGATGAGGTTGACGATCGGGGTGTGGGCGCGCTTGGCGTTGTGCAGGTTGGCAATGCCATTGGCAAATCCGGGGCCCAGGTGCAGCAGGGTGGCCGCAGGACGACCCAGCATGCGGCCATAGCCGTCGGCGGCGCCCGTGCACACGTTTTCCTGCAATCCGATCACGCAACGGACCGCGTCCTGCGTCTCCATGGATCGGACGACATCCAGTTCCGTGGTCCCGGGGTTGGCAAAGCAGGTATCCACGCCCTGAGCGGCCAGTTGGGCCAAAAGCAGGTCTGCTCCAGTGGGGTATTTTTCGGTGGTCATGTTTGCCACTTTATCGAATAGACAAAATTTGGCAACCACCAACGTGATTTATCAAGTTTTTTCTCTTGGCTACGCTTTGCTGTTTTTTGTGATATGGGTATTTTTATCTTTTCAGCCAGCCATCCAAAAGGCGCTGCTACGCGCGCCATGGCAGGGCTGAGGTGCAGCGGTCCAGCCAGCGACAGGCCGCCCAAGGGGCATGGCAGAGAGAGGAATCGCGATGGGCAGGAGCACGGCGCCGGGAACAAAACCACCCGTGGGGCCCATGCCGGCAATGTGGGGATGCAGAAACCGCAGACAGAGGGAGGGGCCGCAGAAATTCGACGACTGGCCACGCAGATGAGCCCGCCGCCCACCTGGCGTGGCCGCATCGTCATCGGTGGCAGCAGCCCCGTGGCGTTCCTGGATGTGGGGTGTTCAGGCACAGGCCCAAGTCTCCGGAGGCCAGCGCCCCATGTTCCATGCGGACCACGAGGGGACTTTGAAGGCCGGAGTGCATCCATGCTGGGCGCCAGCGGCCATTTCTTGATGGATCATGGTTGGCCTGCGCACCGACAGGTGTGTTCAGACAAGCGATGGTGGTCGCACGGCCACGCCAAGTTGGCCTACCGATTGGAGATCGCCTCAAATGAATACTCACCCCAAATCCATGGCTTTCGCCGCAGCCCTGGCCGTGACGATGTTGGTATGTGGATGCAGCAAGTCGCCAGACGCAACTGGGGCGGCGCCGGGTGTCTCTGCTGCTGCGAGCAACGTCTCGGACATGGATGTGACCGAGCATGTGAAAACGGCCCTGCACCAGAATGAATCGCTCAAAGGCTTCGACATCAGCGTCGTGACACTGAAGGGGGACGTGCGTTTGACCGGGCTGCTGGACAGCCAAGCGCAGATCGACGAGGCATTGAAGATTGCCCGAACCGCGGATGGTGCCCACACCATTCATGACGAGCTCACGATCAAGAAGTAGGCATGAACCATGGTCCAGCCATCAGTCCGCTTGTGCGCGGCTTTTGCACTGTCATTTTGGACCTTGGCTTGCACGCCGGGTTCAGCACAGACCGTATCGGCCCAGGCGGGTCCGGTGACGGTGGTGGTGGAAGTTGCACCAGCGCATTCCTGCCGGCCGAGTAGCTGCAACTGATTGACTCGAGTGCTCATGAACGGGCCAGCGTGCAGCCTCACCACCACCTCGTCAGCCAGGGTTCCACCGTGAGAGCCCTCCACACAAGGAGTGGCCTCCCCTGCCAAACGCCCGTGATGCCTTGGCTCACCATGCGTTCGGCGAGTACATGACCATGTCAGATCGACGCGCCTCGCTGTTGGCAGAATGCGGCTCCCCTGACGCGGAGCAATGAAGTCATTGAGGCCCGTGCGTCACTTCCCCAGCGAAAAGATATATTGCCTCCAGCGGCAGCGGACTCGCTGACGGCGTTCGGCCGTGGGGGGTGAACCTCGTTGCACGCTGACCCAACTCATCCTTATCCGAGCCAGACAGGGGCCATGAACATGGAATCGCCTCAAACCGAAAACCTTCTGCCGCAGCGCCTGCTTCGCCCGCATTCCGAGCGGGCCGCTGCTGGGTGGGGAAGATGGTTTCCTTGCATTCAAACTGTTCGCAGCTACGAGATGGGGTGGCTGGGGCACGACGTCGTGGCAGGCCTGGTGTTGACCGCGGTGCTGGTCCCCGTTGGCATTGCTTACGCCGTAGCCTCCGGCCTGCCTGGCATCTGCGGCCTGTATGCCACCATGGCCGGACTGCTGGCTTATGCCGTGTTTGGGCCGAGTCGAATCCTGGTATTGGGGCCGGATTCGTCGTTGGCCGCACTGATCCTGGCCGTCGTACTGCCACTGGCGGCGGGCGACCCACAACGGGCTGTCGCGCTGGCCGGCATGATGGCCCTGGTATCGGGTGTGCTGTGCATCGTTGCGGGCGCCTCAAGATTGGGCTTCATCACCGAGTTGCTGTCCAAGCCGATCCGTTATGGCTACATGAACGGCATCGCACTGACTGTGATTGCCAGCCAGTTGCCGGGCTTGTTCGGCTTCAGCGTCGATGCCCATGGGCTGCTTGACGAATGCGGTCAATTCGCACTGGCCTTGTGGGCCGGCAAGCTCAATCCTGTTGCGCTGCTCATCGGCGCCGGTACGTTGCTGACCATTCTTCTGCTCAAGCGCTACCCACGGTTGCCAGGCATTTTGGTCGCGGTGGTGGGCGCAACGCTGCTTGTCACCCTGCAGGACCTGGCCTCGACCACGGGCGCTCATGCCGGTGTGCCTGTGCTCGGTGCTTTGCCGCAGGGCCTTCCCCACTTCTCGCTGCCTTCGATAGACAGCAACGACCTCACTCCGGTGCTGCTCGGCGGGCTGGCTGTGGCGCTGATCTCGTTTGCCGACACCAGCGTGTTGTCGCGAACCTATGCAGGCCGAACGGCGACCTTCGTCGATCCGAACCAGGAGATGATTGGCCTGGGCGCCGCCAATTTCGCCGCCGGGCTGTTCCAGGGCTTCCCGATCAGTGCCAGCGCCTCGCGCACACCTGTGGCGGAGGCCGCTGGCGCAAGAACGCAACTCACCGGCTTGGTGGGGGCGTGCGCCGTTGGCGCCATGCTGCTGATGGCCCCCGGCCTGCCACCCAACGTCCCGGTCGCGGCGCTGTCCGCGGTGGTGATTGCCTCGGCCATCGGCCTGATCGAAGTCAAGGACTTGCGCCGCATTTGGCGAATTCAGCGATGGGAATTCTGGTTGTCGATTGGCTGCCTGTTGGGCGTGGCGCTCCTGGGTGCGATCCCCGGCATTGGTTTG
>Ga0208888_100509_pt1 | contig 17641 bp, 18 predicted proteins | sample LakWasM115_HOW13_2_FD_183929 | JGI IMG/M metagenome (GOLD analysis project Ga0208888, IMG submission 183929) | Freshwater sediment methanotrophic microbial communities from Lake Washington under simulated oxygen tension - Sediment Metagenome... | ecosystem: Environmental > Aquatic > Freshwater >...
CCAGTGCCTGCTTCACCGGCGAATAGATGCGCAAGGTGTTGATGCCGGTGGTGCCGCTTTGCATCTGCAGCTGGCACCAGTGGATGCCGGGCTCGAAGTCGAGGAACTGGCGGGCCAGGAACAGCCCGGTCTCGCGCCAGTGCAGCCACAGGTGGTAGCTGGCAAAGCTCACCAGCATGGCGCGCATGCGAAAGTTGAGCCAGCCCGTGGCTTTGAGCGAGCGCATGCAGGCGTCCACCATGGGGTAGCCGGTGCGGCCTTCGCACCAGGCCTCGAAAAGCGCCGGGTTCCAGTCTCTTTCGCGCAGGCCGTCGCACACCCGGGCCATGTTGCGCCACTCGATCTCGGGCTCGCTCTCCAGCTTCTGCATGAAGTGGCAGTGCCAGCGCAGCCGGCCGCCAAAGGCCCGCAGTGCCGCTGCGGCCCGGGCGTCGGGGGCGCTCAGAATGGCCTGCTCGGTGGCCTGGTGCACGGTGCGCATCGAGACCGTGCCAAAGGCCAGGTGCGGGCTCAGCCGGCTGCAGCCGTGTTCGGCGCTCAGCGGGCTTGAGATCGTGCGCCGGTAGTCGTGGCCGCGCTCGGCCAGAAAGCTGTGCAGCGTGCGCAGGGCCGCCTGCTCGCCGGCAGCTTGCAGGGTTTGCGCCGAGGCTGGCAGGCCCAGCTCGGCCAGCGTGGGCAAATCGGGTTGTTCGAGTGGGGTGGCGGCTTGAAATCGGCGGGTCAGCCTGAGCCGGGGCGCGTCCATGCGCGCCTGCCAGCGCTGGGCCCAGCCGGCCCGCTGGCGCAGCCCGCGCACCACCCCGGTCTGGGGGTGCTCCTGCCAGTTCACGCCTTGGGCCCGGCACCAGCGCGCCACGGCCAGGTCGCGGGTGTACGACCAGCCGGGGCCGGTTTCTTCGTGGCTCAGCAGGTGGCTGAAGCGCAGCGCCTGGTGCAGGGTGGCCAGCACCTCGGTGGCCGAGCCCACCCGCACCAGCAGAGGCAGCCCATGCAGGGCCAGGGCGGCGCGCAGCTCGGCCAGGCAGCCCAGCGTGAAGGCCACATGGCTGGGCGAGCACTCCGGGCTGTGCAGCCACTCGGGCTCGAGGATGAACAGCCCTGCCGCATCGCCATGGGCCAAGGCCGCCACCAAGGGCGCGTGGTCGGCCAAGCGCAGGTCGCGCTTGAACCACACCAGGGCACGAGAAGAGGGTGAGGGCGGGGGCGAGGGCGGTACAGCCATGGGCCGCACTCTAGCGGCTCCCGGCGCGGGCTTGTGGCGCGCCGCGCAATGCCCCCAAGGTGGGCTCGTGCATGCCTGCCCGCGGCCTACCCGTATCTCGGGCCGAACCCGGTATGAATGCTGGGTCGTCAGGTTTCGCCGCGGGCCTGCTGCAGCAGCCATTGCCTGAACTCGGTCATGGCGGCGCTGGGGGCACGGGATTTCAGGCGGGTGAGCCAGTAGCGGCCCTGCGCGATCTGAAGCTCGAAGGGCTGTGCCAGCCGCCCCCGCTGCAGGTCTGCCATGAACATGGAGGGCGGCAGCAAGGCCACGCCAAGCCCCTGCATGGCCGCCGCGCAGGTGCTGCGCCGGGTGGACCAGGGCCTGGAGCGCCTGGACCGCCGCATCGAATTCGGCCGCAAGGCGCTGCTGCCCGGGGCGTCCGTGACGGAAAAGCGCGTGGGTGGCGCTGGCATGGGCGTGACCGAGCAGTGCCATGCCGCCATCACCGTCAGCGATAACGCGGCGGCCAATCTGCTCTTGCGCTCCTTCGGTGGGTCCGAGGGCCGCCCCGCATGGCCCGGCAACTGGGCGACCCGGTCACCCGCCTTGGTCTCGGCCACCAGCACATCGCCGTTGGGCAGTATCAGCAACCAGCGGGGGTGGTCCAGGCCACTGGCAAAAGCCGCCACCCGTGTGCCCTCGGCGGCCTGGGGCGTCGCACCCGCCGGCCAACCCCGGGCAGGGGCGATGTTGACGGTCGGGATCAGCGTGGGGTGGGGGGCAACCCAACGCGGATTGGGCCCGGTGCCGTCGGCCACGGTGAGCAAGGCCGTGTCACCACAGGCGGCCAGCAAAAGGCTCGCTGCGCTGAGCAGGGCAAGGCGCGCTAGGGTCGGTCATGTCAGAGTCCAGTTTGGCATCGGCTGAAGGCCGCGCACGCCTCTATGTTTGCATAGCCGGTTCAGGTGCTCCTATCCGGCTGTTGGTGAATCTGCCATGCCGCAACATGGTGCTGCGCTGGCAGCTCAAGACCAGGTTCTGGAAGGCAGGCTGCGACGAAGACAGGCTACCGGACTGTGTTAGCCAGCGCACGGACATAGCCCCGGGCATGAGGTCTATTCGGGTGCATGGCGGCCTCTTCATCCCGATGACCTTGTCGAGACGAACGGGCGGAGCGCATTGCCGCGAATGCTGCACAGGGCATGCTGGCGCTCAGCTGCGGCTGGCTCACGATCGGCTCGGCTTCCGCATGTCACACCCATCGAACGCGGGCATCAAGGCCCCCAACCCGGGCCTGACCCTGTTGCAACTCACCTACACCTACCTGCCTAGAGGCGCTCACCCAACCCAAAGGAAAATCCCATGCTTCAGACCATCGCCATCATCTTGCTCGTGCTGTGGCTGCTCGGCTTGATCACCTCCACCACACTGGGTGGATTCATCCACGTCTTACTGGTGATCGCCATCGTGCTGTTTCTGTTTCGCGTGCTGGGCAGTGCGGGCCGCTAGCTGGGGGCCCGGTTCCTTGGGGCTTGGTGCTCCAGTGCACTGACATCGTCTGCGCACAGGAGCACGCTGTGGCTGTGTTCTTCATGTTGAAGGCACGGTGCAGGTGGGCATCTACCCATCGGAGAAATACCCATGATCAACAAAGACCAGATTGCAGGCGCCGCCAAAACAGCGCTGGGCAAAACCCAGGAGGCTGCCGGCAAGGCGGTCGACGACAAGTCGCTGCAGGTCAAGGGCCTTAAGAACCAGGCCAAGGGAACCCTTCAAGCCCGCAAAGGCGACGCCATCGAGGCGGTGGACGAGGCTGTCAAGGCCGTGAAGTCCGAGGTGGGCGGTCCCTGAGTTCGAGGGTGCATGCATCCCTGTGCTCTGCACCCCCAAGGCGCTGACTGCAGGGGGCTGCGTGAGACCGCTGAGAACCGGGGCCTAAGGTGACTGCAGCAGCAGTTCAATCCTCGCGCAGGGCTGCCCGCCGCAGTCCAAGGAGGTTCGTTGGTGAGAGCCGACGCGCAGATGCGCATCCCCACCCGCATCGGTTTCGAGATGACCCTGCAGTACCCGCACCGCGCCTTGGTGGCGCCGCGGGTGCGGGTGACAGTGGAGTACCTGCTGGAGGCGTTTGCCAACCGGGAGGAATTGCAGGTACCTCTGGCGGCGCTGCGGGCTTACGAGGCCTGAGCCTGCTTGTATCCGGTGGCCCAGGCCGGGTAAAGTCCAGCCAGATAGCCGCTTTTCCGAGGTATGCCATGAACGAAGCACTCACGCGCCTTGCCACCTCCTTGCGCCTGGACGCGCCCGAAAGCAGGCCGCTGGCGCTGGTTTTCTGCCTGGCCTGCGCGCGACGTGTGGAGCATCTGTTGGAAGAGCCCGAGGTGGTGGCTTGCCTGCACGTGCTGGCAAGCCATGTGGATGGACAGGTCGATGCCGGGGCCTTGCAGGCCGCCGCCGATGAGGCGGCCAGGCTCTCCAACCGCCATCGGGGTTCCAGATCGATTGATGGTTGTGGGCACGCGGCGGTCTCTGCCAGTTATGGCGTAGCCAAGGCCCTGGGCGGCAAAGCCATGGAGGCGGCCCAGTACTGTGCCTATGCCGCCGTCTACGCCTCGGGTGGCTACGCCGCGGTGGCAGAGCGTGACGCTTTTGAGCCTGAGTACAACTGGCAGTTGCAGCAGCTTCAGGCCTTGGCATCGCGGTACGCGGCACCTGAGCCTGTGTCCGTGCCTGCGCCGGTGTCTTAGGTTCCGTTCGGCGTTGCCGTGTGCCCGGTTCAGGGGCGTAAGCCCAAGGCGGTGCGTCAGACTGGCCGCAGTTGTTGCAGCAGTCCTGCGACCACCCTCTTCAATGTCCTGCCTGGCCGTGAAGTGGTGAACATCCGCATTTCATAGCGCGGCAGCGCTTCGCGCAGTTTCAGGGCTACGATTTGTTCATCGGCGTTTGCTTGCAGCAACGCGGGGTGCGGCAGCACCGCCAGCAAGTCGGTGTGGCGCATCAGGTGCAGCAGGCTGGCGTAATCTGGGCATGAGACGGTCACCTGGGGTGGGGGCATGCGGCGCACGGCATGGGCTTCTTGCAACACGTCGACAGGGCCACTCACACTGGGGCCGACGATGCCCCAATGGGCAGAGTGCAGCTGGTCCAGCGAACGTGTCTTGGCCAGCGGATGGGTTCGGCGTGCATAGACCTGCGGGGTGATCTGATAGAGGCTGTGGCTGTGCAGGCCCACGCCTTGGTGGCTACGAGGAAGGGGTGAAATCACCATGTCCAGCTCGGCGCCCTGCAGTTGCGCCAGCATGCGCCCTTCGTCAGCGCTGCACAGTTCAAGCCGCCAGTTGGGCGCGAGCTCGCGGCAGGCCGTGTACAGAGCGGGCCCGCAGACCAATGCCGCCGAAGGTGTTGCACCCACGCGCAGGGCCTTGTTCTGTCCGGATCCCTTGTGGGCACTGGGCGATCCTCCGATTTGCTCGACAAGGTGTCGGCCATGAAGGGCGGCCTTCAACGCGGCCGCAGTAGGCACCTGGCGCCGCCCGGATCGTTCGAACAAAGGGGTGTCGAAATGGCGCTGCAGCTGGGCCATGCCGTGGCTGATGGCCGGCTGCGTCACGCCGGCAGCGCGGCTGGCGGCCGCAAAGCTGCCATGGTCGATCACCAGCCGAAGGTAGTGCAGGTAGCGCAGATACATGAACAACTTTGATGTATTGGCCGGCATTGTGCCTTGCCTGTGAGCAGCGGCTCTGAAAGCATCGTGGCCATTCACTGAAAGGAAACTGAAATGAGCCAGCTCCAACTTGAGACGGTGCGCACCTACCTGCGTCATCTGCACGCCAGCGATACTGCTGGTCTGATGGGGGTGTTCGAAGACGATGGCCTTGTGCATTCACCCTTCCTGGGCACGATGAAGGCGCGCGACTTTTTCCCCAGGTTGGCCCAGGCCTCCAGCCAGAGCGTGATCACCTTGATCGATCTGTTCGCCTCGGTGCAATCCGTTGAAGACACTGTGCGTGTGGCGGCCTATTTCCGTTACGACTGGACTCTGAAGGACGGCAGGTTGGTTGACTTCACCTGCGTTGATGTGTTCGCCTTCCGGCCAGGTCGTTCACGCATCGCCAGCATGCACATCGTGTACGACACCCACCCACTGCGTGAAAGAGTGGGCGACAAGTACGCGCCTGATCCCTTGAGTCGTCTGGGTTGAGGCGATTGGATGATGCTTCCCTGCCGGTCTGACGATGACTGTCTGCTTCTGCCTGAGTGCCAGGCCTCCAAACCCCTGCGGGCTGACTTGTTGGTCCGCAGCGGATCGAAACTGCCACGTCTTGGCTGGCCTGCTGTGCTGATGCAATTCATCCTCAGTCTGATGAGCGTCCTATTTTTAAATTTAATCTGCGGGTTGAAATGAATATTTTTTAAAAATGTCGAATCAACCAATCACTCAGCCTGCTCTTGCTCAGAATTGCTTGCTTTGTTTGATACAGCGCCGGTGGTTCTTTTTTTGAAGCGTTTTTATGAGGAAAATGGGGCGTGCTCCCAGTTGGTTCTGATATCTTCGTAACTGGGGCTTGGCGGCGCGCCATGGTTTCGATCTGAAAAGCAGCAGCTTTGGTTGCGGACAAGATCCTTGCATGTCAATTAAATTTTTTTCTTATGGGGGTTCAATGTTTAATGAGGGTGCCCTTTCTTCGCGCTTTTTCGCTGGATGATGTGTTCTTTTCCTTGATTTATTTTTGATTGGAATTTGGTTTTCCAAATGGCTGGGCGTTGCTTTCTTTGCAGGTCTTTTTTTGTGATGTTTTGCAAATAAAGCAATTTCTGGCGAAAATAAATAAGTCTGAAAATTTCGCGCGATCATTTAAAAATAAAAAATGATTTTTCGCAAGGCGGTACATGCGTGAGAATTTCCCTTTCAGCCAGATTGAAAATGGTTTTCCAGATGATCAGACCTTGATCTCTGTCTGCAGTCTCAACGGTGGATCCGCACCTTGCCGTCGCAGGTTTGCTTTGGGTAAATCCGGTGCCCGCCACGAATGCCGGGGAGCTACGCCCAATCTGCAGGGCCACACTGCCGTGCCCGCCACAACCCTCAGTGCCTGGCGGGGGCCGCTTGCAAGCGTTTGGGCGGGCGCCTCTGTCGCAAGCCATTGCGTGAGTCCCACGGTGGACACGCTGCCGACGCCCTTTACCCATGCGTCATTTCACCGTATTGCCTGAATGGGGTTCCATGTCGTTCCAACCTGATCCCTACAAGAAGGCCGTGGACGCGACAGCCATCTTCACCGAAACCGACTTGTCGCGTGCCATCACTTACGTCAACAACCGCTTCTGTGCCCTGTCTGGCTACAGCGCGAATGAGCTGCTGGGCCAAAACCATCGAATTCTGAAATCCGGGCACCATTCCAGTGAGTTCTATGTCGAGATGTGGCAGGTTCTGACTTCGCAAGGCATCTGGAATGGGGACATCTGCAATCGGCGCAAGGACGGCTCTCTCTACTGGGTGTCCTCCACCTTGGTGGTGCTGACGGATCCCGCCACAGGCCTGATGAAGGGGTATGCAGCGATCCGATTCGATGTGACGGAGAGGTACGAATTGGTGCGCAAACTGAAAACGTTGGCCTATCACGACCCTATGACCGGGTTGCCCAATCGCGCGGCACTGCAGGCCTGCTTTGATGACTTTGGCCAGCAAGCGGTCATGCCCCATCAAGACCACGCCTTGTGCGTCTTCGATATCGACCGCTTTGGTGACATCAACGAGGTGCATGGTCACGATGTGGGCGACATGGTGCTCAGACATGTGGGTCTGCGCGCACAGGCCTTCCTGGCCAACTCAACTGCCAGAGTCTTTCATTGGGGCGGTGATGAATTTGTGGTGCTTTTCAGAGACTGGCGGCAGCAGGACACCCCTCTGGTTTGGGTGGAGCGCTTGTTGGCGCACCTGGCGCAACCCATTCCCCTGCACAGTGGGTCGTTGAGCGTCACCTGCTGCGCAGGCGTCAGCGAGTTCATGGCGGAAAGGATCAGTCCGGATCTGTTGCTTCGCTATTCCAATCTCGCCCTTTACAAGGCCAAGTCCCTTGGTCCCAAGCGTGTTGTCTGTTATGGCAAAGACGAATTTTTGCAGGAGCGCCAAAACGAGATGCTTCAGCGCGAACTGCGCCAAGCGATGAAATCTGGCGATCTGCAGGTCTATTACCAACCCAAGCTGGATCTGCGATCGGGACTTGTGCTGGGTGCGGAAGCCCTGCTCCGCTGGATTCATCCACTCAATGGCATGGTGCCTCCGCTGGAGTTTTTACCACGCGTCGAAAACCTACCTGTGGCCCTCGAAATCGATCAGTGGGTCTTGGAGCAGGCGCTTCAATTTTTGCAGAATAACTTTGCGCAGCAGCCGGATTTCTGCGTGAGCGTCAATATTTCAGCGCGCCAGTTTCAATCGCGTGATTTTCCGATCCGTTTGAAGACTATTCTGGATAAGTTCCCGAAAGTGGGGTTTCAACAATTGGAGTTGGAAATTCTGGAGTCGACAGCGATTGAAGACTTTGTCCAGGTTAATCAGAACATCAGCGCGATCAAGGTCATGGGCGTGGGTGTGGCCTTGGATGACTTTGGCGTTGGTTATTCCTCGCTGGCCTATCTCAAGAAGATATCGCCTCAAACCATCAAGATCGACAAGGCCTTCATTCTCGGGATTCTGGTCAACGACGATGATTTCATTCTCACGCAATCAATCATCAATCTGACCAGCAGCTTTGACTTTGGTGTGGTGGCAGAGGGCGTCGAGACTGTCGAGCACATGATGCTGTTGTCCCGCTTGGGCTGCTCTGTAGTTCAAGGCTACGGGGTTTTGAAGCCCGCGGCGCAAGACGTTTTTTTGGCTTGGCTGCGCAATCGTCAAGCGAACGAATGGAGAGCTAGGCAGTGGCGGCCACAATGGAATCTAAAGCACCGCCATCTGTTGGCGGCCAAGAGGTTTTACGAGCACGCCAGAACATGGAAGTCACTGGATATGCCGTTGGCTAGCCATGCTCTTGAAGGGATGCACGCGCTCGATCTCTGGGCAGTAGAGATCGGAAAGTCGCATTATGGGGGCGAGTGCGAATTTCTGGGCCTGATGCATCTGCATCACAGTTTTATTGCGGGCCTGGAGTTTGAACCAAGTTCTCGCTTGGATGAGGCCTCCATGAGTCAATTTTGCACGGAGCAGAAAACGATCGGGATAGAAGTCTGCAGTCGGGTTCAGCAGTTGTGTGAGCGAATCTTCTGGATGCCTGCCGAGCATGTGGACCTTGGGTTGGCGATCTCAATCTGATCGTTAGTGAATTGTTTATTGCAGCGGCTCCGACTGGTGAATTCTGCGGTCTGAGCGCATGTCCTTCGCTCTGCTGTCTGGCAAGTGCCGCAAACAAATCGCTGTGTTAATTGGAAGCATCCCAGGATATCTTGTCCTCGCTGAGGTGATGAGTTTTGCCCATCTTTTTGTTCGTGAGCATTGGATTTTTGCCATGGGCAACACGCATGGTTCTGATAATTGTATTTTGACCTCTGGTGCAGTGCCAGTCGTAATTTTGATTGTTTGCCAATGGGCAGAATTGCGTATTTGTCTATTGTTGTGAAATGTCTGTGCTGAATATTTGACTTGTTGTTTTTGTGTTGAGCACCAATTTTGTGCGCCAGGTTTTTTATGAATTTGGGTGAAAAGTAATCTGGTGTAGTTGATCCGCATCAAGAGGAAATATGCTGATTCCCTAGAATCGAGGCATGGCTCTTGAGGCTTGGAAGTTTGTCATAAAACCTCATCGGGCAGTCGGTGGAGAAGCCTCCGACTAGATTTCGTTTTTTGTATTGAGGAAATAACATGAAGTTAGCCTATAAACTGATTGGTTCATTTGTATTGGTCAGCTTGATCGGTGCGGCTGTGAGCGCTATCGGCGTTCGCAGCATGGCGCAGATCAACGAGCGTGATCAGGCACTTTACGAAAAGGATCTGGTGGGTGTTTCTTTGGTGAAGCAATCGACAATCGAGATGCTTTATGTCGGAAGATCCATTCGAAATGTCATTTTGGCCCCCAGTGAAGAACGTCGAGCTGTATCGCTGGGGCGTATCGAAAAGAGCCTGGCCTCTCTCAAAGAGAGTATTGAAAAAACAAAGCCCACTATCCACACTGAAAAGGGCAGGGCCCTGCTTGGCAATGTCACCAGCAAGCTCCCTGAGTACCTGACGGTTGTCGAGCAGATGCTGGCCATCGCCAAGAAGGAAGGTGTCGGAAACACCCGTGAGTCGGCGGAGTTTCTGTTCGGGCCATTTTCCAAGAAGGTCAACGAAATGGACGAGGCCATGCAGGCCTTGGTGGCTCTGAAAGAAGAGAACGCCAAGAAGTTTGTGGATGCCAACAACGCCACATTTCAAGATGCACGCGCTCTGCTGCTGGCACTTACCTTCGGTTCATTGATGCTCGGTGTGGGCCTGGGGCTCTTGATCACCCGCGGCCTGATGAAGCAACTGGGTGGAGAGCCGGATGCTGCCGCTGCAGTCGCCCGAAAGGTGGCGGCCGGTGATCTGAGCTCGACCATTCAAGTGGACGCGGGCGACACCGCCAGCATCATGGCGGCCTTGAGCCAGATGCAGCAAAACCTGGTGTCGGTGATCTCCAACGTGCGAATGAATGCCGAAGGTGTTGCCACGGCCTCCAGCCAGATCGCCATGGGCAACACCGATCTGAGTCAGCGCACCGAAGAGCAGGCCAGCGCCCTGCAGCAGACCGCGGCCACCATGGATCAGTTTGGCGCCACGGTCGGTACCAATGCCGACAACGCCAAGATGGCCAACCAATTGGCCGTCAACGCGGCTCAGATCGCTGGCCGTGGCGGTGAGGTGGTCGGCCAGGTGGTCAACACCATGAAGGGGATTGATGCCAGTTCCAAGAGAATCGCCGAGATCATCGGTGTGATCGACGGCATCGCATTCCAGACCAACATCCTGGCGCTGAACGCGGCCGTCGAAGCCGCACGTGCTGGCGAACAAGGTCGTGGCTTTGCGGTGGTGGCCAGCGAGGTGCGCAGCCTGGCCGGTCGATCGGCCGAGGCTGCCAAGGAGATCAAGTCGCTCATCGGCGCAAGCGTGGAGCAGGTCGAGCAAGGTGCGCTCCTGGTGGACCAGGCCGGCCAGACCATGCAAGAGGTGGTGATGGCGATCAAGCGGGTGAGCGATGTGGTGGGGGAGATCAGCGCAGCCAGCACGGAGCAAAACACGGGCGTGTCTCAGATCGGTCAGGCGGTCAACCAACTGGATCAGACCACCCAGCAGAATGCGGCATTGGTCGAAGAGAGTGCTGCGGCCGCCCAAAGCCTCGATCAGCAGGCGCGCGAACTGGTGTCGGTGGTCTCGATCTTCCAATTGGCCACGGGTCATCGAGCGGTTGTGACGGGTAACTCGGCCCCTGTGCCGGGCCGTGTGAGCACGCCCAAGTTGACCGTGGCCGCGAGCAACGGCGCCCGACCATCGGCCACGGACCTGGCTCCCCAGCAGGGCAGCCGGCCGGCACTGGGTCAATCCACACCGGCCATCACTCGCACGGGCACTGACGACAGCTGGGAGAGCTTTTGATCAATGCGGCGCACAGTCGCCTGACGCATCTGGCACATCCGCGCATGAGCATGACCTGTCTGGGCCTGAATGGCGGTGCATGCAGGCTCTCGGACCGGGCCAGGGGGGGCCATCGGTGATGGCTCTTGGGCAGCACTTTGCAGCTTAAGACACCAGAGGATGAGACAGGGGCCCTGCATCCGGTCATGCACGATGGAAAAGCGTGCAGACCTTGGGGCCCGGTGGGGCATTGAACTCCAAGAAATACCCACCCAAGTAAATTTCCATGAGAAACAACGTTCCAGTCACACAAAGAAACTTCGACTTCCCGGACGGCGCCACGCTGATGTCCACCACGGACCTGCAAAGCCAGATCGTCTATGCCAACAGGGCCTTTGTGGACGTTAGCGGCTTTGCCCGAGATGACATCCTGGGTCAGCCCCACAACCTGGTGCGTCACCCCGACATGCCTCCTCAGGCCTTTGCCGACATGTGGAGCACTCTGAAAGAGGGGCAGTCGTGGACGGGCCTGGTCAAGAACCGGCGCCAAAACGGTGACCACTACTGGGTTCGTGCCAACGCCACGCCGATTGAACAAGCCGGCAAGGTGGTGGGATACATGTCCGTGCGCACGAAGCCCAAGGCGCAGGAGGTTCAAGCGGCCGAGTCGCTGTACCAAAAAATGCGCGAAGGCCAACTCAAAGGCCAGGCACTGTACAAAGGCCTGCTGGTGCACACCGGATGGGCTCGCGGCCTGTCGGTGATGCAGTTGATAGGCTTGCGTTCGCGCGGGCTGGCCGCTTGTCTGGCGGGGGGGCTGGTGGCTGTGCTTGGTGCTTGGCTCGCTGGTGCATCTGGGGCCATCCTGGCGGGCACTGCTTTTGGCGTGGCCATTGGTGCAGTCCTGTGTTTCGCCATCCTCGAGCAGCAGATCATCGAGCCCGTGCGCACCACCTACCGCGAGGCTCAACATGTGGCCAGCGGTCAACCCGCCAACCTGTCAGGCTTCAACCGTGTCGACGAAGTCGGCATGCTGATGCGGGCGGTGAACCAAGCTGGGCTGAACCTCAAAGCACTGCTGGATGACGTTGCCGGCCGTGCTGATGTGGTGGCATCCACCAGCGATCAGATAGCCGGGGGCAATTCCAACCTCTCAGCTCGAACTGAGGGACAGGCCAGCGCACTCGAGCGCACGGCAGCCGCCATGGAGCAATTCCATTCCACGGTCAAGCAAAACGCCCATAACGCCGATGAAGGCAACGCCATGGCCAAGCAGGCGTCGGAGGTGGCCGGTCAAGGTGGCGATGTGGTGGCCCAGGTGGTCGAAACCATGAAAGGCATCAACGAGAGCTCACGCAAGATTGCCGACATCATTGGCCTGATCGATGGCATTGCTTTCCAGACCAACATCCTGGCCCTCAATGCAGCGGTCGAAGCGGCACGCGCAGGCGAACAAGGCCGGGGGTTTGCCGTGGTGGCCAGCGAGGTTCGCAGCCTTGCTGGAAGAACCACAGCTGCTGCTAAAGATGTCAAATCGCTCATCACCGCCAGCCTGGAGCGGGTGGAGGCAGGCACCGAGCTGGTTGACCAGGCGGGCCAGACCATGAACCAGGTGGTGCGCGCCAACCGTGAACTCACCGCATTGATGACTCAGATCTCTGTGGCCAGTCGCGAGCAGACGCAGGGGATTGCCCAGGTGGGTGAAGCGATCACACTGCTGGACCAGAACACCCAGCAGAACGCCAGTTTGGTCAACGACAGTGCCTCGGCCGCTCAGGCACTGCGCCACCAAGCCACCCAACTGGTCAACGCGGTGAACGCCTTCCGCCATCAAGCCAGAACACGCGCATTGGCGCTCTGAAGGGTTGTCGATTGGCCGCTTGCCGCCTTCCCGAGGCGCTTGGTGGCCCGTTCCGCTCTGCATGCATGACTTCTGCCGTCCTCCAGTTGGGGCGGTGGGCTGCGGTGGCCATCACAGCTGGGTGAGAAGGCTCTGGCCATATGACTTGGCGGATGAGCAGGTCCGTTTTGACCCTGACTCGTAGATCCCCGTGCTTGAAGGGGGCGCAATGACGGTGTGCGAGGCGTGCCGGCCCCCTGTTCACCAGATGATTGGTTCAGGTTGGGCTGGCTTGGCGATGCAAAGAGGGCGAGCTGACTGCTTTCTATTTGCCTTGGAGTCTGTACTGACTGGGGCTCATCCCGACATGGCGCGTGAATGTGCGCGAGAAATTCGGCGCATCGGCAAATCCCACGGCTGCCCCGATTTCCGCCACACTCCGATCCGATGTCGTCAACATCAGTCTGGCTTTTTCGATCCGACGTTGCTGGATGTATTGATAAGGCGTGCGACCTGTTGCTTCACTGAACAGTCGGATGAAATGAAATTTGCTCACATTCGCCAGCGAGCACATCTCTGCCAAATTCAAGCACTCATCCAGCCGGTCTTCGATCATGTCCAGAACATTCTTCAGATTTCGGCCGCTGATTCTCTGGGGTTCCCCTCCGGCCTGCTGGCAGCACTTGGAAGCGATACTGTGCAGTATGCACACAATGCTGCTTTGTATGAGCAGTGGATTGCACCCTGCTTCAGTTCGCGCATTGGACCAAAGACGCAGCACCAGGTCGTGCACGAGGGAGTCGCTGTAGCCCTTTTCGGCCAGGGGCTTGACCAGCTCCAATGCGCTGGAATTGATCTCAAGCTCATCCAGTACGTTGTTGATTTGTGTCATCGATATGGACAGCATGATGACCATGATGGAGCCATCGATTTTCCATTCGTGGGGTGTGTTGGGTGGGGTCACATAGATCGCCTTCGGGTCGGTGCACAACCTGTTACGCCAGCCGTTCCCGAAGTTGAACAGGGCCTGCCGCTTCTCGACATGGGGTATCAAGGCGACGCTCAGGTAGGGCGTGCCAGGGCTGCTTGACGCGTGTGCGGGCCCAGACCAATGGGAAAGGAAGTTGGACCCAGAAACACCCGGCAAGGGGTACGTCGTGATGCCACATGGACCAGGAAGAACAATGCTGTCCAAATTGATTTTTTCATCGAGACGCACGCTTGACCATCCTTGTTATTGATAAATTCGCTTCTATTTCACGGGCTCTTGTTCGGCTTCATGGAAAATATCTCATAGTTGATACAGACGATTGTCCAATCTTGTGATGCTTGTCTGATGTTGATCTATAGAAAGATAAAAATCATGAATTGTCAGCAGTGATGAGCGGCGCCCTGGCTTTTCATCCGGCTGAAATGGTTTTCCAGGCCAGCGCTCCAACGATGGGGGCGGTGTGCCCATGCCTGAGGCATGCACAGAATTTTCAAGCAGTCAACGGGTTGCCCTGTGGGCGCCATCGTGATATTGCGGGGCTTGGCGAAAATTGCGTCTGCCATTTGAATGCAAACCCTTAGCTTGATCCATGGCAAGGCTTGATGGGAATCAATGTGGGATCTGATTTTTATATGCCGTGACTCTGATATAAACCCGCCTTCCGTGCCTCAAAGGCTGGGTTTGGAAAATATCCGAGAATGGCGAGATGAATAGATATCGAATTTCAACAAGAATCATTTTTCTGATGGGCACGCTGTTGACCCTGCTGATCGGAATTGGGGCTTTAGGCAGGCACGGGCTGGTTAGCGCCAATGATGCTTTGAAAACGGTTTATGAAGATCGAGTTGTTTGTCTGAAGCAACTTGGTGATATTGACTATTTAACGCCTAGGGTTCGTATCCTGCTGATGGATATGCTGATGAATGCCAAGCCTGATAATGTAGAGAGGCGGACTGGTGAGATCGGCAGAGATATTCAGGAAATCAACAGGATCTGGTCAGAATACAAGTCCACCTACCTGACGCCCGAAGAGGCAAAAATCGCTGTGGCCTACGAAAATAGCCAAAATCGGTATTTGAACGAAGGCATCATGCCCGCCTTGGAGGCCATTCAGGCGGGCAGGCTGGAGTCGGCGCTGCTCCTCTACACGAATCGCATCAGCCCGAGTGCTGCCGAATTGCGCGCAGATGCAGCCAAGCTTTTCCAATTGCAGCTCGATGTCGCAAAATCGGAGTATGACGGTCAAGTCGCTCGTTACAGCGCCATTCAAGGCTTGTCGACAGTATTGATCCTGGGGGGGCGTGACTGCGGCCATCCTGTTTGGCATCGCTCTGATTCGAGGGATCAGTCGTTCGTTGACAGAGTCCATTGATGCAGCGAATGCTGTGGCGCAGGGCGATCTGAGCCGTAACATCACCGTTCATGGCAGGGATGAGCCCAGTCAGGTCTTGGCCGCTCTATCAGCCATGCGGCACAGTTTGACGTCGGTTGTTTCGCAAGTGCGCCAGGGCTCTGAATCGGTGGCCACGGCCAGCGCAGAGATCTCGCAAGGCAACCACGACCTCAGTGCGCGCACCGAGCAGCAGGCGAGTGCATTGCAGCAGACGGCGGCTTCCATGGAGCACTTGAGTACCACGGTGAAACAGAATGCTGACAACGTACTTCAGGCCAATTTGTTTGCCAGAAGTGCCAGTGAAGTGGCTATGAAAGGCGGACATGTGGTTGCTCAAGTGGTCGATACCATGAAGGGTATCAATGACTCTTCGCAGCAGATCTACGAGATCATCAGCGTGATTGACGGTATCGCGTTTCAAACCAATATCCTGGCGCTCAACGCGGCTGTCGAGGCGGCCCGTGCCGGTGAGCAGGGCAGGGGATTTGCCGTGGTGGCTTCTGAGGTCAGGGCCCTGGCGGGTCGAAGTGCCTCGGCAGCCAAAGAAATCAAGGGCCTGATCCTGGCGAGTGTGGAGCAGGTGGAGCAGGGGTCGGCGCTGGTGGACCTGGCAGGCACCACCATGCAGGAGGTGGTACATGCCATTGGCCGTGTGACACAGGTCGTTGCAGAAATCAGCGCGGCCAGCAGCGCGCAAAACACAGGTGTCACACAGGTGGGTGAGGCGGTCAATCAAATGGATCGGGCAATGCAACAGAACGCCGCACTGGTCGAACAGATGGCCGCGGCGGCGGCCAGCCTCAAATCACAAGCGCAGCACTTGGTGAGTACAGTGGCTATTTTCAAGACCGGCCTATTGGAGGCCGGCTTTCAGAGTCGTCGCGCCCTTCCTGGACCGCAATCCGCGTCCATGGGGCAGCCAGGCCTTTTTCTAGACAACTGAGATCGCCTTGGTATTGAGTGGCTGCAGACATATTCACGCCTGTGGCATCGAATACATGGCAGTGCACGGTACTTCCGGTGCTCCGCCGTTGCCGTCGTGGGCATCGATTTGATGCCCATTTTTTTGAGCACGCGACGGCTTGAGGCGCAGGCTTGATCGCGGTGTCCACAGGCTTCAAGCCGGAAAGTCTTCAGGCCAATACAGTTGTAAGTTTCCGCCTGCATGTGACGCCTTCTTGTAGTTCTGAAGGGGTGAACTGTTCACCAAGGTGCCTCGAACCACATCCAGTGCATGATGAACTTGTTCAATGCTCTCGTAGATGGTTCTCATAATCTTTTGCAGGCGTTGATCGGAGTCTGGTAGATTATTTTTTGAGAATTGAATTTCGGGATTGTGACTAAACTCCCCCTGTGGGAGAAAGTTTTTTTCGAAATTGGAAAGAAGTCCCTGCATGGATTCGCAAAAATCTGTGCTCAACTCCAGGATTGCGCTCACATCATCCGTGTTCAGCTTTTGGTCAAGCTGGACTGCAGCGCTGATGGCGTTTGCACACTCATTCATCATCGAAATCATGTTTCGACCTGAATTGGCAAGCGTCTGGTATTGACCTTGTATGGCGATCGAAATGTGCTCGGGATTGTCGATGTAGTTGTAGGCAATGCCGTTGAGTCTTGATAGATTGCTCAAAATTCCAAATACTCTGAAGAGATGCAGGCCAATTTTATGTAGCTCTGCCACAGAATATAATTTGATGCCCAAGTCCAGTTCTTCGATGTTGTTTTGTGTTTGGGTTTTTATGATTTTTGAATGTCCCATCGAACTGCACCTTGGCCTTGTTTTTGATTGCGGGAATGATCTGCATCTTGACGAGGCATAATCACATTATTCAATCTTAAGTTCCACCTCGTTCTTTCTCGTGTTGATAGTTGCCGGCTTTGCTGCAAGTTGCACATCGGCGCTGGTGCGAGGTGTTATGGAGGGCACTTCATTGAAAAATCAAAGCTACGCCGTGACCAGGGGACCCCATCTGGGCTGGTCAGGTCAGCCTCGATCATTTTCAATGGCCTGTCGACGTCAAAATGGCAGCGCTTAGTTTGGGCACTGCCAGGTATTTGAAATCAATGGTGCGTGAATTGGATGCGTTTTTCTTGCATCCTGTACTGCGTTGGACTCATGCCGATCTGGCGGGCAAAGGTGCGAGAAAAGTTGGGCGCATCGTTGAAGCCCACGGCACGTCCTATTTGGGCAATGGGGATATGGCTGGTTGCCAACAGGAGGCGAGCCTTTTCCATCCGTCTGTGTTGGATGTATTGGTATGGGGTCCGTCCCATGGCCACACGGAACAGCCGTATGAAATGATAGCTGCCGACGCAAGCAAGCTTGGCCAGTTCGTCAAGGCACAGGCTTTCGTGAATGCGTTCCTCGATCAAGTCGAGCACATTCTTGAGTTGCCTGGTATGAATGCACTCAGGTGCTTTGGCTCTCGATGGGCCGTTGTGATTGGCCAGGTTGTGTAACACGCAAACGATATAGCTTTGTAAAAGAAGAGGAGGGCATTGGGTTTGTGCTCTTATCAGTGTCCAAAGTCGGTTGAGTGTTTCGTGGATGAAGGGCTCGCTGAAGCCCGATTCGGCCATGGCCGAAATCCGATCGATTGGGTTTTGGGTGATTTCCAGATCCTCCC
>Ga0208888_100510_pt1 | contig 17637 bp, 21 predicted proteins | sample LakWasM115_HOW13_2_FD_183929 | JGI IMG/M metagenome (GOLD analysis project Ga0208888, IMG submission 183929) | Freshwater sediment methanotrophic microbial communities from Lake Washington under simulated oxygen tension - Sediment Metagenome... | ecosystem: Environmental > Aquatic > Freshwater >...
ACCCCAACGCGAGCCCGACATGTTCGAGGGCGGCCGCCAGCTGCTGCAGTTCATCGGCCGCCTGACCCATGACGCCGAAGTGCGCATGAAGGCCATCGGCCCCGACGATAAGCCGATGCCCGTCCTGTGTCTCGACATCAAGATCGACGGCCCGGGCGAGCGCATCGTGCATGCCGAACAGGCCTACCCGCGCAATGACCGCTTTGCAGCCGATGCCCAGGCTCTGCGCCTGCGACAGGGTGCGCTGGTCTCGATCAAGGCTGACCCTCAGACCATGCGCCTGAGCCTGCCCCTCGTGGAGGAGGTCCAGCTCCATGCCTGAACCCGTCATCGAGATCGAGCGCTTGCGCACCCAGGCCCACGAGGCCGCCACCAAGTACAGCGACGTCAACGACGCCTGTCCGTACCCCTTCCACTCCGACGCTGGCCATGCGTTCAGCGCCTTTTTCCACGAAGCCCGCGCCCGCATCGAGGCGCCCCAACCCGGAGATCAATCATGATCAACAAATACGACACCGCCACGGCCGGGATGCCCACCCCGGGCGCGGGCCCGCAAATGCGCATGGTCGAGGTGGCCCTCATCGAGGAGAGCTTGACTAACCCCCGCAAGACCTTCGACCAGAACAAGTTGGGCGAACTGGCGGCCAGCATCGCAGCCAGCGGCGTGCACCAGCCGGTGCTGCTGCGCCCGCTGCCCGGCACACGCGTCGCTGAAACCTTCGGCTTCCGCCGCCAGGGTGCCCCTCTGCCCGTCTACGAACTGATCTGCGGAGCTCGACGGCTGCGGGCAACCCGCCTGGCTAAGGTGGCAGAAATCCCGGCCATGATCCGCGAGTTGACCGATGACCAGGTGCTGGAAATCCAGATCGTGGAGAACCTGCAGCGCGATGACCTGAGCCCACTCGAAGAGGCCGAGGGCTACGAGAAGCTCATGGAGAACAGCAAGCTCAACGCCGACCAGGTGGCCGAGAAGGTGGGCAAGAGCCGCAGCTACGTCTACGGCCGCGTCAAGCTGCTCGACCTCTGCTCGGTCGCCCGTGAAGCACTGCGCGAGGGCAAGATGGATGCCAGCAAAGCCTTGCTAATCGCCCGGATCCCGGACCAGGGGCTGCAGATCGAGGCCACCAAGACCATTACCAAAGAGAGTTCATGGGATGACGGTGTCATGTCCTACCGTGCGGCCGCCAGGACGATCCAGGAGCAGTACATGCTGCGCCTGGACAAGGCAAAGTTCCCCATCACTGATGCAGATCTGCTTGAAGGTGCCGGCCCTTGCGGCTCTTGCCCTAAGCGCACCGGCGCGCAGCCTGACCTGTACGCCGATGTGAAGAGTGCAGACGTCTGCACCGACCCCATCTGCTACCGCAAGAAAGAGGCCGCCCAGGCCGCCAAGATCGTCGACGAGGCCCGCGCCAAAGGCCAAACCGTGATCGATTCCAAGGCTGCAACAGATCTGCTGCACGAGAACAGCCCAAGCTACCAAGAGCCCAAATACAAGGGGTATCGGCGACTGGACAGCGTTGACGACAGCCCCACCGATAAGCCCCTGCGCAAGATCCTCGAAAAGGTCATGAAGGCCGAGGGCGTGGTGCCGGTCATGATCGCCAACCCGCGCAAGCCTGGCGAGCTGGTGGCCTGCCTGCCAAACGAGACCGTCTCTCGCCTCCTCAAGATCGCCGAAGGCCAGGCGCAGGCCGCCAAGGTGGTGTCGAAAGAGGTCAAGGAAGTGATCGACGCCAAGAAGGCCAAGGCTGAGGCAAAGGCCATGCAGAAATATGAGGCCGAGTGGCGTCGTCAGCTCATTGCCCGCTGCTGGAGTGCGATGAGCGAAGGGAACGAGTTCCGGTACAACTTGGAGGTGCATCGGTTCATGACGCTGCGCATCCTGCCCAGCCTCAGCAACGATGATGCCGCCGCTCTGTGCGATCTGCTGGGGCTCGGAAAAGTGGACCCGGTAGGAACACTGCGCGCCCACATCAAAGAAGCGATCCACCCCGACTATCTGGGGTTGCTCATGATCGCTCAGCGTGAAAGCGATCCCAACGATCGCGACTCTCTCTATACCGAACGCAAAGCCAACGAAGGCATGCACCTGGTCGCAGGCGCAGCGTTTAAAGACTCGGTGCAGACGGTGATCCAGGAAGTGCAGGCCTCGGCCGCTTCCCTGTTCCTGGCCAAGCCCGAGCCCCTCCCGCCTGCAGCCCCCGAGGTCGCTTCTACCCCTACCCCCGCTGCGCATGCTGATGATTCCGCGCGCAAAGACAAAGAACGTAAGACCCTCGCTGCGCCGGCCGGCAATCACGCGGGTCGGGTGAGCGCGGCCGAGGCCATGGCCAATATCGCGGCCGCGATGAAGGAGGCCGAGGGATCCAATCCAGGCGCCGCCCAGGCGGCGCAGGGCAACGAACCTGGCCCAGTGGCTGGGGCCCTGGGCCAGGCCGGGGGCGCTAACAAGGACGGTGCAGGCGTCAACACCGGGGCAACAGGTGAGGTGGGGCCTGGCGCGACCGTGCGCATCAACGGCACCGTGCCCAAGCACCAGGCCAAATTCATCGGGGAAGTTGGTACGGTCAAGCACGTGATGGGCGACGGCAGCTGCTGGTGGGTCGTGTTCACCGGCAAGCTCAAAGCCCAGGCCTCGTTTCACATCTCCGAGCTGGACCTGGTGGCCGCTGCGCCGGCCGACGATGCTGCACCAGGCGCTGACGAAGCTGCGACCGAGATCGAGCCAGCAGCGGCCGCGCAGACGTCTGCAGCGCCCGCTCTTGAGCCCGGCCAGGTGGTGCGTGTGAAAGCCACCACCATCAACAAAAAATGGCGCGGCCGCGAAGGCATCTTGCTGTCGCGCAAGAGCAAGGATCCCGCGGATACCGACCCGATGTGGATGGTTCGCCAGGGCGTGCCGCCCAAGCACACCGACTGCTCCTTTTTCGCCAGCGACCTGGAGCTGGTCGACCAAGAGGCCGCATCATGAGCCGCGCCACTCACAGCCTGGTCACCAGGCAGATGCAGCGCCGGATCACCCTGGCCAACATGCCGGCCCGCAGCACCATCGACGTCGCCAGGCAGCGCGCGACTCGACTCACTGAGGCCGAGATCTCCGAGACTACAGCGCCCCACCGCATGGCCGCCAAACGCCTATGCGAGGGCGTGGCCACCGAGCAAGAGCACAACATTTTTCTCACCATGGTGCTCATCTCTCTGGCCATCGAAGAGAGCGGTCTGATCCGTGGCATGCGCCTGCACCTGGAGGCCGCCAAGGCCGCCCTGCAGGCGATTGCTGAACGGGCCCGGGCCGGTGGCACCTGGCACCAGGATGCCCTCGACTTCGTCGAGCTGGAGGCGATCGATACGGCCCTCTGGCTGCACACCGAGCAGCTCCGCCACCTGGCGTGGATCGAGCTGCACAACATCACCCGCAAGTTCCTGGCCAGGCACCAGTCCGCCGGCGGCCAGGTGGAGCACATCACCCTGCAGGAGGCCCTTTCATGACCGCAGCCCAGCTTTCTTTCCTACTGGCCGCCATATTTGTAAGCCGGCTCCTGAGCGAACGTGCATGCATTTGGCTTGCCTATCTGTTCCTCCTGTGCACCTGCGGCTTTTGGGTCGCCCGTCAATTTTTCCACCTGGGAGGTGCTTGAGATGAGCATCGATAGCCAAAGCCAATTTGATGCGGAAGATCTGCGTCAGCAATTCGAGTCCATGGCTAACGACCCGACATACAAATTTCGCCGCAGCCGGCGGGGTATGTACGTCAACCCGGCTGTTTCACGCGACTGGAAATGGTTTCAAATTGGCGCAGCGCAAAAGGTCCTTGCGCTGACACAGCCAGCCGTGCCGAGCGAGCACTACGATGAGGTGCGGGCCACTCTGATTGGCCTGCACGCCCTCTGCGTAAACATCAGCAACATAGAGCGCCGCGTCGGACCGCTGGGATCACATGCGCGCGGCTATACGCACAAGATCACCGCCGCGTTGCGTCATCTCGACCGGCTAGCCGCCGCCCCGCAGCCGGAGGTGGATCAACCACCAAGTCCATCCGCAGAAGAATGGCTGCGCACAAAGTACGGCGCGTATCGCGGGCACCCGGAATGGCGGACGCTTGAGGTCGCATTCAATGCCGGCATGGCCGCCCAGAAAGGGGCCGCCTGATGCCTTGCGAACTTTGCACTGATCCAGATGGTGTGGGCTGCTTTCCCCTCTACGGCCTCGGGCCACACAGCCACCCCACCCCCACCAGCACGGTGCTGGAGGAACAAACGGCATACCCCGGATTCACGCCCAACCCCGACGAGCCGGGCATGGGCTGGCACTGGTGCCCGCGCTGCGGCGATGGTCATCCGAGCCTGAGCGAGGCGGACCTGCTTGGCATCCAGATGCGGGCGCTCGATGCCTTTGGCACCGGCAGTGCCGAGGGCGAGTTGTGGGATCAGCTCCTGGCGGCCGAGACTGCCAGGACGATCCAGATGGTGGCAAGGGGAGGTGCGTGATGTGGACCCCAAAATGGTACGACGTGGCGTTCGCGCTGCTGACGCATCCAGCCACCTGGGTGGTTGTCGGTCTTGTCCTGGTCCTGCTGGCCATCCTGCTGTTGCGTGCAGCCTGGCGGATGGCCCGCAGGGCGGTACGGAAAGGCGGCGCGACATGACCATCAATCTGCTGATCGTCATCGCAGCGATATTTGCGATGGTGGCGCTATGGGGGTGGGCAACCCTCAAATACCTCAGAACGATCGAGAAATACATCTCTTTCATCGCTCGCAGGACGGCTCGGAAAGGAGGCGCAAGATGGGAAAGCTGAAATCGGTCTTCAAAGATGGAACGAGGCGCTATCGAGTCCTCGCTGGCACTGATGCCGACTTTCAACAGAAGGTCAATCTTGCCATGTCGGTTCTGGGGTGGGCGACTATCGGTGGTGTATCTGTGTTTCTAGTGCCACCAGGCACCTGCATTTTCCCCACAAACATTGATATCGAACAGGTGAATGAAGGAGCCGACACCACGGTGGTGTACTACGCGCAGGCAATGAGCGTACCAACAGAACACTGGGAGAGATCATTGGATGAACTGCTCGAAGAACAGGGTATCTCTGACCCCGCGGAACTGTACATGGACTCCATCCTATGACGTCACCTGAAACCTTCCACCGCGAGACCTCCGTACTCAGCAAATTTGCCCCCGTCCATCGCACCACCTGGTGGCGTTGGATCAAGGCCGGAAGCGCCCCGAAGCCGGTCAGCCTGGGCCCCAGGACTGTCGCCTGGCGTGAGTCCGAACTCATCGCCTGGCAGCGCGGCGAGTGGCCGCCTAAGCAGACAGGAAATCGCCCCAATCCTGCATGAGCGGCCGCCGCCGCTCCACCGCCGTCAGCCGGCGGTAGGCGGCCTCCACCTGGTTCTCGACCGAGTGCGCCAGGGCCGCCTCAATTAACTCCCGGGGGTACTCAGTGCGGTCCCCCGCCCAATCACGAAACGTCGATCGGAACCCATGAGGGACATAGTCCAGCTTGCGCTTGCGCAGGAGCTGCGTCATCGACATGTCGGAGATCGGTGCTCTCCCCTCCCCCCTTGTCGATGGAAACAGCAGCTCGGTGCCGGCGATGCGCGGGATCTCCTGCAGGAGCTGCAGCGCCTGGCGGCTCAGCGGCACGATGTGATCTCGATCGGCCTTCATGCGGGCGGCCGGAATCAACCAGAGGGACTTGGCCAGGTCGAACTCTGACCAGGTCGCGCCGCGGATCTCGCCCGAGCGTGCACACGTCAGCACCAACAGGCGCAAGGCCAGGGCCGAAGTGCCAGGCACGTCCTGCAGCAGCTTCATGAATGCCGGCGTGTCATCGATCGGCATGGCCGGGTGGTGCTCAGGCTTCGCGATCTTGCCTGGTGCCGGCAGCACCTTGTCGAGCAGGCCTTTCCAGCGGGCCGGGTTGTCACCCTCTCGCCACTTGTGGACGGTCGCGTAGTCAAGCACCGCCTCGATGCGGCCGCGCACACGTGTGGCCGTCTCGGTCTTGGTCGACCAGATGGGCTTGAGCACCTGCAGCACCTCATCGAGCCCGATGCTGGCCACGTCCATCGAGCCGATCGAGGGGTAGGCGTAGGTGTTGAGCGTGGCCGTCCACTGCGCCTGGTGCTTTTCGTTCTTCCACTCAGCCTTCTTGGAGGCGATCAGCTCTTTGGCCGCCAGCTCGAACGTGTGGATCTTTTTGATGGGCGCAGGCTTGACCTTGCGAGGTGCCGGATCTTCGCCCAGGCGCACCGCGCGCCTGGCGTCTCGTGCTGCATCCCGGGCCTGCGACAGGGACACATCATCGGCATTACCCAGGCCCACGTCGCGGCGCTGGTCCCCCACCGAAATCCGCAGCACCCATAATCGAGTCCCCACCTCGGTTATTCGCAGGTGCAGGCCCTCAGCGCCCCCGACGGCATAGCGTCCGGGCGCTTTCAATTTGGCGACGGCAAGGGCCGTCAGCTCTTTGGCGCGTTTGGGCATGGCGCGCATCGTAATCGATGCCCACATCCTGCCCACATAAGAATTGCAATTTCACGATACTTGCTGCTACAACCTGCAGCAGTAAAACAGACGCGGAAAACAAAAAAGCCAAGTGAATCAATCACTTGGCTTCGTTGTAATGCTTCTCGCAATGTTCTGCTGGCGGAAACGGAGGGATTCGAACCCTCGATGAGGCTCTACACCCCATACTCCCTTAGCAGGGGAGCACCTTCGGCCACTCGGTCACGTTTCCAGCAATTCCGCTATTCTAGCCTAGTTTTTGGCCTGTTTCAGGAAACTGGCTGGTCCAGATCGAATGCCTTGTGCAGGGCGCGCACGGCGAGTTCCATGTACTTTTCGTCGATCACGACCGAGGTCTTGATTTCGGAGGTGGAGATCATCTGGATGTTGATGCCTTCTTCCGACAGGCTGCGGAACATCTTGCTGGCCACGCCCACATGGCTGCGCATGCCGATGCCGACGATGCTGACCTTGCAGATCTTGGTGTCGCCCACCACTTCGGCGGCGCCCAGGGTGGGCAGCACCTTGGTGTTCAGCAGTTCGACGGTGCGGGCGTATTCGCCGCGGTGCACGGTGAAGCTGAAGTCGGTCTTGCCGTCTTTGCTGAGGTTCTGGATGATCACGTCGACTTCGATGTTGGCATCGGCGACAGCGCCCAGGATGTGGTACGCGATACCGGGCTTGTCGGGCACGCCCAGCACGGAAACCTTGGCTTCGTCACGGTTGAACGCGATGCCGGATACGACGGCTTGTTCCATTTTTTCGTCTTCCTCAAAAGTGATCAACGTGCCGGACTTGGCTTCTTCGTTGATGTCAATGTCCCACGGGGTGAAGCTGGACAGCACGCGCAGCGGCACCTTGTACTTGCCGGCAAATTCGACCGAGCGGATCTGCAGCACCTTGGAGCCCAGCGAGGCCATTTCGAGCATTTCTTCAAAGCTCACGGTCTGCAGGCGGCGGGCTTCGGCCACCACGCGCGGGTCGGTGGTGTAGACGCCGTCCACGTCGGTGTAGATCAGGCACTCGGCAGCCTTCATGGCGGCGGCCACGGCCACGGCCGAGGTGTCGCTGCCGCCACGGCCCAGGGTGGTGATGTTGGCCTCTTCGTCCACACCCTGGAAGCCGGTGATGACCACCACCTTGCCAGCGGCCAGGTCGGCACGCACGCGGTCGTCATCGATGGATTCGATGCGGGCCTTGGTGAAGGCGCTGTTGGTCTTGATGGGCACCTGCCAGCCAGCGTAGCTGACCGACTCCATGCCCTCAGCCTGCAGTGCGATGGCCAGCAAAGCCGACGAAGCCTGCTCGCCAGTGGCGGCCAGCATGTCGAGCTCGCGGTTGTAGGCGGCCGAAGACTTGGACGGTGCCAGCTCCTTGGCCAGACCCAGCAGGCGGTTGGTTTCGCCGCTCATGGCGCTCGGAACCACCACCATCTGGTGACCTGCGCGAGCCCATTTGGCGACGCGCTTGGCCACGTTGCGGATGCGCTCGGGCGAGCCCATCGACGTGCCGCCGTATTTGTGAACGATCAATGCCATTGGTGTGTCGGGGTACGAAACTCGGAAATCAGCGGCGCAGGTTGCAAAGTCGTTTTGGTGCGCCGCCCGTTTTCGTGCAAAAAGTGGGGACCAAAACCCGCTAATTGTACCAACCGAGCACCGCCCCCCTGCGCTGCACGTAACCAAGTCCTACTTTGAGCCGGATCTGGTGCCCGCGGGTGGTGCAGCTTTGCAGCTGGCGCAGCAGTTCATTGAGTTGCGCGGCGCTGGGCGTGGTGCCGTGCACCGACAGCAACCAGTGGCGCAGCACATTGGCCTGGCGTTCGGGGGCCAGGGTGCGCAGCGCAGCGATCACCGGGGGGTTGCCTACCTGCTGCAGGTCATCGCGGGCCAGTTGGTGCAACAGGGTCTGGGCCTGGGCGGCGTGCGCGGCGCTGCGGGCCAGGGTGTCGCGAAAGGCCGGGAACACGGCCTGCAGGGCCGGCAGCAGCTCATGCCGGATGCGGTTGCGGGTGTAGCGCAGATCGGTGTTGCTGGGGTCGTCGACCCAGCCTTCGCCCTGGGCCTGCAGCCAGTCGCGCAAGGCCTGGCCGGGCACGCTCAGCAGGGGCCGGGCAAAGTCGATGCCACCGCGCTGCCAATGGGCCGGCATGGCGGCCAGGCCCGGCAGGCCGGCGCCGCGCGAGAGCGCCAGCAAAAGGGTCTCGACCTGGTCATCGGCATGCTGGGCCAGGGCCACGGTGCGCACGCCGGCCTCTCGCCACTCGTTTTGCAGCACCTCGTCGAACACCTGGTAGCGGCCACGGCGGGCCGCGTCTTCAGGGCTTTGGCCCGGGGCATGGCGGGCATCGATGTGGCGCACCACCAAGGGCAGCTGCCAGCGCGCGCAGGTGGTACGGCAGTGGGCCTCGAAGGCGTCGCCCGCGGCCTGCAGGCCGTGGTGGATGTGCAGGGCATGCACCTGACCCGGCCAGCGGCGCGCGCAGGCCAGCAGCAAGGCGCTGGAGTCGGCGCCGCCGCTGTAGGCCACGCCCAAGGGCAGTAGGGGTTCAAAAGACGCCAGGGCGGCGTCGAACGAGGTGCTCATACAAGGGGCGTGGGGGCGGTCACGCGGCGGTCCTCAGGCACCTGCCAGAACGGGCCAGCAGGCCCGGGCTTTGTCAGCGGCTGTCGGCCTTGGTGTCGGTGTAACGGCCGTAGCTTTGCAAGCGGTCGTAGCGGCGGTCGACCAGCTCCTTGGTCTTGAGGTCGGCCACCTGGCGCCAGGCATCGTTGAGGGCGCGCTTCAGGAAGGCGGCCATCTGCTTGGGGTCGCGGTGGGCGCCGCCCACGGGTTCGTTGACGATCTTGTCGACCAGGCCCAGGGCCTTCAGGCGGTGGGCCGTGATGCCCAGGGCATCGGCCGCATCCTGGGCGCGGTCGCTGGTCTTCCAGAGGATGGAGGCGCAGCCCTCGGGGCTGATCACCGAGTACACCGAGTACTGCAGCATCAGCACCTGGTCAGCCACCGAGATGGCCAGGGCGCCGCCCGAGCCACCCTCACCGATGATGGTGGTGATGATGGGCACCTCGAGCTGGGCCATCTCGAAGATGTTGCGGCCGATGGCCTCGGACTGGCCGCGCTCTTCAGCGTCGATGCCCGGGTAGGCGCCCGGGGTGTCGACAAAGGTGAACACCGGCAGCTTGAACTTCTCGGCTGTCTTCATCAGGCGCAGGGCCTTTCGGTAGCCCTCGGGCTTGCTCATGCCGAAGTTGCGCAGGGCGCGCTCCTTGGTGTCCCGGCCCTTTTGCTGGCCCAGCACCATGCAGGCATGGCCATTGAAGCGGGCCAGGCCGCCGACGATGCTCAGGTCATCCGAAAAGTGGCGGTCGCCATGCAGCTCGATGAAGTCGGTGAACAGCTCGCGCACGTAATCGAGCGTGTAGGGGCGCTCGGGGTGGCGGGCGATCTTGGTGATCTGCCAGGGCGACAGGTCGCTGTAGATGTCTTTGGTGAGCTGCTGGCTCTTTTTGCTGAGCTGGTCGATCTCTTCGGAGATGTCGACTGCAGACTCGTTTTGCACGTAGCGCAGTTCTTCGATTTTGGTTTCGAGTTCGGCAATCGGCTGCTCGAAATCAAGAAAGGTTTTTTTCGCCAACGTCATTCTCCTGTTGTTTCCACCGGCCGACCCCTTCGGTCTGGCCGGCATGGCGCACCGCCCGCAGGCAGCACGCAAGACCCGTGCACGATGCCGTCAAACGGCGACCGGCAGGGGATCCAGCGAGCGCCAAATATACCAAGTCGCCACGCTGCGGTAAGGCTCCCAGGCGGCAGCCACCTCGCGGGCATCGCTGCGGCTCACAGGATCGCCCGAAAAATAGTTGTCGCTGATGCCTTTGATCAAACCCACGTCATCCAGCGGCAGCACATTGGGCCGCATGAGGTGAAAGATCAAGAACATCTCGGCAGTCCAGCGGCCGATGCCGCGGATGGCCACCAGCTCGGCAATGATGGATTCGTCGTCCATCGACTCCCAGGACTTGACGTGCACCGAGCCAGTGTCGAAATTGAGCGCCAGGTCGACCAGGTACTCCACCTTGCGCGCGCTCAGGCCGGCCGCGCGCATGTCGTCGACCTTGAGCTTGAGCACGCTGGCCGGGGTCATGCTTTGCGACAGGGCCGAAAACTTGCGCCACACCGACTGGGCCGATTTGACCGAGATCTGCTGCCCCACCACCGAGCGGGCCAGGGTGGTGAAGGCATCGCCCCTGATCTGCAGGCAGGCATTGCCGAACTGCGGGATCAGGCGCTTCATGACCCGGTCTTTTTTGACCAGGTGCTTGCAGGCGTCCTGCCAGTAGGCCGGCGTGAGCACCTTGTCCGCACGGCTCTCATCGGGGCCGGAGGCCGGTGAATCGAGTGTCACCGCCTCAAAAGCCGCGGGCTGCTTGCTGACCGCCATCATGCGTCAGCCCCCATCACACTGCGACACGGCGCCCCTTGGGCGCAGAGCTGACAAGCGCTCACTGGGCCGCCTCCCAGGTGGTCCCGGCGGCGGAATCCTTGAGCACGATGCCCTGTGCCAGCAGCTCCTGGCGGATGCGATCGGCCTCGGCAAAGTTCTTCGCCTTCTTGGCCTCGGCGCGCTGCGCGATCAGCACCTGGATGGCGGCTTCGTCGAGGCTGGAGCCGGCCTGCAAAAAGGCCTTGGGGTCGCCCTGCAGCAAGCCCAGGCAGGCGCCCAGGGCCTTGAGTTGCGCGGCCAGCTCGGTCGAACGGGTCTTGTTCACCTCGGTGGCCAGATCGAACAGCACGGCCACCGCCTCGGGGGTGCCGAAGTCTTCGTCCATCACGGCCTTGAAACGGGCTGCATGGGGGGTCGACCAGTCGATGTCGGCCAGACCTTCACCCGGCGCGACCGCATCGAGGGCGGTGTACAGGCGGCGCAGCGCGTTGCGGGCATCCTGCAGGTGGGCGTCGCTGTAGTTCAGGGGGCTGCGGTAGTGGGCACGCACCACAAAGAAGCGGATGGTCTCGGCATCGAACACCTTGAGCACGTCACGGATGGTGAAGAAGTTGCCCAGGCTCTTGGACATTTTTTCGTTGTCCACGTTGATGAAGCCGTTGTGCATCCAGGTGCGGGCAAAGGTCTGGCCGGTGGCGCCTTCGCTCTGGGCGATCTCGGTCTCGTGGTGCGGAAACTGCAGATCCGCCCCGCCGCCGTGGATGTCCAGGGTGTCGCCCAGCAAGGAGCAGGCCATGGCCGAGCACTCGATGTGCCAGCCCGGGCGGCCCGGGCCGAACTCGCTATCCCACTTGGCGTCGGCGGGCTCGGTGGGCTTGGCGCTCTTCCACAACACCGGGTCGAGCGGATCGTCCTTGCCGTCGTTGACGGCCACGCGCTCACCCGAGCGCAGCTCATCGAGCGACTTGCCACTCAACTGCCCGTAGTTCGGAAACTTGCGCACGGCGTAGTTCACATCGCCGCTGGCGGCGCGGTAGGCCAGGCCTTTTTGCTCCAGGGTGCTGATCATGCTCAGCATCTGGGGCACGTAGTCGGTGGCACGGGGCTCGTGGGTGGGGCGTTGCACGCCCAGGGCATCGGCGTCCTGGTGCAGGGCGTCGACCATGCGATCGGTCAGCGAACGGATCGACTCGCCGTTTTCCACGGCGCGGCGAATGATCTTGTCGTCGATGTCTGTGATATTTCGCACATAAGTGACCGAAAAACCCGAGGCCCGCAACCAGCGCTGCACCACGTCAAAAGCCACCATCGAACGCGCATGGCCCAGATGACACAGGTCGTACACGGTCATACCGCACACATACATGCGCACGTGACCGGGCTCGATGGGGGAAAAGGCTTGCAGATCACGCGTCAGCGTGTTGTAGATGCGCAGGCTCATGGATAAATTGGGCAGACAGCGATTCCGCAGCCAGATGCTGGCCGGAAATCATCGAAAAATCAGGAGGATGGGAGTGTTGCAGCGCCACGGCGTACGGTGCAAAGCACCTCAACCCCTCGGCTACAATCCGCCCCAGTATAAGCGCCCCGGTTGGCGCTTGCCATCGCGCAAACCCCACGAGGCTCCATGACCCAAGCTCGCTGCACTGTTCCCGCCCGCCTTCGCATGTTGGCCCTGGCCGCCCTGATGGGGGCCTCGTTCGGAGTCCACGCCGACGACTACGGCGACGTGACCCAGCTGCTGCGCCAAGGCAAGACGAGCGAAGCCCTGAGCAAAGCCGACCAGTACCTGGCCGGCAAGCCCAAAGACCCCCAGATGCGCTTCATCAAGGGCGTGATCCAGTCTGAAGCGGGCAAGCCGAACGACGCGATCGCCACCTTTGTGGCCCTCACCCAGGAGTACCCCGAGCTGCCCGAGCCGTACAACAACCTGGCCGTGCTCTACGCCAGCCAGAACCAGTACGACAAGGCCCGCACGGCGCTCGAGATGGCCATCCGGACCAACCCCAGCTACGCCACCGCCCACGAGAACCTGGGTGACGTCTATGCCAAGCTGGCCAGCCAGGCCTACAGCAAGGCCTTGCAACTGGACAACACCAACCCGGCCATCCAGCCCAAGCTGGCCCTGATCCGCGACCTCTTCACCACCAACGGCAAGCCAGGCGCCGCAAGCAAGCCGACCGCTGCACCCACGCCCGCGCCGGCCCCTGCACCAGCCCCCGTGGCTGCCGCGCCCAAGGCAGCTCCGGCACCCTCGCCCGCACCGGCGCCCAGCCCGGCCCCCGCGCCAGCGCCCGCCCCGGTGGCAGCACCGGCCACCGCTGCGGCACCGGCCGCAGCCCCGGCTCCGGCACCCGCCCCTGCGCCCGCCGCAGCCGCCGCTGCAGCCGGCCCCGAAAAAGACGTGGAAGCCGCCGTGCGCCACTGGGCCACCGTGTGGTCGGCCCGTGACGTGTCGGGCTATCTGGCCGCCTACGGCAAAGAGTTCGACCCCCCTGGCAAGATGAACCGCAAGGCCTGGGAAGAAGAGCGCCGCTCGCGCATCCTGGGCAAGGCGCGCATTGCGGTGAAACTGCATGACCTGGCCATCAACGTCAACGGCAGCAAGGCCACGGCCCGCTTCCGCCAGGACTACAGCGCCGACACGCTCAATGTCTCCAGCCGCAAGACGCTGGACCTGGTCAAGGCCGGCGACCGCTGGCTGATCGTTCGCGAGTCCACGGGCGGCTGATCGTCCCGGGCAGGCCCGCCAACCTGAACGCTGCCCTGCGCGGGCGGCGTGTACCGGGTTTGGCGGCCTTGCCACGTTTGCGACCATGATTCGATTCGCCTCTGTCTCCCTTTTTCTGCAGCGCTTCGGCGCTGCGGGTTTGTTGCTGGCCGTCGGCATGTTGGCCGGTACCGCCGCGCATGCCGCCAAGCGCCAGGCCCACCCTGCGCCGGCCCCGGCAGCTCCGGTGTTGCGCGACGGTCAGGCCGAGGCCCGGCTGATCGAGATCTACCGCCTGATCGGCGCGGCCCGCACCCGCGATGCACTGCGCCTGGCCGAGGGCCTGGTGCGTGACCACCCCGGTTTTCAGTTGGCGCAGCTGGTCTATGGCGATCTGCTGGCCGCCCAGGTGCGGCCGTTGCGCACCGCCGGCGACGTGCCCGACACCGTGGCGCGTGCGGCGGCCCCTCAGCTGAAGGATCTGCGTGACGAGGCCGCCCTGCGGCTGAAAGCCCTGAGTGAACGCCCTCCGGCCCAAACTGTGCCGGACCAGTTCGTCGCCCTGACCAGCCGGCACCGCCATGCCATCGCGGTGGACACCTCGCGCGCCCGCCTTTACCTGTTCGAGAACAACGGCAGCGGCCCCCGCCTGGTGGCCGATTACTACATTTCGGTGGGCAAGCTGGGGGTGGATAAAGGCAGCGAAGGCGATCAGCGCACCCCCCTGGGCGTGTACTTCATCACCAGCAACCTCGACCCGCGCACCTTGAAAGACTTCTACGGTGCCGGTGCCCTGCCCATCAACTACCCCAACCCCTACGATGCGCGCCGCGGCAAGACCGGCAGCGGCATCTGGCTGCACGGCACCCCTTCGACCCAGTTCGCCCGTCCGCCGCAATCGACCGACGGCTGCGTGGTGATGGCCAACCCCGATCTGGAGCGCCTGCTGTCCACGGTCGAGGTGCGCAGCACCCCGGTGGTGATCGCCACCTCGCTGAACTGGGTGCCCCAGGCCCAGGCACGCCAGTCCGGGCGCAGCTTTGAAGACGCCTTCAACGCCTGGCGGGCCGCCAAGAACGCCGGCGATGTGCCGCGCCTGCTGGGCTACTACACCAACGACTTCAACAGCTACGGCAAAAGCCTGAACGACTGGACCCCGTCGCTGCAGCAAGAGATCAGCAAGGCGGGTGGCCGCGGCTTCGAGATCAAGGATCTGTCCATGCTGCGCTGGACGGACAGCACCGAAACCATGGTGGTAACCTTCGGCGAACTTGTCGCCGGCACCAACCGCGGCAGCACCAAGCGCCAGTACTGGATGCGCCAGGGGCAGCAATGGAAAATCTTTTTTGAAGGAGTCATCGGATGATGAATGTGAGCTCAATCCTGAGCAGCCGTCGCGCGCTGCTGGCCGTCACGGCCGCCGGCCTGATGGGCCTGGGCAGCATGGCCATGGCCCAGACCGCACCCCAGGTCAAGCTGAGCACCAGCCAGGGCGACATCGTGCTCGAGCTGTACCCCGCCAAGGCCCCCAAGACGGTCGAGAACTTTCTGCAATACGTGAAAGACAAGCACTATGACGGCACGGTGTTCCACCGCGTCATGGACGGCTTCATGATCCAGGGCGGCGGCTTCACCGCCGACATGACCCAAAAAGCCACCCGCGCTCCGATCGCCCTCGAAACCTCGGGTGGCCTGACCAACGACCGTGGCACCATCGCCATGGCGCGCACGGCCAACCCGAACTCGGCCACGGCCCAATTTTTCATCAACGTGGTCGACAACCGCATGCTGAACGCGCCCAACCCCGATGGCTACGGCTACGCGGTCTTTGGCAAGGTCATCAGCGGCATGGACGTGGTCGATAAGATCAAGCTCGTGCCCACCACCAACAAGGGCCCGCACCAGAACGTGCCGGCCACCCCGGTGACCATCAACTCGGTCACCCAGATCAAGTAACCCCCACAGACCAGCCCTGAGGAAACACCCATGAGCAACCCCCAAGTCGAACTGCACATCCTGGACTACGGCGTCATCACGCTGGAACTGGATGCCGAAAAAGCCCCCAAGTCGGTGGAAAACTTCCTGAGCTACGTGAAGAAGGGCCACTACGACAAGACCATCTTCCACCGCGTGATCCCGGGCTTCATGGTCCAGGGCGGCGGCTTCGCCCCCGGCATGGAGCAAAAGCCCACCGATGCCCCGATCGACAACGAAGCCAACAACGGCCTGAAGAACAACAACTACACCGTGGCCATGGCGCGCACCAACGCCCCCCACTCGGCCACGGCTCAGTTCTTCATCAACGTGGCTGACAACAGCTTCCTGAACCACACCGCCCCCACCGCCTCGGGCTGGGGCTACGCCGTGTTCGGCAAGGTGGTGTCGGGCAACGACGTGGTCGACAAGATCAAGGCCGTCAAGACCGGCCGCAAGGGCTTCCATGACGACGTGCCGAAGGAAGACGTGGTGATCGAGAAGGCTGTGGCGCTGTAAGCGTCGCAGGCACTCACGACCATGCCCCCGACCGTGCCCCGGATCGCCGAGCTCAAGGCTGCGGCGGCCTGGCGCACGGTCGATTTCATTTCCGACCTGCACCTGCACGAGGCCGAGCCCGCCACCTTCGAAGCCTGGCGCCAGCACCTGCTGCACACCCCGGCCGACGCGGTGTTCCTGCTGGGCGACATCTTCGAGGTCTGGGTGGGTGACGACGCGGTGCAGCCCGGCAGCTTCGAGGCCGCCTGCCAGCAGGTGCTGCAGCAGGCCAGCCAGCGCTGCGCCCTGTTCTTCATGGCCGGCAACCGCGACTTTCTGCTGGGCCCGCGCTTTGCGCAGGCCTGCGGCATGACCCTGCTGGCCGACCCTTGCGTGCTGGTGTTCGAAGGCCAACGCTGGCTGCTCAGCCATGGCGACGCCCTGTGCCTGGACGACCACGATTACATGCGGTTTCGGGCCGAGGTGCGCAGCCCCGCCTGGCAGCAGGCCTTTTTGGCCCGGCCCCTGGCCGAACGCCTGGCATTGGCGCGCCAGTTGCGCGCCCAGAGCGAAGCCCGCAAGCGCAGTGGCGAGCCCTATGCCGACCTCGACCCGGCCGCCACCCTGGCCTGGCTGCAGGGCGCCAACGCCCGCACCCTGATCCATGGGCACACGCACCGCCCGGCCCGGCACCTGCTGGGCCCCGGCCTGAGCCGCGAAGTGCTCAGCGACTGGGATCTGCACGCCCCCCAGCCGCGCGCCGAGGTGCTGCGCCTGGAGGCCGGCGGCCTGCGTCGCGTGGCGCCCTCCCGCACTTGAACACCGCCCGTGAACACCGCCCTGCCCCGCCCAAGCGGCCTTTGGCAACGGCTGCGCCATTGGCTGGGCAGCCGGGCCGTCACCCAGGCACGCCCTGTTCCCGAAGACCTGTGGCAGGCCACGCTGGCTGCCCACCCCTTTCTGGCCGCCCTGAGGCCTGAGGAACAGGCCGGCCTGCGCCGCTTGTGCGCGCACTTTCTGGCGCGCAAAGAGTTCCACGGCGCGCACGGGCTGCAGGTGAGCGACGCCATGGCCCTGGCCGTGGCGGCCCAGGCCTGCCTGCCCCTGCTGCACCTGGGGCCCGGCGCAGAGGCACCTGGCGACCCGCGCGCGCTGGCCTGGTACGACGACTTTGTGGGCATCGTGCTGCACCCGGGCCTGGCCCTGGCGCGCCGCGACTTCACCGACGACGATGGCATCGTCCACCAATGGCAGGAAGAACTGGCCGGCGAGGCCATGCCCGGCGGGCCAGTGATGCTGTCCTGGCCCGACGTGGCTGCGGCGGGCGAGTCAGCGGCCCAGGGCTACAACGTGGTGATCCATGAATTCATCCACAAGATGGACTTGCGCGACGGCGCGGCCGACGCCTGCCCGCCCCTGCCCCCAGGCTTTCTGGGCCAGCAGGGCGTGCGTGCGGCACGCCAGGCCTGGCTGGGCGTGTTGACCCCCGCCTGGGAAGA
>Ga0208888_100519_pt1 | contig 17378 bp, 14 predicted proteins | sample LakWasM115_HOW13_2_FD_183929 | JGI IMG/M metagenome (GOLD analysis project Ga0208888, IMG submission 183929) | Freshwater sediment methanotrophic microbial communities from Lake Washington under simulated oxygen tension - Sediment Metagenome... | ecosystem: Environmental > Aquatic > Freshwater >...
GTCGGCACCAAGCGTTTCGCCCGGGCCACCGACATCAGAATCCCCAGCCCCATGCCCAGCGTGACCATGGCCGTGCCCCCATAGCTGATGAAGGGCAGCGGCACCCCCACCACGGGCAGGATGCCGCTCACCATGCCCATGTTCACAAAGGCGTAGGTGAAGAAGATGCAGCACACGGCGCCAGCCAGCAGGCGCGAGAACAGCGTGGGCGCCTCCAGCGCGATCATCAGCCCGCGTCCGATCAGGAACAGAAACGACACGATCAGGCACAGATTGCCGATCAGGCCGAACTCCTCCGAGAAGGCGGCAAAGATGAAGTCGGTGGTGCGCTCGGGGATGAACTCGAGGTGGGTCTGGGTACCCGCCATGAAGCCCTTGCCGAACACGCCCCCCGAGCCAATGGCGATCATGCCCTGGATGATGTGAAAGCCCTTGCCCAGCGGGTCGCGCGAGGGGTCGAGCAAGGTGCAGATGCGCTGCTGCTGGTAGTCGTGCAGCACCGGCCAGCGCATGCCATCGGCACACAGCCGGGGCTCGAACCACACGATCAGGGCCACGCCGATCACGCCCAGCAGCACCGGCGGCAGGATCAGGCGCCAGCTGAGGCCGGCAAAAAAGATCACCGACAGGCCTGCCGCCAGCACCAGCAGCGAGGTACCCAGATCGGGCTGCTTCATGATCAGGCCCACCGGCAGCACCAGCAGCAGCCCGGCCACCAGAAAGTCGAGGGGGCGCAGTTGCCCCTCGCGGCGCTGGAACCACCAGGCCAGCATCAGCGGCATGGCGATCTTGAGGATTTCGCTGGGCTGGATGACCACCCCCAGGTTGATCCAGCGCCGCGCGCCCTTCTTGGTCAGGCCGAACAAGGCCACGGCCACCAGCAGCGACACCCCCAACACATACAAGGGCACGGCGAAGGTCATCAAACGCTGGGGCGGCACCTGGGCCACCACGAACATGATCATGCCCGCCAGGATCATGTTGCGCCCATGGTCGACAAAGCGCGTGCCATGGTCATAGCCGGACGAATACATGGTGAGCAGGCCAGCGCACACCAGCAGGAAGACGGCAAACGCCAAGGGCCCGTCGAAGCCCTGGAACAAGGGCATCAGACGCTGGCGCAGGGACGGCTTTTCAAAGACGGCGGACATGGCGCGATTATCGGCCCAGCGGCAAGTCAGACCGGCCGGCACGGCTTCTGCGCGCACCGGCAGACCGCGGCAGACCGCAGAAGAAGAGTCGCTCAAGCCGCCTTGTCGGGCCGGGCCTGGCGCAGGCGGAACAGCTGCACCAGTTGCCCGCCCAGCCGGCGCAGCAGCTCGCGCGAGCCCGGGTCCATCAACAAGGTGCCGGGCTCGGCCGCATCGGCGTACAGCAGGGCAAACACCTGGTCACGGTGCAGCAGGGGCAGCAGCCAATAGGCAGCCGGCGGTGCTGGCTCGCACAACCAGGTCGGCAATTGCCGGCGCAACACGGGGTCAGACGCCAGATCGGGCACCACCGTGAGTTCGCCGCTGCGGCAGGCCTGGCCCAGCGCCCCGCCCTGCCCCGGCCCCAACTCGACGCGGAAAACCGCTTGCAGCGGCGCCGCCCCCGACCCCACGGCCAGGCGGGCCGACACGGCGGCGGCCTGGGGGTCGCGCAGGCAGAACACCACCCGATCGGTCTCCAGCGCGCCATGCAGGCCGGTGACCAGCTTGCGCAAGCCCTCGGCCAACGGCACCTGGCGGGCCGCATCGGGTTCGTCCAGCCAGGACTGCAGGCTGCGCTCCAGCGCGCGCAGGGCCTCGTGCTGGCGGCCCAGCCGGCTCGTGCGGGCCTGGGTGGACGAGGGCCCGGCGGCTGGCCCCAAGGGTGCGGGCCGAGAATGGGTGACGGCCGGGGCTGGCTCGGCAGCGGGTGGCCGCACCCCAGGTGCCGCCACCGCGGCCGCCTTGGGCGCCGAGACCACGGGCGCTGGCGCGGCCGCCTGCGCAGGCGCCGGTGCGGCCACAGACACGGGTGCCGCCGGGGTTGCCAAAGAGGGGGCTACCGCCGGAGGTGCAGCTTGGGGTGCGGGTTGCGGTACAGCTTGGGTGAGGCTGCGCGTCTGGCTGGCCGGAAAGCCCAGGGCATCGGCCATGCCCTTGAGACGGGCCTGGGCCTGGATCACGCCGTCCTGAAAATCTTCGGCCGCCAGGCCCAGCACCCGGGCATAGCGGTCGGTGACGGCCTTCAGGCGCTGCGCCGGCTCGACGTTGTCAGGGCCGGTCAGGGCGGCGGTGAGGTCGTTGGCGGCCACGGCCAACCAGCGCAGGTACTCGCGCCCGGTCTGCGGGCGGCGGGCGGGCGGGCGCCCGAAGGGCCGGCGCATGCAGTAAAGCAGATCGGTGGGCAGACCCCAGCTGCGGGCCACGCCGCAGCCGAAGTCTTCCAGGCTCAGGCCCAGGTAATGGAGAGCCGCCGTGACCTCGCCGCCTGAGAAGCGCCCCTCGGCCACGGCCCGTTCCATTTGCACCGCCTCGGCCGGAAAGTAATAGCCCAGCAGCATGCGGCCCAGGTTCTGGAACAGCGCGGCCAAAAAGGCGTCTTCGCGCAGGTGCGGCGAGGCGCACAGTTCGCTGGCCAGCGAGCCCGCCATCAGCGCACGCAGAAACTGGGTCTTGAGTTGCCCCGCATGCGCCTGATCGGGCATGCGCTCCAGCAGTTTCAGGCTCAGGGCCAGGTTGCGCACGCCATTGAAGCCCACCAGGCCCACCGCGCGCGATACCGTGGTCACCATGCCGCTGACCTGGGCGTACTGCGCACTGTTGACCACCCGCAACAGCTGTTGCGTCAGGGCCACGTCACGCAGGATCTCGCGCGCCAGGTCTTCCAGGCTGTGGTCGTCAGAGCCGGCCACCTGCAGGATGCGCCCCATGGAATCGGCCAGGGCCGGAAAGTCGCCCTGGCGGCGCATGCGCGCCAGCAGGGTTTCGAGGGTGCGCGCCGCCGCCGTGCCGGCCCAGGCCGACAAGGCGGCCTGAAACTCGCTGACCTCGGCAAAGCGCAGCTCGGGCTCGGGGTTCAGGGCCCGGGTGATCTGGGCCTGCAACGGGGGGTCCAGGTTGCGCCCCCAGTCCTCGGGCAGGTCCTGGAAGCGCCGCTCCAGTGCGTCGTGCGAACGTGCCGCTGTGCGCTGCTCGGAGGCCGTGCCAGTGAGCATTTCGGCCAGCAGCACCCCGGCGGCAAACACACCCTCTTCGGGGGTCTCGGCCAGGCCCTGCTCCCAGCGGGCCTGAGGCCAGGCCAGCGCGGCAGCCACCGCCTCGTGGGGCAGCAGGATCCCCGCCTCAGGTGGGCGGGCAGCGGACTGGGGCTCACTCATGTCGCAAAATAGAAGAATCGGGGCGTTTCAGGGCCGGGCTGGCAAGCGCCGGCCACGCCAGCCAGTTTAGGGCCAGTTGACCGGCCCCGGCCTCAACTGCAACCCCAACTTCAGACTTCAACCTGCCCGCCCGACGGCCCCAGCGCCAGACCCGACCATGCCCCACACCACCCATCTGCTGTATCTGCACGGTTTCCGATCCTCCCCGCAATCGGCCAAGGCCCGGCAAATGGCTGCAGCGGTAGCCGAACGGCACCCCCAGGCGCACTGGTGGTGTCCCCAGTTGCCGCCCTCGCCACGCGCCGCCGCCGAGCTGCTGAGCGAAGGCCTGCGCGACTGGCCCCACGCCCGCATGGCGGTGGTGGGCTCGTCGCTGGGCGGGTTTTACGCCTCCTGGGTGGCGCGCCAGACGGGCTGCCGCTCGGTGCTGATCAACCCGGCGGTGGACCCGGCGCGTGACCTGGCCCGCTACATCGGCGAGCAGACCTTCTGGCATCAGCCCGAACAGCGCTTCTATTTCGAGCCCCGTTTTGTCGACGAACTGCGCGCCATGGCCACGGAAGGCCGCTGTGCCCCGGGCCCCGAACTGGCCCTGATCGCCAAGGGTGACGAGGTGCTGGACTGGCGCGAGATGAGCGCCCGCTACGCCCATGCGCGCCTGCAGGTGCTGGAGGGCGGCGACCATGCGCTCAGTGATTTTCCGGCCCACCTCGATGAGGTCCTGGGTTTTCTGGATCTGGTCTAGGGGACAATCGCCGCATGTACGCACTGTTTGATGAAGCCGGCAAATTTCAGGCCGGACGCATTCTGTCGGAAGCCGATAGCTCCCTGCAGGTGGAACTGGAATCGGGTAAGCGGGTCAAGGTCAAGGCCGCCAACCTGCTGCTCAAATTTGAAAAGCCCGCCCCGTCCGAGCTGATCGCCCAGGCCCAGGCCGCGGCCGAAGGCATCGAGCTGGAGCTGGCCTGGGAGTTCGCGCCCGAAGAAGACTTCGGCTTTGCCGAGCTGGCCCGCGACTATTTCAGCGAACAAGCCACCCTGGTACAGCAGACCGCGGCCCTGTTCCGCCTGCACGAGGCCCCGCACTACTTCCGCCGCGCCGGCAAGGGCCGCTACAAAAAGGCCCCGGCCGAGATCGTGCAACAGGCGCTGGCCGCCATCGAGAAGAAAAAGCTGCTGCTGCAGCAGATCGCCGACTGGGCCACCGAGCTGGGCCGGGGCGAATGCCCGCAGCCGATCCGTGATCAGCTCTACAAGATCCTGTTCCGCCCCGACAAGAACGCGCCTGAATACAAGGCGGTGGTCGAGGCCTCGCGGGCCACCCAGACGGCCCCGCTGGACCTGCTGCGCCAGGCCGGCGCCATCGATTCGGCCTACCAGTTCCACTGGAAGCGCTTTCTGTTCGACAACTTCCCCAAGGGCACGGGTTTTCCGCCCCTGCAGGCCCCCGACATCACCGACGAGCTGCCGCTGGCCAATGTGCAGGCCTACTCGATCGACGACTCGCAGACCACCGAAATCGACGATGCGCTGTCGGTGCAGGGCCTGGGCAGCGGCACGGTGACCCTGGGCGTGCACATTGCAGCGCCCGGCCTGGCGCTGCAGACCGGTGCTGCCATCGACCAGGTGGCCCGCCACCGCCTGTCCACCGTCTACATGCCGGGCTACAAGATCACCATGTTGCCCGACGAGGTGGTGCAGCGCTACACCCTGGCCGAAGGCCGCGCCTGCCCGGCCGTGTCGCTGTACGTGAGTTTTGACGAGGCCAGCCTGGAGATCCAGGCCAGCGAAACCAAGCTCGAACGCGTGCCGATCGCGGCCAACCTGCGCCACGACCAGCTCGACAAGGTGGTCACCGAGGCCTGGATGGAGAGCGACAACCCGGGCCAGACCGAGTTGCCCGGTGGCATGACGCACGCCACCATGGCCTTTCTGTGGCGCCTGGCCAAAACCCTGAAGGCCCGCCGTGAGGTGGTGCGCGGCAAGCCCGAAACCTTCAACCGGCCCGACTACAACTTCCGCCTGGTCGGCAACGACGGCGCCGAACCCACCGGGCAAGAGACCGTGCAGATCAGCGTGCGCCAGCGGGGCGCCCCGCTCGACCTGATCGTGGCCGAGGCCATGATCCTGGCCAACAGCCACTGGGGTCTGTGGCTGGCCGAATGCGGCGTGCCCGGCATCTACCGCAGCCAGGCCAGCCTGGCGCCGGGTGTGAAGGTGCGCATGGGCACCAAGGCCCAACCGCACGCGGGCATCGGGGTCAAGGCCTATGCCTGGAGCACCTCGCCCCTGCGCCGCTACACCGACCTGGTCAACCAGTGGCAGATCATTGCCTGCGCCCGCCACGGCAAGACGGCAGCCCTGGCGGCCCCCTTCAAGCCCAAGGATGCCGAGCTGTTCTCGATCATCAGCGGCTTCGATGCCGCCTACAGCGCCTACAACGGCTACCAGGCCGGCATGGAGCGCTTCTGGACACTGAAGTACGTGCAGCAGAACGCCATCACCGAGCTGACGGCCGCGGTCTTCAAGGAAGGCCCCAATGGCAGCGTGCTGGTGCGTGCCGACGACCTGCCCCTGGTACTGGCGGCCCACGGCATGAGCGGCCTGCCGCGCGGCGCCCGGGTGCGGGTGAAGCTCGGTGAGATCGACGAGATCGCGCTCGACCTCAGCGGCACCATCGTGGAGCGGCTCGACGCCGAGCTGCCGCTGGACGGCGCCGACGAGGACGAAGGCGACGACGAGCCGGTGGCCGGCCCGATCGCGATTGCGGTGGACGTGAACGAAGCAGAGCCCGCGGCGGGCGAAGCGAGCACCACCTGAAGCCCTGACCAGACCCGCTCCAGCCGTGCGCGCCCTCGCCTTCCTGCACCGCCTCAGCACCCTGCAGATCACGCTGGCCGTGTCAGCGCTGGTGCATGCCGGCCTGCTGACGCTGCGCATCGTCGACCCCGAGTCCTTCAACCGGGTGTTCCAGGACACCCCGCTGGAGGTGATCCTGGTGAACGCCAAGTCGGATGCCCGGGCCGAACGGCCCACGGCCATTGCCCAGGCCAACCTGGCCGGCGGAGGCGAGGCCAGCCGGGGCCGAGCCACCTCGCCCTTGCCGAGCTCGGCGCTCAGCAGCGTGGGCGACACCCTGGAAGAAAGCCAGCGCCAGCTGGCCGCGCTGGAGCAACTGCAGGCCCGCATGCTGACCAGCGTGCACCAGCAGCTCGCCAGTCTGCCCCGGCCCGACCCGAACCGCAGCACCCTGACACCCCAGGAGCAGGCCCAGGAAGAAAAACGCCGCCAGTTGCTCAAGCTGCTGGCCGAGATCGAGCGGCGCATCAACGAAGAGAATGCGCGCCCCAAGAAACGCTACATCAGCCCGGCCACCCGCGAAGAGGTGTACGCCACCTACTACGACCAGTTGCGCCACAAGGTGGAAGACAAGGGCACCGAGAACTTCCCCGAAAAAGACGGCAAGAAGCTGTACGGTGAACTCACCATGACGCTGACCATCAATGCCAGCGGCCGCCTGCTGTCCACCGAGATCGTGCAAAGCTCGGGCAACCGCACCCTGGACCGCCGTGCCGAGGCCATTGCCCGCTCGGCCGAGCCTTTTGGCAACTTCAGCCCGGCCATGCGGCGCCAGGCCGACCAGATCGTGGTGGTGTCGCGCTTTCGCTTCACGCGCGATGAAACCCTGGAAGCCAACGTCCGATAATCGCGCCTGAATTCCGAGGCCCCCCAAGCCAAAACCGAGACAAACCCGGCCTGCACACCAGGCCCCAGCCAGCCCTCTTCATGAGCCAAGACCACTATTGCGTGTTGGGCAACCCGGTTGAACACAGCCGCTCGCCCTGGATCCACACCCGTTTTGCCGAGTTGACCGGCCAAGGCCTGCAGTACGGGCGCCAGCTCGTCGAGCTCGACAAGTTCCACGAGACCCTGTACCGCCTGCAGCTCGAAGGCTGCAAAGGCTGCAACGTGACCGTGCCCTTCAAGTTCGAGGCAGCCCAGGCGGCCAAGGTGCTGAGCCCGCGTGCCGCGCTGGCCGGCGCGGCCAATGTGCTGAGCCTGCGCGCCGATGGTCTGTACGCCGACAACAGCGACGGCATCGGCCTGGTCAACGACCTGCAGAACAACGCTGGCGTGCCACTGCGGGGCAAGGCGCTGCTGCTGATCGGCGCCGGTGGTGCCGCCGCCGGGGTGCTGGGGCCCTTGCTGGAGGCGGGCCCGGCCCGCCTGACCGTGGTCAACCGCACCCACGACAAGGCCACGGCCCTGGTGGCCCGCCACCAGGCGCTGGCGCAAAGCCACGGCGTGGCGCTGGACGCGCCAGCGCTCGAGGCCCTGCAGGGCAGCTTCGACGTGGTGATCAATGCCACCGCCAGCAGCCTGAGCGGCGCCGGGGTGCCCGTGCCCGCCAGCGTGCTGCGCCCGGGCAGCCTGGCCCTGGACATGATGTACGGGCCAGCCGCGCAGGGCTTTCTCGACTGGGCACAGGCCCACGGGGCCCAGGGCCGCGATGGCCTGGGCATGCTGGTCGAGCAAGCCGCTGAGGCCTTTGCGCTGTGGCGAGGTGTGCGCCCGCCCTCGGCCCAGGTGCTGGCCGAACTGCGCCAGCAACTCTGAGCCGGACCGCCAGCCCATGAAAGCCCTGCTGCGTTGGAGCGCCTGTCTGTTGCTGGCCTGGCTGGCACTGGAGCTGTTCTTTGTGCTGCGGGTGGCCACGCTGGCCGTGTTGGACCCGGCCTCAAGCGCGTTTCAGCGCTCCGAGGCGGTGCGCATCCAGCGCGAAACCGGGCACCTGCGCTGGCAGCAGCAATGGGTGCCCTACGGCCAGATTTCGGATCACCTCAAGCGGGCGGTGATTGCCTCGGAGGATGACGGTTTCACCCAGCACGACGGCGTGGACTGGGAGGCCATCCAGAAGGCCTGGAAACGCAATGCCCAGGCCGAGGCCCGGGTGCAGGGCCTGCGCCCCGGCAACGGCAGCAAGACCCGCTCACCCAAGGTGGTGGGCGGCTCCACCATCACCCAGCAACTGGCCAAGAACCTGCTGCTCTCGGGCGAGCGCACCCTGCCGCGCAAAGCCCAGGAGCTGGTGCTGACCCTGCTGCTGGAGGCCTTTCTGAGCAAGCAGCGCATCCTGGAGATCTACCTCAACAGCGTGGAATGGGGTGAGGGGGTGTTTGGCGCCGAGGCCGCCGCCCAACACTACTTCCGCAAGCCGGCAGCCAAATTGAACGCTGCGGAGGCGGCCCGACTGGCCGTGATGTTGCCGCGGCCCAAATACTTTGAGCAACTGCCCAACTCGCCCTACCTGGCCAGCCGCAGCAGCGTGATCCAGGGCCGCATGGGCAACTCGATCCTGCCCTGAAGGGGCGCTCACAAGATGGTCTGGCCCGTGGGCGGCTCGCCGCGCAGGCGGCGCTGGCGGCGTTCGAGGTTGCGGCGCCAACGCTCGATGCCCAGCACCAGACGCCGCGCCCCGTAACGCAGAGTCACCCCGGCCGCGTCCAGCAGCGAAAAACGACGCAACGCGCCGCCAAGATCATGGCGCCACATGGCCGTGCACACCGCACCGAGAAAGCTGAGGGGCAGGCGCCCCCGCCGATGCAGGGCCACACGGGCATAGGTGGGCAGGAACAGGCTGGCCGGGTATTCACGGCGATCGGTGAACTGCTCAGGGTACAAACCGATCGGCTGCAGCAGCCGCCCGGCCGGGTCGAATTGCACACTGCTCAAGTCCAGGGCCTGTGCATCGTCAAAACGCACGGCCCAGTGATCCACAAAATCGTCTTCGCCCGTCACACGCCAGCGCAGCAGGGTGACGGCCAAACCCCGCTTGTGGGCATCCAGCGCCAGATCCAATGAGACCGAGAAGCAGCGCCCACGCGCATGCACCACCGAGCGCAGACGGTGGCGGGCAGCCAGACGCAGCAGCAGGCGTTGCTGCGGCGTGACTTGGCGCGTGTCAGAGCGCGCACGCTCTGCTCTCAAGTTCATGAAGGGTGCCTCATCTGAAATCCGGTAACAATTGTAAAGCTGCGACCGCATCTCCCCCGCGGGCTCGTGTCACCCCTTGGCAAAGTTCGACCGGCCAGGACGTGATTGAGACACCCTACACTGACAGCCTCATGAGAATTCTTGGCATCGACCCCGGTCTGCAGACCACCGGCTTTGGCGTGATCGACGTCCAGGGCTCACAACTGGGCTACGTGGCCAGCGGCACCATCAAGACCACCCACCTGGCCCTGGGCGATCTGCCCGGGCGGCTGAAAGTGCTGTACGACGGCATCCGCGAGGTGAGCGCCCGCTACCAGCCGGAAGTGGCCACCGTGGAGATCATCTTTGTCAACGTGAACCCCCAGTCGACCCTGCTGCTGGGCCAGGCCCGGGGCGCCTGTGTAACGGCTCTGGTGTCCTGCGATCTGCCGGTGGCCGAATACACCGCCTTGCAGATGAAGAAAGCGGTGGTCGGTCATGGACGGGCCGCCAAGTCGCAGGTGCAGGAGATGGTGCGGCGTCTGCTGCGCCTGCCCGGCCTGCCGGGCACCGATGCCGCCGACGCCCTGGGCATGGCCATCACCCACGCCCATGCCGGTCAGGCCATGAGCCGGCTGACCGAGGCCGGCGGCACCTTGCAACGCAAGACCCACGCCATGTACAAAAGCGGGCGCAGCTACTGATGCGCTGAACCGGGGCGCCAATTGGGGGGGAATTTGCCGTCTGCTCGGCGGTTTTGACAGGCCCACGTGGGTTACGCTCGAAGGACCGCTGGCGGGGATCCTCCTGCCGGCCGGCACCGGCCCCCCGATCACCCATGTTTTCCACCCTTGACGAGGCTTTCGAGCTGCCTGCGGCCGAAGCAGCTCCCCCTTCCCTTGCCCAGGTGAGCCCGGCGGCTGGCGCCGCCGCGGCGGCCATTCCCGTACCGCCGGTGACCTACCGGCTGGCCCTGTACAAGCCAGGCAGCAGCGTGGAATGGCAAGGCCGGGACATGACCGTCAGCCACGTGCTGCTGCGGCGTGGCCGCCTGATGGTGTACCTGCAGGGCCACCCCGAACCGGTGGAGCCAGAGAGCCTCACCATGCCCCTGACCCGGCTCGTCCTGCAGCGCACCTGAGTTCGTCGATGGGCCGCCTCGCCCGGCCTGCGGTCAGGCAGGTCGGCACAGGGGCAGCGGCCTGCTTGCTCAGGCCACCGGCTTGATCGGCACGTACAGGTCGCCCCCGCCGCGCTTGAACTCGTCGGACTTCTCGGCCATGCCCTGGGCGGCGAACTCACGCACCTCCTGGGTGATCTTCATCGAGCAGAACTTGGGCCCGCACATCGAGCAGAAGTGAGCCACCTTGGCCGAGTCCTTGGGCAAGGTCTCGTCGTGGAAGTTGCGCGCCGTGTCGGGGTCCAGGCTCAGGTTGAACTGGTCCATCCAGCGGAAATCGAAGCGGGCCTGCGACAGCGCATCGTCGCGGGCTCTTGAACCCGGATGCCCCTTGGCCACGTCCGCCGCGTGGGCAGCGATCTTGTAGGCAATGATGCCCTGCTTGACGTCTTCACGGTCGGGCAGGCCCAGGTGCTCCTTGGGCGTGACGTAGCACAGCATGGCCGTGCCCATCCAACCGATCATGGCGGCACCGATGGCGCTGGCGATGTGGTCGTAGCCCGGGGCGATGTCGATGGTCAGCGGGCCCAGGGTGTAGAACGGGGCCTCGTGGCAGTGCTTGAGCTGCTCGGTCATGTTGGCCTGGATCATGTGCATGGGCACGTGGCCGGGGCCTTCGATCATGGTCTGCACGTCGTGCTTCCAGGCCACCTGGGTCAGCTCGCCCAGGGTGTGCAGCTCGGCAAACTGGGCTTCGTCGTTGGCGTCCGAGCCCGAGCCTGGGCGCAGGCCGTCGCCCAGCGAGAAGCTCACGTCGTAGGCCTTCATGATGTCGCAGATGTCTTCGAAGTGCTCATACAAGAAGCTTTCCTTGTGGTGAGCGATGCACCACTTGGCCATGATCGAGCCACCGCGCGAGACGATGCCGGTGCGGCGGTTGGCGGTCAGGTGGATGTGGGCCAGGCGGATGCCGGCGTGGATGGTGAAGTAGTCCACGCCCTGCTCGGCCTGCTCGATCAGGGTGTCGCGGAAGATCTCCCAGGTCAGGTCTTCGGCCACGCCGCCCACCTTCTCCAGGGCCTGGTAGATGGGCACGGTGCCGATGGGCACCGGGCTGTTGCGCACGATCCAGTCGCGCGTGGTGTGGATGTTGCGGCCGGTGGACAGGTCCATCACGTTGTCGGCCCCCCATCGGATGGCCCAGACCAGCTTCTCAACTTCTTCCTCGATGCTCGAGGTGACAGCCGAATTGCCGATGTTGGCGTTGATCTTGACCAGGAAGTTGCGCCCGATGGCCATGGGCTCTACCTCGGGGTGGTTGATGTTGGCCGGGATGATGGCGCGGCCCCGGGCCACCTCGTCGCGCACAAATTCCGGCGTGATGATCTTCGGGATCAGCGCGCCCATGGGGTTGCCCTGCAGGCGCTTTTCGCGCGCTTCATCGGCCAGGTACTGGGCCATCCACTCACGGCGGCCGTTCTCGCGGATGGCGACAAACTCCATCTCGGGCGTGATGATGCCTTGGCGGGCGTAGTGCATCTGGCTCACATTGCGGCCGGCCTTGGCGCGGATCGGGCGGCGCTGCAGGCCCGCAGCCTCGTCACGCAGGGCCTGCAGGCGGGCATCCTCGGCGTCGCCCTTCTGGCCGTCGTCCAGGGCCACGCGGGCCCGGCCTTCGTAGGTCTCGGTGTCGCCACGGCGGGCAATCCAGTCGCCCCGCACGCTGGGCAGGCCACGGCGCACATCGATGGCGGCGCTCGCCTCGGTGTAGGGGCCCGAGGTGTCGTACACCGTGACCTGCTCGCCATTGCTCAGGTCGATGCGACGCATGGGCACGCGCAGATCGGGGTGCAGGGCACCGCTCTCATAGACCTTGGTGGAGGCGGGGAAGGGTTCGCGGGTGAGCGACAGCAACTCGGCGAATTTCTCGCGGGCTTGGAGATCGGGGGCGTTCATGGTGTGGGTCCTTTCCGGCAGGCTGACTGAAAGCCCCGGAGTGAACCCTGCGACCGAGCCCCCTCGCCGGGGGTGTCGCGGCCCGCCGCCCTCCGCAGGGAGGGCTCGAGGCCGGAAGTTCAGCTCTTCTTACGCCGGTATTAACCGGATCAAGTTCGTCGGGTTCAGCGTGCCTGCCGGATTCGATCCAACAGCCGCCGTCTCAGCACATGGTGCACCCCGGAGCAGCGCGAAGTATACGCGGCGCCGGGCTTGGGCGTCAGGCCAGTCGCTCGAGAATCAGCACCGCAAAAAAGACAAAGGCCGCGATCAGCGTCCACTTGAGCACGGTCCAGCCCCAGCGCTTGAAGCGGGGCTGACCGGTGCCGACGTAAAACGCGAAGCACACCGCCGCCCCCAGCAGCAGCATCAGCACCAGCCAGCGAAACAGCAGCATGGGTGAGGCCTGGGGAGAGGGATGGCTACCAGGCGCGGGCGGGTTGGGCGAAGCCGGCCGGTGCCTGGCGCTCGTCTTCGAAGGTGACCATGTCCCAGCACTCGGGGTGGGCCAGCAGTTCGCGCAGCAGCCGGTTGTTCATGGCATGGCCCGAGCGGAAGGCGGTGTACTCGGCCAGCAGGGGTTTGCCGATCAGGTACAGATCGCCCATGGCGTCGAGGATCTTGTGCTTGACGAACTCGTCGTCGTAACGGAGGCCGTCGCTGTTGAGCACCTTGTAGTCGTCCATCACGATGGCGTTGTCGAGACCGCCGCCCAGGGCCAGGCCATTGGAGCGCAGCATCTCGAAGTCGCGCGTGAAGCCGAAGGTGCGGGCCCGGGCGATGTCGCGGCTGTAGTTGCCGCTGCCCAGGTCAAAGGCCACGTACTGGCCGGTGGAGTCCACCGCGGGGTGACCGAAGTCGATCTCGAAATTGAGCTTGTAGCCATGGTAGGGCGTCAGGCGGGCCCATTTGGCCTGGGCGCCCTCACCCTCGCGCACTTCCACCGGGTGCTTGACGCGGATGAAGCGGCGCGGCGCCTTCTGCAGCTCGATGCCGGCACTCTGCAGCAGGAACACGAAGGAGGCCGAGGAGCCGTCGAGGATGGGCACCTCTTCGGCGGTGATGTCGACATACAGGTTGTCGATGCCCAGGCCGGCACAGGCCGACATCAGGTGCTCCACCGTGTGCACCTTGGCCCCACTGGCCGAGATGGTGGAGGCCAGCCGGGTGTCGGTGACCGCCTGCGCGGTGATGGGGATGTCCACCGGCTCGGGCAGATCGATGCGACGAAAGACAATGCCGGTGTCGGGCTGTGCAGGCCTCAGGGTCAGTTCGACCCGTTGCCCGCTGTGCAGGCCGACGCCCACGGCGCGGGTCAGGGTCTTGAGGGTTCGTTGCTGCAGCATCGTGCCATTTTAAGGCGAGGCCATGCCCCGCGGAGCCGACAGGGGCATCGGGCACCCCGTTCCAGATCAAGCGCGGCCGCTATCTGCGGACTCTGCGAAAAAGCCGCCATGGGCCTCTGCTCGGGGCCGCACAGCGAACACAGGTCAAACCAACCCATGACCCAGATCATAGGGTCTTTACTTAATGGCCTGACCCGACTCCCCTGCCCCGGATGTCCCATTGAAAATAAGAAGAAACAGTGTGTAAAGCGTGCACATCGGGCCGAAAACCGCTCTCGACCCACTCCCTCATTTTTCAGCCCCATCCTCCATGAACAAACTCAGTTTCAAAACCAAGATCCTGCTGCTGATGTCCATGGCCCTGCTGGCAATCGCCGTGCTGGCCATCGGCTCGCTGCTGCAGCAGCGGCGCATGATCATCGACGCCCGACAGGAACAGCTGACCACCGCCGTGCAAGGGGCCTACAGCATCGTGGCGGCCTACCAGGCCAAGGCCGCCAGTGGTGCCTTGTCCGTCGAAGACGCCCAGACCGCGGCCAAGAACGCACTGCGCGTGTCGCGCTACGGCGGCCCGGAGGGCAAGACCGAGTACTTCTACATCTGGACCCTGGACGGCAAAGGCGTGATGCACCCGATCAAGCCCGAATGGGAAGGCAAGGACATGGCCGGCCAGATCAAGGACGGTGCCGGCACCGACATCATCAAGCTGCTGGCCGATGCGATCCGCGCCAGCAAGGACGGCCGCGCCTTCGTGCCCACCCAGTTTGCGCGACCGGGTCAGCAGACCCTGGTGCCCAAGACCCTGTATGCCATCCGCGTGGAGCCCTGGAACTGGATGGTGGGCTCGGGGGTGTACACCGACGACGTCGACAAGATGGTGCGTGACACCCTGCTGTTCAACCTGGGCATCGTGGCCTTCGTGATCCTGGCCGTGGGGGGCATCGGGGTGCTGGTGTCGCGCTCGGTGATCCAGCAGATCGGCGGCGACCCGACCGTGGCCATGGCGGCCATGTCGGAAGTGGCCGAAGGCAATCTGGACGTGAAGATCCCGCCCTCGCCGGCGGGCTCGCTGCTCAATGCACTGGAGCACATGGTGGGGTCGCTGCGCCGGCTGGTGACCGAGGTGCGCTCGGCCACCGACAGCATTGCCACCGCCTCGAGCGAAATCGCCCAGGGCAACACCGACCTGTCGCAACGCACTGAACAGACCGCCAGCAACCTGCAGGCCGCCGCCGGCAGCATGGAAGAGCTGACCAGCACCGTGCAGCAAACCTCGGACTCGGCCCAGACCGCCAACCAGATGGCCAACTCGGCCGCCGAAGTGGCGCAGCGCGGTGGCCAGGTGGTGTCGGAGGTGGTGTCGACCATGGAAGAGATCAACGCCAGCAGCAAGAAGATCTCCGACATCATCGGCGTGATCGACGGCATCGCCTTCCAGACCAACATCCTCGCCTTGAACGCCGCAGTGGAAGCCGCCCGAGCTGGCGAGCAGGGTCGCGGCTTTGCCGTGGTGGCCGGCGAGGTGCGCAGTCTGGCGGGCCGCAGCGCCGAGGCAGCCAAGGAGATCAAGTCACTGATCGGAGCCTCGGTTGAGAAGGTGGAAAGCGGCACCCGCCTGGTGGGCAACGCCGGCAACACCATGACCGAAATCGTAGCCAGCGTGCAGCGCGTGACCGACATCATCGGCGAGATCCGCGCCGCGACCTCGGAGCAAAGTCAGGGCATTGCCCAGGTGAACACCGCCGTCAACCAGCTCGACCAGATGACGCAGCAGAACTCGGCCCTGGTCGAGCAATCGGCCGCCGCTGCCGACAGCCTGCGCGAGCAGGCCATGCGCCTGACCGAGGTGGTGGCCCGCTTCCGCGTGCATGGCAGCGAGGTCGCAGCCCCCCGCCCCCGCCTCGCCCCCACAGCTCGCCCTGCCCCTGCCCGTGGCGCACCGGTCCCGCGTGTGAGCGCCTCCCCCGCCAGGGCCCTGCCCAGCAAGGCGGCCACGGCACCGGCCGCCGCAGTCAAAGCGACGCCAGCGCCAGCCCCCGCACCCCGCCTCAGCGCGGCCGCACCGGCGCAGAGCGCCGAGGGCGATTGGGAGTCGTTCTGAGCTTTTTCGGAGTGTGCCGAAGCCGTCGGAGCACGCCGGCTCAACCATTCGGCCGGCGCCCGTCCGGCTGACAGGCGGGCCTTCCTAGAGTGGCTGCTTTCTGATTACAGGATGCAGCACCATGAAAACGCCCACCGCGCCCCGCTTGAGCCTCTGGCTCACACTGGCCCTGATGCTGAGCAGCTGCGGCGGCAGCGACTCCTCCCCAGCCCCAAGCCTGCACGTGCAACAGGTCACCGTGTTCGGCGACAGCCTCAGCGATGTCGGCACCTATGGCCCCTTGGCTGGCGACGCCTCCAAACCAGGCAAGTTCACGGTCAACCCAGGCATGGTCTGGGCTGAAGTGGTGGCGGCACGCTATGGGGTGAAATTGAGCCCCCGGCGCCTGGTCGGTGATGGACCTCCGGCCCAGGTGGTAGGCGGCAACGACTACGCCGAAGGCGGCGCCCGCGTGGCGCTGCTGCCCGGTGTGAGCGCCCTGGGCCGCAATGATGATGTGACACCGGTGCGGGCCCAGATCTCGGCCCGGCTGGCCCAGGGGCCGATGGGCAGCAACGAACTGGTTCTGCTGGCCGCCGGTGGCAACGACCTCTACGCCCAGTTCGATGCCGCGTTCTGGTCGCGCCCACCCGGTGTGGATGAAGGCCAGGCGCTGGTCCAGGCCACGGCGGGTGTCGACCAGGCGGCCGACGATCTGGCAGCCGAGGTGCAGCGCCTGCTGCAACACGGTGCTCCGCTGGTGGTGCTGGGTCTGGCCCTCGACTTCTCCAGCAACCCCTTTGCGCAGCGCTGGCTCGATGAGAAGCAGCGGCGCCAGGTGCGCACCTGGGCGCAGCGCTTCGAGCAGCGACTGCGGGCAGCCCTGGGCCAGCCGCCCGGCCTGGTCTGGGTCGACTGGGGCCCACTGGGTGAACGCATCCAGGCCCAGCCCGCCAGCTATGGCCTGATCGATGTGCAGACCCCTGCGTGCAGCAACACCACGCCCTCGCCCAGCGCCGTCTTTTGCTCTGCCGAGACCCTGGTGCAACCCGACGCCGCCGACCGCTTTCTGTATGCGGACGACTTTCACTTCACGCCCCGAGGCCACGCCCTGCTGGCCGAAGAGGTGCTGAAAAAACTCGAGGCCCTGGCACATTGACGTGCACAGGGCCTCTTGGCTTTGGCAGTGGGCCACCCCCGGTGGCCCATCAGGCGGCGATCAGACGGCGATCAATCAGCTTGCTTGCGCAGGAAGGCCGGGATCTCCAGGTCGTCCATGCCACCCGACACCAGGGCGTCGACCTTGGCGGCGGCCTGGGTGCGGTTGGTGCGCCACACACTGGGCACGCTCATGCTGCCGTAGTCGGAGCCGCCCACGGAAGAGCCCATGCCCACCTGGGCCACACCGCCCACGCTGCCACCGGCCGAGGCCACGGGCAGGTTGAAGCCGACGTTGTCGGTGCCGGTGCGCAGCACCTGCAGTGGAGGCGCGGCACGGCGGGCGTTCTGGCGGCTCAG
>Ga0208888_100521_pt1 | contig 17362 bp, 9 predicted proteins | sample LakWasM115_HOW13_2_FD_183929 | JGI IMG/M metagenome (GOLD analysis project Ga0208888, IMG submission 183929) | Freshwater sediment methanotrophic microbial communities from Lake Washington under simulated oxygen tension - Sediment Metagenome... | ecosystem: Environmental > Aquatic > Freshwater >...
TGATTTTTTGTAGCGCCTTGCTCAAGGCGATGTCTTCCATCAGGGCGATTTCGGGATACTGTCCCACCGCTGAAAACGCTTCCCGCCTGACAAAAATCACTTGGTCGCCGGTGGCGATGCCGGTCAGGCGGGAGCGCCGGTTCATCATCCAGGCGATCACTTTCAACATGACATGATTGCCGCTTAATTGAATGTCGAAACGTCCCCATTGCTTGTTGCCGAGATGTCGTTCGATCAGTTGCAAGGCGTGTTCGGGCAGAGTGGTGTCGGCGTGGAGGAAGATCAAAATGTCGCCGCTTGCATGGCTTGCGCCGATGTTCATTTGCAGGGCGCGGCCTTTTTTCGAGCTTATGATTTGGTCGGCCAAACGGGCATGGGGGTAATCAATAAACGGCTGGTTGTCGGTGGCGTCAACAATGATGATTTCACAGTTGCTGCGTAGCGCCTGCAATGGAAGCAGGCACAAGGCTATGGTTTTTTCTTCATTCAGGGTTGGGATGATGATCGAAAATTTCATTGAGCGAGACGGGGGCTAGTTCCCAAGCTCAAGCTTGGGAACTCAGTATCGGAAGCTCCAGCTTCCCGTTTCGCGAAGCTGGAGCGTCACGGACGGACTGCGTCCCCGCGCCGGAGCCTGGGAACGCTACAAAACCTCGTATCCTTCGTGTCTTCGTGGTGAATAAAGAATTTTGAGTCGCCCCCACAATCACCCCGTCTGATGCTGCAAAGCCGCCCTGATACACCGCAAAACCCCATAACTGTATTGCCCCTCAAACAGCTCATAAACCGGCTTAAGCGCGTTCCGCTGGTCTTCGGGCAAGTTGATAATAGCTTCCTCTATCCGGCTGATTTCCTGTTCGGGCAATTCAACGACATCGGCCAGTACCAGCATCCCTTGCTCCAGGGACTGGGCCAGATGCCCGTATATGGTGGTGTCTTGCAGCTCTCGTTGCTGGGCGATCTGCTTGACGCTGTAACCCAGCCGGAATAAGGCTACCGATTCGGCCATCGTATCCGACAGGCCGATCGGCCCGTTTTTGTTGATGTCGACAAATTCGCTGATCACCGCCAGAAATTCATCGGCGTAAAGTTCCAGTTTGCGTTCGCCGATACCGGACAGCAGGCCCATTTGCTGACGATTGGTCGGTTTGGCTTCCAGCATCGCCATCAAGGTTGCATCATGAAAAATAACATAGGGCGGCACATCCTGGGCATCGGCGATCATCTTGCGCTTGGCGCGCAAGGCATTCCACAACAGGGTATCGTCGGTTTTAGCAAACTCCCGGCTGGTTTTTTTGCTGCCTTTAACTTTCTCGGCTTTCAAATCCTTGCGCAACATCAGCTGCTGTTCGCCGCGCAAAATCGGCCGACAGGCTTCGGTCAGCTGCAACGCGCCGAAGCGCTCGAAATCCACGGCGACCAGTCCCCGTGCGACCAGTTGCCTGAACACCGAATGCCATTGCTGTTCTTCAATATCAACGCCTATGCCGAAGGTCGATAGCTTGTCGTGAGCGGCTTTGACAATCCGCTCGGTAGCCTTGCCGCGTAATACATCGATCAAATAGCCGACGCCGTAGCGTTGCTGGGTGCGGTGGATACAGGACAAGGCCTTCTGGGCTGCCACCGTTCCGTCCCAGGTATTGACCGGTTCAAGACAGGTGTCGCAATTGCCGCAGGGCTGCTCAAGCAGGTCGCCGAAATAGCCCAGTAACGCCTGGCGACGGCAATGAACCTGCTCGCATAAGGCCAGCATCGCATCGAGTTTGTGGTATTCAATGCGCTTGTGGGCTTCATCGGCGTTGGAGTCCTGCAGCATTTTCCGTAGCGTGATCACATCCTGCAAGCCGTAAGCCATCCAGGCGTCGGCGGGCAAGCCGTCGCGCCCGCCCCGGCCGGTTTCCTGGTAATAGGCTTCAACGCTTTTGGGCAAATCCAGATGCGCGACAAAGCGGACATTGGGCTTGTCGATGCCCATGCCGAACGCGATGGTCGCCACTATCACCAAACCCTCTTCCATTAAAAACTGGTGTTGGTGTTTGGCGCGCAATCCGGCGTCCATCCCGGCGTGATAGGGCAGGGCGTTGACGCCTTTAGTTCTGAGCCATTCCGCGGTGGCATCGACTTTTTTGCGCGACAGGCAATACACAATGCCTGAATCTCCTGCGTGTTCGGCGCGAATAAAATCGATCAGCTGATCGCGGGCATTTTGTTTTTGCACGATCCGGTAGCGGATGTTGGGCCGGTCGAAACCGCTAAGATAAAGCTGTGCCTGCTCCAGATTCAGGCGTAATTTGATTTCTTCGCGGGTTTTGTCGTCTGCGGTTGCGGTCAACGCGATGCGGGGAATGTCCGGAAAACGCTCATGCAGCAGGGACAGTTGCAGATAATCGACCCGGAAATCGTGTCCCCATTGGGAAACGCAGTGCGCTTCATCAATCGCAAACAGGGCGATTTTGATGCGTTCGAACAGTGCGCCGGTACGCGCCGAGGTCAATCGTTCCGGCGCGATGTACAGCAAGTCCAGCTCGCCGTTAATCAACTGCTGCTCGATTCTTCGGGATTCTTCAAGGGATAGGGTGGAGTTGAGGAAAGCGGCTTTGACGCCCAATTGCAGCAAGGCGCTGACTTGGTCCTGCATCAACGCGATCAACGGCGAAATGACGATGCCTACGCCGGGCCGGATCAGGGCCGGAATCTGGTAGCACAACGACTTGCCGCCGCCGGTCGGCATCAGCACCAAGGCATCCTGCCCGGCTATCAGCTGCTCGATGACATCCTGTTGCTGGCCTCTAAATTTGTCATAACCGAAAACGGCTTTGAGGATTTCTATGGGTTTGTTATTCATAATGCCTTTTTGATAGGCTTAAATAATCATGGTTTTGTGTAGGCATTATTGAACAGCTCGTCGAACTCAGGCATAAATCTAAAGGCTTTCATTTTACTTTAAACTGAGTCTTATGGATGATTTGATTGTTGAGACATCAAGTTGTTATTCAGCGTCGAGGTATTTGCCAACATAAAAGGCCGGTCAGCTGTTCGGGATATTTTTTGCAGTAAGTTGCCTAAACATTTGGCAGAGTAATTTTTTCCGTTAGAATGCAGTGCTTCTTTTGACTCATTTTGCATTGGAAGAACTCTTTATCCGATGATTAGCAATATCCATGTCAAGCTTATTTAACTGAAGTCTTGCCGATTAGACAGTATAGGCGCATCAAGCCAATGCTCGGTTTCCGGCTCGGTGCCTTAGCCGGTAGAACAATAAACCATCCGTAGTCCTTATGAGCACAGACCTATACACCCACGACGTTTTTCTCAGTTACAGCAGTAAAGACAAGACTGTAGTCCGTACTATTGCCGAACGCTTGCAGGCGGATGGGCTACGGGTTTGGTTTGATGACTCGGAACTGAAACCCGGCGACAGCATTCCGGCAAAGATTGAACAAGGGTTGGAGCAATCCCGTGTGCTCGTGCTATGCCTATCAGCGAATGCGTTTGGCTCCGACTGGGCCGCTTTGGAATCCGGCACATTCAGGTTTCGCGATCCGTTAAACAAGGATCGGCGTTTTATTCCGCTACGGTTGGACGAGACTCCCATCAAAGGCTCTTTGGCGCAATTTCTCTATATCGACTGGCGAGCAGAGGAGCACGAACAGGTATATACGAAGCTGCTCGAAGCCTGCCAGCCGCCCGCAAGGTCGATGGCGACGGAAACACCGGCAGCCGGTGAGCGGGTTGCAGAAAAAGTCATCCAACTCGACTACAAGGGTAAAGGTATAATTACCTGTGTATTCAGTCTGGATCGAAAGCGCGCCATCACCGGCGACATTGAAAAGACAGTACAGCTTTGGGACGTGGAGACAGGGCGTTGCCTGCGCGTGCTCAAAGGCCACACAGATCACGTTTGGACTGTCGCATGGAGCGCCGACCAATGCCAAGCTCTCTCAGGAGGAACTGACCAAACTTTGCGGCTGTGGGATTTGAAAACTGGTCAATGCCTGCGTGTATTCAGCGGTCATGAAGGCCAAATCGTAAGTGTCCAGTTTAGCACTGATCATCGTCACGCCTTTTCCGGTTCTACTGATCAAACCATTTTACTCTGGGATCTAGAAACAGGGCGCTGTCTGCGTACCTTTGAAAAATGGAAGAGCTCTCGTTTTGCATTGAGTGCCGATAATCGTCAAGCTCTTTCCATCAAATCAATGAATACTTTGTCACTTTGGGACGTTGAAACGGGTAATCGTCTACACATACTCGAAGGGCACACTGATACAATTTGGTGTTTGGCCTTGAGCCATGATGGTAACCGTGCCCTCTCTGGCGGGGACGATTTTACTGTTCGGCTGTGGGATTTAAAGGCAGGGCATTGTCTACGCGTGCTCGAAGGTCATACGGCTCAGGTCTTGAGTGTGGCGTGGAACGCCGATGGCAGGCACGCGCTCTCCGGCGCTGGCGACTATAACGTGCGACTTTGGGACTTGGAAACAGGGCGTTGCCTTCGCGTACTAAGAGGCCACCGAGCGAATCAAGTAAAAAGCGTGGCGTGGAGCGCCGATTATCGCCATGCATTCTCCTGCGATTGTGAAGGCGGCATCCGCTTGTGGGATCTATCTGAATTTATTACCGAGGCGCAAACACCGGAAACTCACGAACAAGTTCTGCTTTCAGAGCCTGACCAAGTCCAATACACCAATGCCAAAGTTCTTCTCGTCGGCGACACTAGCTCTGGAAAAACCGGCCTTGCCCACCGATTGGCAACAGGTGAATGGAAACCAAGCGATGGTTCCACGATTGGTGCTTGGTCTACGCAATGGCCACTCTCCAGTGCTTCAGCAGGTCAAGGTTTAGAGCAGGAAATCTGGCTTTGGGATTTCGGTGGGCAGGCGGATCAACGCTTGGTGCATCAGCTTTATATGGATCATACTGCGCTGATTCTACTGTTGTTTAATGCGGACAAAGAGGATGCGCTGCCCGGCTTGCGAGAATGGCAGGCCGCGCTACGGCGTTGCGTATCCTTCGACACACCCCTGTTACTCGTCGCCGGACGTACTGATGCGGGATTCAAGGCGAGCCGCACGAAGCTACAAGCCTTTGCCGAGGAGCAGGGTTTTCGTTACTTCGAAACCAGCTCAAAAGAAGGTACGGGCTGCGTGGAACTACAAGCAGCCATTTTGTCCGCCATTCCTTGGACGACTCTTCCTGTTACTTCCACCGAACGGCTATTCAAGCTTATCAAAGATGAAATTCTTAAGCTGCGGGATGAGGGACAGGTGCTGCACACGTTCAAGGAATTGCGCGGCCAGCTCTGGGAACGTTTGCCCGACGAACCACGCTTCAATGACGAGACATTACAAACTGTAATCAGCTTGCTGAATGGCCCCGGCGCGGTCAAGGAACTCGACTACGGCACGTACATTTTGCTCCAGCCAGAGTGGATTAACACCTATGCACAGGCCGTGATTCGTACTTTACGCCAAGACCCATCCGAACTGGGTTGCCTGCCGTTATGCAGTATTGCCGAAGGCAAACTATTGTTTCAGACCGTGGAGCGCAACGGCGAGATTGTGGAAATGCAGCGCCTGCCCGAAACAGAGGAGCGCGTAGTCTTACGTGAAATGGAGCGGCAACTGGAGGAGCATGGTCTGTGCCTGCGTCAGGGCGACAAGCTGGTTTTTCCCAGTCATTGCGGACGTGATCGTCCAGCAGTAGTGGAGCATCCTACGGTATTTGTCAGTTACGCAGTGCAAGGCTACCTTGACGATCTCTATGCTACGTTGGTGGTCAAACTGGCTGACAGCGAATCATTCAAGTTCAAGGAACCGTGGCGCGATGCGGCAGATTTCGAGACGCTGGACGGCGGTCATCGTATGGGTATCAAGCTCACGCGGGAGGCAGCGAACAGTGGGGATATCAGTATTTATTTCGCGCCGGGCGTAACCAAACAAGAGCAGGTGATTTTCGCCAACTACATCCATGCGCATCTTGAATCTCCACGCAGTGAACGGGTACAGAGACTGCGGCATTATGTCTGCCCACATTGCCACACGCCTAAAGGAAATCCGCAGGCACTGATGCAAAAGTTACTGGCGAAAAAGGAACAGGCTGCTGTAGTGTGTGATGTCTGCGATAAATCGTTTGGTCTCTGGGATGAACTTGAAAGGAAATTTGCTAGTGATGAAGTGCGTAAGCAGGTGGAGGGATTGCAAGCCCTGGACGCCATCCGTTTGGACTCCCGCCGTAAAGGCAAGCTACTAGCTTTAGAGGTGAGCTCGCGCATCACTAGCTCCGATCAAAAGTGTTTCGAGATTCCATCCACGGAAGATGAGGGTATCGATATGGAGCTGGAGTTTACTGATGACGATGGACGCGGTACGGGCAAACGGCTTTATCTGCAACTGAAGTCCGGTAATTCGCATCTGGAAAAACGCAAGAGTGGTGTGGAAATATTCAAGATCAAAGAACAGCGCTGGGTGGATTACTGGCTAAAGCAACCGCATCCGGTAATGCTGGTAATTGGCACTTTCGCTAAAGATGATGAACGGTTCGTCAGCAAAAATAAGTTGGAGTTTGCCGAAGTGCGCTGGATGGAAATCAGCAGCATCCTCAAACGTGAAAGCCTGAACGGCACGAAGTCGGTGAAGCAGATCGATTTCAGTGGCGAACGACTGGATATGGACAGCATACACAAGTGGCGAAACAAGATATTGAAAGCAGATATGTAGGACGGAATAAACCGGTTAGTCAAACACCTCTGGAATAGCCGGAAGAAGGCCACCTCAAGCTACGCTTGGGTGGGCTGATTCCGGCCTACCTCGACAAAAATTCCAAGCCTGCCTTACAACGGCTCAAACAAAGCCGTCAAATCCTCCGCCGTCAACTTCAAGGATTCCTCTTTTGCCCCGCCTTTGTAAATGCCTTCGGCCAGCGCGCGCTTTTTGTCCTGCATGGCGATGATTTTTTCTTCCACGGTATTTTCGGTAATGAGTTTGTAGACGAACACCGGCTTGTCCTGGCCTATTCGATGGGCGCGGTCTGCGGCCTGGCTTTCTGCGGCGGGGTTCCACCACGGATCGTATATGATCACGGTATCGGCTTCGGTCAGGTTTAGGCCGACCCCGCCCGCTTTCAGGCTGATCAGGAACACATTCACCTCGCCGCTTTTAAACCGTTCGATGGCTTCGTCGCGATTGCGGGTTTGGCCGGTCAGTTTGGCATAGCCGATTTTCATGTCGTTTAGTTCATTTTCAATCAGCCCAATCATCCGTGTGAATTGAGAGAACACTAAAATCCGGCGGCCTTCTTCCAGCTGTTCCGGCAATAGCTCCATCAGCAGGTCGAGTTTGGCGGATTCCTGCACTTTTTGCGCTTCCTTTAGCGACAGGGTGCGCGGGTCGCAGCAGGTTTGGCGAAGTTTAAGCAAGGCATCCAGGATGGTGATGTGGCTGCGCGACAGGCCTTTTTGGGCAATTGCATCGCGGACTTTTTTCTCCATGGTCAGGCGAATGCTCTCGTATAAGGCGGCCTGTTTTGGATACAGCGGTACGGAGCGGATGATTTCGGTTTTAGGCGGCAATTCGGTGGCGACTTCCTGCTTGGTGCGGCGCAGCATAAACGGCGCGACCCGGCGTGACAGTCGCACTCTTTGCTCGCTATCGCCATGTACTTCAATAGGTGTGCGGTAGCGTTTTTTAAACGTGGCGCTGTCGCTAAGAAAGCCCGGCATCAGGAAATCGAATTGCGCCCACAGTTCACCTAGATGATTCTCCATCGGGGTGCCGGTCAGACAAAGGCGGTGATTCGATTTAATGCGGCGAACCAATTGCGCGGCTTTGGACAGCGGATTCTTGATGGTCTGGGCTTCGTCCAGAATCAGGTAATGATACTCGTGCTCCAGCAGGGTTTCTTCGTCTCGGGACAGCAACGGGTAGGTAGTCAGGATCAGGTCGTAGTCCCTGATTTTGTAGAACAACTGTTTGCGTTCGGTGCCTTGCAGGATCAGGATTTTCAGGTCGGGGGTGAAGCGTTCGGTTTCGCGCCGCCAGTTGCTCATCAGGCTGGTCGGCGCGATGATCAGGCTGGGCAGGCCCATTCGTCCAGCTTGTTTTTCGAGCAACAGGTGGGCGAGGGTCTGTATGGTTTTGCCGAGACCCATGTCGTCGGCGAGTATGCCGGAGAATTTATATTCCCGTAAAAATTGCAGCCAGTTGAGCCCTTGCTGCTGGTAATGGCGCAGTTCCGCCTGCAAGTTGACAGGCAGGGCTACATCTTCAATGCCGGTAAAGTTTTTGAGTTTTTGCCCCAGTTCCCGCAATTCTTTTCCGCCGTTGATGCTGAACAAGCCTTGGTTTTGCTCTTCCAGGTCGGCCAGCGCGGCGGCGTTAAATCGGGACAGTTTCAGCGAGCCGTCTTTGCCCAGAGTGCTGCTGTTAAACAGCTCGATCAACACGTTCAGGAACGGTTTGATCTTGTCGCTGGGTAAATTCAGGTAGCTGTGCTCGCCCATCGGGATGCTGAGCATTTCCGGCAGGTTTTCCGGGTCGTAGTTTTCCAGTACCGGCATAATCAACGGCAGTAGCGGCAGGGGCTGGCCGTCAACTTCTATGGTAAAGCGCATTTCAAACCAGTCCTGCTGGCTTTCGCTGATTTGGGCGTCCCAGTTTTGGGCGGTCTGGAAGTTAAGCAGGAAACTTTCATCAATGTCGATCATCCAGCCGTCCCGCTCCAGCTCCAGCAGGGTGTTTTGGAGAAAGTCTCCCCAGCGTACGGCGCTGTCCATTACGCTTTGTGCCGGGCTGTATAAAAACAGTTCTTGTGCGCCGATCTGCACGGCAGGGGCGGGGGCAAAGCCGTGGTCGGTCAGGCGATGTATTGCCTGCTGTTCGGTTTCCGCGTCGCGTTTAATCCGCACCAGTCCCTGTTCGGTTTTTACCACGCTATAGTCTTCCGGGGGGATCGCGGAAATGGTCCATTCGCCGTAATTGAAGCCGACCGCCATAAAATGGGTGTACTGTTGGGGCGAGACCTGATGGCCGAACAGCAATAGTTTGGGCGCAGGCGTCAGCTGATCGGCTTCGATCAACTCGACTTTTTTGGGAGCGGGCAGCGGCAGGCTGGGGTGTTCAATAATCAGGCGTTGGCTGAATTCATCGGCATATTCGGGAGGAATGAGGGGGGCTGCCAGGATGCTTTTAAGCTGATCGGTTGAGAGGTTGTGGGTGTTGATTGCACCTATCGCGCCCAAAACGTCGTCCAGGTATTGCGGCGGATCGGTCAGCAGCAGGATTGCAGGTGGGTCGATTTCGACAGCTAATTGATAAGCGCCGTTGTCGGCTGTCCGCCAGTTAAATTTTAAATCGCGGTTGGCGCTTTTAATTAACGGCGCTTGCTCTGTGTCTTGCCAGAACAGCCGACCTGTTTTCAGCAATTTGGACAAGGCTAAATAGCCGGTAGCGCCGGCAATCAGAGGTTCATCCTTAAAAGCGGGATTAAGCGCAGTCAGTAGTTTGGCAATTTCCTGGTCCTCCGGTTGAACGTAATTGAGGTAGGAATAGCTGTAGCGGAGGTTGTTTAAGGTCGTTCTTCTGCCCTTATTCAAACCGCCGGTTTTCTTTGCTTTGGTGATTAGAAATTCAATGGTGAATTCATGTTTTGCGTTGCCGGGCTTGAGGATGTAAGCGATGAAATCCTGATGGGCGTCATGCTGTCCCGGCGCTTGCTCATGAAGGCTGTCGAGCCAATCCAGACAGCTGGATTTTGTATTCGGAGCAGAAAGGCCTTGCTTGGCATTTTGGTACATCAGGCAAACAGCGGCAACATGTTTACAGTTATAGCCGATAGGGCAAGTGCAGTCGCCTTCAATTTCCGCCGCGCTATAGTCCGATCGCCAGACGATGCGAATATTTTGCCGATACGGATCTTTTTGGCTGCCTTTAACGGCGGCATTGAGTTGTACAAAAAGAGCGCCTTCGCTTGCAACGGTGAGATTGATCACCATGCCTTTTTCAAAATAGTTACGCCCACGCTCATAAAAAGCGTCGCCACATTCGTAGCGTATATCGGAGCGTAGCAGTTTTTTTTGTTTATTCATAAGGGGCGGGCGAACGGTTGGACAAGGGGCTTATTGTACTGCAATCTGATGGAGTTGCAGGAATAGGTATCTTCAACAATAGACTTATCGCCGTTTTTTTGATTAAGTAGGATCAGGAAATATCGATTGAAAATCTGTAAATATCAGGAGAAAGAATATGAGACGGTACTTATTACTCATCTGTTTATTGTTGAATGCTTGCTCGAATTTGCCGCTGGCGATAAAAAATCCCCCGCAGTTTGATATTTCCTATTCCCAGGCAGTCCAGAAGATTTCCAATTATAAGGATGCGCCGGTGCGTTGGGGTGGTCTTATTATTAATGTGGAAAATGAACAAAATTTCAGCCTGGTGCAGGTGCTGTATTATCCTCTCGACAGCGGCGGTAAGCCGCAGGTGGATCAGCCGAATGAGGGGCGATTCGTTATTAAAAGTCCCGAGTTTCTCGACCCGGCTGTTTACACCGTAAACACGAAAATTACTGTTGCGGGAACGCTTGCAGGCGATCTTGAGCGCACGATAGGCAAAAAAGTGATGCGTTTACCGTTGATTTCAGCCACGGCCATTCACCTGTGGCCGGTTTATGTGTACGACAATCGTTACGATGGTTTCGGCTACGGCTATGGTTACAACCCCTATTATGGCGGTTATCCTTATTATTGGGGGAGTTACTATTGGCCGTCCGCCAGCCCCTTCATGCGCCCAGCCTTTCGCCCTCGTTAAGTGCTGTATTTAAGTCGGACGTAACCTTTTTTGGATATAGGTCTAGTTTATTTTTTTTGTTGCTATATAATACGCGGCTTACCAAAGTTATCGATGCCTCGGTGGCGAAATTGGTAGACGCAAGGGACTTAAAATCCCTCGTTCGTAAGGACGTGCCGGTTCGACTCCGGCCCGAGGCACCATAAAAATCAAGGGCTTAGTCAATCTGACAAGCTCTTTTTTATTGCCTGTCGTTTTCTATGCGGCATTGCCGGGCAGCTCAAAGTAAAAATCCACGTATAAGAAGCTGTTTTAGCCGCGTAAACGTCTTTTCCGGCTGTCGTCGTTATTTAAGCATCTGATGCTCGCCGCCGTCTGTATCTGTAATAAGCCCGATCCGCTAATCTGTACTGCCTATCCATGCAGTCTATGGAAAAATCCGAGATGAGTTCGGCGTTTAATATCTTTAGATAAAGTATCCACGCTTCCATTGTTAGTTTTCTAAGCATCATTTTATCCCTCAATCTAAGCCGAAAATGGCGCAATAAATCGCTTTAGGTGAATGAAAATTCAAATCTAACGCGCATAAACCTAAAACAAAGTTAGTTTTGGATAGGTTTCTGTAGGATAGAGAGTTCAATTTTTTCAATCAATAGGTGCTATTACCTATCGGGTGATCCTGATGTTGAGTTGAATGCCATTCTGTTGATTGCAGGTGAGCTGCTATTTTTAATGCAGAAAATATGCAGTTAATGTGGAAATAGGCTATATTAACAATCAGAATAAACTATGTAACTACGAGATTTCTGCATGTTAATCGAGTTTTCTGTTAGCAACTATCGCTCTTTTCGCGAAAAGCAAACCTTTTCTATGGTTGCCGCGCCTAGACTGAAAAAGGGCGATAACGTATTCAAACCTATTGTTAAAGGTGAAAAACTTCCCGACTTGTTAAAAGTTGCTGCCATTTATGGGCCAAATGCGTCGGGCAAGAGTAATTTAATTAAGGCGCTTGGGATTGTTAAAGATGTTGCTTTGCGCCAACCCAGCGCCCAATCCGCATTGCTTCCTGTTTCCCCATTTCGTTTTGATCCTCAGTTGGCGGATCAACCCAGCCGACTTGAGCTGCACTTTGTTTATGAGGGACTACGATATGCATTTGAGCTAGCTTTAACCCAGCAACGCATTGTTGAGGAACGTCTGGTTGCGTTTCCAGAAGGGAAGGAAACGCTATTGTACAAACGTTGTCATTTGTCTTCCGGCGACGAATATATTTTTGGGCCACAGCTGGAGGGTGGACAAGATTTGCATGAGCTATGGAAAAAATCCACCGGGCCGCAGGTGCTGTTTCTTGTGCAGGCAGTAGCAAACAGTAGCGAAGGCCTGAAGCAATTAAGAGAACCATTGAATTGGTTGCAAACGGGATTCATGATTGTTTCTGGAAATATGGATGGTTTGGCAAATCAAAGCCAAAAGCTCGCAAAGGATATTCCGCCTTTTGCCGAAGCTATTTCGTCGTTTCTGCAAGATGTGGATGTTCCAGTCACCAATATTCGCTTCGATCAAGTAGAGACTAGCTCGGAAGAACTCAGCTTGCTGGGCTTAGACGCACTAACGAATACAAAATCGAAAAGCAAAACGGTATTGACACATAAAACTGCATTGGGTGAAGCTGAGTTCGATTTTCATGAAGAATCGGAGGGCACCAAAAACCTGATTGGATTTTGGTGGCCTTGGTATGTATCTGGCCAACTTTTCAAAAACTGCGCCCTAGTGGTGGATGAGCTGGACAGCAGCCTACACCCCGAGATTGTTGCCTCGTTGGTGGCAAAACACATTAAATCAGATTCATCCTCACAGCTCATCTTCACCACACACGACACTCACTTGATGGATGCCAAGCTGCTGCGCCGTGATCAGTTCTGGCTTACCGAGCGCGACGCCAACGGTTCAACGCAATTACGATCTATCCATGATTTTGAGGGGCGCGAAAGCGAAGATCTGGAAAAACGCTATTACGAAGGCCGCTACCGTGGACTTCCATTTGTACGAAAGAGCTGAACATGGCGCGTACCGCTGCTTCATTCAATCGACCAAAATCCAGTTTTAAGCCTCAGCCGAAAGTATTGGTTATTTGCGAAGACAGTAAATCGGGGAAACGCTATTTAGAAGATGCCAGCAAGCATTTTCGGGTCAACATATTGGTAGAAATTACCCATTGCGGAAAAACCGATCCACTAAACATCGTTAAGGAAGCGATCAGCCGTCAAGGAAAATTCGATCATGTCTTTTGCGCGGTAGACCGGGACACTCACAAAAACTTTGACGAGGCGCTGAACTTAGCCAAAAACTCCAAAAAAGTCGAAGTCATTGTCTCTTTTCCATGCTTTGAGTTCTGGTTATTGCTGCACTTTGGCTACAATCGCAAGCCCTATGCTACGGCTGGCAAGAACTCGGCAGCAGATTTACTCATCAAAGCTTTGCGTGTTCATCCTGGCTTGGAGAAATACGATAAAGGCGAGGATATGGGGATTTTTCAATTGCTGCTAAGTCGGCTTGCCGAGGCGCGGCGAATAGCGCCTAAAGTTCTTGCCGAAGCCATAGCAAACGAGGAAATGAATCCCAGTACCCGGCTGCATGAGCTGCTCGATTTCTTTGAGAAGCTGTCTTCGCCCCAGCAAGTCACACCCACGCTATAAGGCAACAATTAATCCCCCGCGCCGCTATCGTCCGGTCGATTTACAATCCCGATCCCTAATAACAAAACCAACGCCCCCCACAATAAACCCGGTACCAGCCAGAACCAGTTTTGGTAGAAAGTGGCAGGCGGGTTCTTCAAATAAGGTACTTCGTATAGGCCTGCCCAAGTCTGATGTATCGGCGAGCGTTCCAGGATTTCTCCCGATGCCAGCGATACCGTGGAAATGCCGGTGTTGGTGACGCGCAATACCGGACGGCGAAATTCCACGCCGCGAGCCAAGGTCATGTACATGTGTTGGTAGGGTTCCTGCCATGCGCCATACCAGGAGTCGTTGGTGACATTGACGATGAACTGTGCGCCGAGTTCCGCCAGCGAGCGAGTGAATCCGGGGAACAGGCTTTCGTAGCATATTTGCGCGCCCATTTTATAGCCGTTCCAGTGCAGTAAATCGGTCGGGCCGTGACCTCTGGCAAAGTGGCCGGTGGGCGGCAGCCATTTGCGGATTTCGGGGAATATCTGTTCGCCGGGAATGTATTCGCCAAATGCCAGCAAGATCGATTTGCTGTAATGCGGCGGTACTATCTCGCCGTCCTTATTCAGTACAAACAAGGAATTGGTAATCAGGCGGGATTCTTCCTCGACACTATATGCGCCGGTAATCAGCGGCAATTGTCGTTCATGGAGAAATTCCGCGAGCGCTACGGGGTAGGGATCGAATTTAAATTGCTCGCCCAGTAATGCCGGGAATGCGGTTTCAGGCCACATCGCGAAGTCGATTTTTGCGCCTTGATGGGTTTTGAGTGCGTTATCGGTCAGCGTGATATAGCGATTGAATATTTCCTTGCCGTAGCCTTTGCCTAATTCTGCGGCCAGTTTTTCTGCGTTTTCGATATAGGCCTGAATCATCAGCGTTTTAAACGACGCATCCGGTTGCGGCAGTCTGTTTTTAAGCCACAGGCCGCCGATATTCAGCAGGATAAAGCCTGCAACGACAGTCGCCAGTATGATTTTACCGGCGTTCTGTTTGCGCTGTTCCCAGGCCATATAAAGCGGCAGGTTGCAAAGCAGTGTCGCGGCGCTGAGTCCGCTAAAACCGATCACTTCCGCCCAATGGTAAACGGGAATATTTGCGCCATACCAGGAATAACCGAAGTTCCAGTCGAACAGGGTCAGCGAGTAGGCTTCGCAGAGAATAGTGATCAGCGCCATCAGCCACAGCGAAAGCCGTTTTGACCACTGGAATTTGTTTCTCCCCCAGAACCACAGGACACCGGCCAACGGCACGAACAGATGGGCTATCAAGCCATAAACCAACATGCCGATAACCGCAACAGGCCAGTCCAGATGGGCAAATTCATGTAACAGGTAAGTGACCCAGTTAAAGCCGATCAGCGTGAACACGAAAGAGGTGATCATGCCGCCGAGAAAAACGTTTTTTAAGCGGGTTTGCTGATTCCAGAAAATCCATAACGGAATGAAACAGAATAACGAAGCCCAGGGCGGGAAGGGGATGTAACTGGTACCGATCAGGACGCCGGATAGGATGGGCAGTAGCCAGGGCTTTAGGTTGCCGGGTGTAGCGCTGTTCATAGTGTTAAGGGTCGTGGTGTGATTGTGCGGGGGAAGGCGCTGGTTCCCAAGCTCCAGTTTCGTGGGATGGGAGGCTGGAGCTTGGGAGCCAGCCCAAACCGGCAATTTTCTTGGGTCGTTATATTTTTCCGCCTAATCTGCTTCCTCATCGCCGGAGCGGTACTGGATGCATTCCCACGCCGGAGCGCGGGAACGATGAATGCGTTTACAACTTAACGGCCATGAATTTCCGCATGTAACGCGCGGTATTCGTCAGTCAGTTTATGATTGGGAACATAATGCACCAGCGGTTTTGATTCGGAGTGCGACTCCCTGACTTTGACCGATGGCGAGATCATTGCGGCCAATACCGGCAGCCCTTCGGCAATAAGCTCTTCGACTATCTGACGGGGCATATTGGCTTGTTTTTGATATTGGTTGACGATGATGCCTTCAACTTCAAGATTCTGGTTGTGGTCGGCTTTGACTTCCGCCACCACCTGCATCAGTGAATACAGGGCTTCTCTGGCAAAGGTATCGCAATCGAACGGGATCAGGCATTTTTCGGCCGCGATTAACGCGGACTGGCTGTAGAAGTTCAGGATCGGCGGCGTGTCCATATAGATCTCGTCAAAGCCTTCGAGCTTTTCCAGCGCTTCTTTTAACTTAAAGATTTTCATCCGCGATTCCAAGCGGCTTTGCAACGGTTCAAGCTCGGGGTGGGATGGAATCACAAACAGGTTGGGGAACGGCGTCTCATGGATGGCGCTTTCAAGACCTGACCCGGATGAACCGCCGCCAAACAGGGACAAGCTCAGGGTATCTTTAAAGAAGTGGGCAATGGTTTTGTCGCTATCGCTGACTTTATTGCCGAGCAGGTATTGTGTTGAATTGCCCTGAACATCGAGATCGATAACTAATGTACGCTTGCCTTCAACAGCACTGATGGCGGCTAAATTGCACGTAATAGTAGATTTGCCGACGCCGCCTTTCTGGTTGAAAATGACTCTGCGCATGTTATCCCCGTTAAATCAAATAGTTGAAAGTCGCATTATAAGGCTTGGACCGGTAATATCAAATGCGGATAAAGGTTTTGCCATGACATTTCGGGCATTCAGGGATTTCGCTCGGTGTTTTAAAAGCAATTTCCTTGCCGCAGTCGTCACAGATAAAAGTGCCCGGTACGGTAATGTCGCCGGTGTGATAGGTGTGCGCTTTTGCTAATTGTTCAATTTTGGCCAGTTCCAGGCGAGTTTTATCGGCAACGCTTAAAAAGGCATCCAGCGCGAAATTTTCAATCAGCTCAACATCGAACTTAAACCACTCGGACAACGAGTCCTTGTCTTCCTCAGCCGACAAACCCTGAGCCGCATGCTCAATATCGCGTTTAACAAACTCTGAAACCCTGTCTAATTCTTCACTGGTCAAATCACTGTCTTTTCTGGTTTTTTCTTTTGATATTTCCAGCGCTTCGGCAAACGAATGCAGCGTATCTTCCATGGTTTCATGGAGATGCTTCATAAAATCGGTATAGGCGGTGACTAGTTTGTTTTTATTCATAGGGTTCAACTCCTGAAAATGACGCTTTAGATTTAAGCAACTGTACGGTATTCTAACGCTTTTGACTGGTAAAAGACGAGAAGGATGCAAGAAAATTATAAGCCGTTGGCAATCGAGCAAGAAGTACAGGCCGCCTGGGACGCTTCGGGCGTGTTTAATGTGTCTGAATCGTCAACACAAGATAAATATTATTGTTTGTCCATGTTCCCTTACCCTAGCGGCAAGCTGCACATGGGGCATGTCCGTAACTATACTATCGGCGACGTCATCAGCCGCTACCAGCGCATGTTGGGCAAAAATGTGTTGCAACCTATGGGCTGGGACGCATTCGGCCTGCCGGCGGAAAATGCCGCGATGCAGCACGGCGTACATCCGGCCGATTGGACCTACAGCAACATCGACTATATGCGCGACCAGCTCAAACGGCTGGGTTTCGGCTATGACTGGAATCGCGAATTAGCTACGTGCGATCCCTCTTATTATAAGTGGGAGCAGTGGTTCTTCCTCAAGCTGCTGGAAAAAGGCCTGGTTTACAAAAAAACCGCACCGGTCAACTGGTGCCCGCATGACATGACCGTTCTGGCTAACGAGCAGGTTATCGACGGCTGCTGCTGGCGTTGCGACACCCAAGTCGAACGTAAAGAAATCGCCCAGTGGTTTTTAAAAATCACCGCCTATGCGGATGAATTGCTCGCCTCGCTGGAAACGCTGGACGGCTGGCCGGAACAGGTCAAAACCATGCAGGCCAACT
>Ga0208888_100531_pt1 | contig 17054 bp, 16 predicted proteins | sample LakWasM115_HOW13_2_FD_183929 | JGI IMG/M metagenome (GOLD analysis project Ga0208888, IMG submission 183929) | Freshwater sediment methanotrophic microbial communities from Lake Washington under simulated oxygen tension - Sediment Metagenome... | ecosystem: Environmental > Aquatic > Freshwater >...
ACGCAATCTTGAAAATCATACTGACTACCGAAGCATCGTTAATAGCATTGAATACTACAATCACCAAAAACATCAAAAAGGAAAAACCAACATGCACGAAATGACGCGTGCGAACGATGTTAGGTTTATCGAGATTTTCAGTTTTGTCCATGCCTAAAAAATCCACACAAAAAGAAGTGGTTAAAGCGGTTAAAGCACTATCCGTGGTAGCAAACGTCGCAGCAGTCAGTCCCAGTAAGAACACTACAGACGGAATCAAACTCAAATGATGAAAGGCAATTTCAGGGAACAATAAATCGGTGCGCGGTTTCCCCGTAATAAAATCATTGGGCACTTCAATATGATTTTGATTGGCGTAGATATACAGCAAGGCACCTACGCTCAAAAAGAAAATATTAATCAAGACAAAAATTCCGGTAAACGTGAACATGTTTTTTTGAGCATCGCCAATATTTTTACAACTCAAATTCTTTTGCATCAAATCCTGATCTAAACCCACCATGGCAATGGTCACGAAAATGCCACCGAGAATTTGTTTGGCAACAAAAGTACCTTTCAAATAATCTTCATAGAAAAACACTTTGGAATAATTGCTGTTTTTCACTTGTTCGAACGCTTCAAAAAAGGACAAATGCAAACTGTCGCAAATAAAGAAAATGGTCAAGAACACCGAAGAAACCAAGAAAAAAGTTTGTAGCGTGTCGGTAATAATGATGGTTTTCAATCCGCCACGATAGGTATAAGCAAATATCAAAGCTAATGAACAGAGGACGGTTACTGCAAACGGAATGTGATAAAAATCGAATACATACCGTTGCAAGACAATCACCACCAAGTACAATCGGAACGACGAACCAATAGTGCGACTCAATAAGAAAATGGAAGCGGCGGTTTTATAGCTAACCGTTCCCAAACGCTTTTCGATATAACCATAAATCGACGTTAGGTTCATGCGGTAATACAGCGGTAGCAATACTTTGGCGATTATAATAAACCCAATGGCATTGCCCAAAACAAATTGAAAATATTTGAACTGGTTGTCGGGATTTCCTACTTCGCCAGGCACCGAGATAAACGTTACTCCTGAAAGTGCGGTACCAATCATTCCAAAAGCTACCAAATACCATTTCGAATTTTTATTGGCTTTAAAAAAAGCATCATTGCCGCTGTTTTTTTTGCTGACAAAATGTGAAATCAAAAACAGGATTCCGAAATAAACAACAATCAACGTTAAAATAGCAAAAGGCGTCATAGGTTTTAATTTTTAATCGAAGCCAAAATACAAAAAAATGTCAATTAAAGTCGAAATAACAACCAAGTTACGAGGCAATATGCTAACAATCTATTCATGGGGCATACTAGATTCTAAAGCTTGAATTTAGTACCTTTGCCGTTATGGAATTTTCGTCTAAACTATTAGAAAAAGCCGTCAATGAAATGGCGCAATTGCCGGGAATCGGGAAGCGGACCGCCTTGCGTTTGGTTTTGCATTTACTAAAACAACCCAAAGAGCAAACGGTTTTTTTGGCCGATGCTTTGACCACGATGCGGGAAGAGGTAAAGTTTTGTGCGAGTTGCCACAATATTTCCGACGTTGAAATTTGTGAGATCTGCGCTAATCCGAATCGGAACCATCACATGATTTGTGTAGTAGAGGATATTCGGGATGTCATGGCTATTGAGAACACCCGACAATTCAAAGGCATTTATCATGTTTTGGGCGGTAAAATTTCTCCAATTGATGGTGTTGGCCCCAGCCAATTGAACATTAGTTCGCTAGTGGAAAAAGTAAAATCGGGAACGGTACAAGAACTAATATTTGCCTTGAGCTCTACGATGGAAGGCGATACGACTAATTTTTTTATCTACAAACAAATCAAAGAGTACGAGATCATTACATCGACAATCGCCCGTGGAATCGCTGTTGGAGACGAATTAGAATATGCCGATGAGGTTACTTTAGGGCGTAGTATTTTGCAAAGAATTCCCTTTGAAAACTCCTTTAAAAACAATTAGGCAATTTAACGGCGTTCTTTTTTGTATTTATAAATGAAAAACTATCTTTGTTTGCTAAATTTTTCGAACATAATGAATAAAATACTATTGTTTTTACTAGTAAGCATTGGACTTCTATTTACTGCTTGCGTGCCCACTAAAGACTTGATATACCTGCAAAATAAAAATAATTCCGACACGACTTCTGTTGTAAATCCGATCGCTGCGAAGCCCTATCGATTGCAAACCAATGACATCCTGAGCATCACCATTAAGGCCAATGACCCTAAGTTGGTGGAGATGTTTTCGGCCTCCAATCAAGCGAATATGACACAACGAAGTGAAATTGGACTTTATTTTGACGGCTACGCTGTTGACGATCATGGTAATATTCGAATTCCAGTACTCGGAGAGCAAAACGTTGTAGGCTATACTATTGACGAAGTTCGGGTTAAGATTGAGAAAAAATTATTGGAAGAATATTTTAACAAAGAGGCCAATATTTTTGTAAGCGTAAAACTTTCAGGTTTGCGGTATACCATTAATGGTGAAATCGCTTCACCAGGCACTAAGGTGCTTTTCCAAGACCGACTAAACATTATGGAGGCCATTGCCAATTCGGGTGATATCACTATTACTGGTGATCGTAAAAAAGTCACTGTTGTTCGAAACACACCTACCGGAACGGAAATGCACGACATCGATTTGACCGATGTAAAAGCAATGCAATCGCCTTATTACTACGTACAGCCTAACGATTACATTTATATCAAACCCTTGAAACAAAAAACTTGGGGTACAGGAAAAACAGGTATCGAGTCGCTAACAACTATTGTAACCCTTTTGTCTTTAGTGACGACTACTTTTTTACTTCTAAGAAAATAAATTTAAAGCATGATTGATTCTAAAGAATTTTCGTTTTTTGAAAGCCAAAACAGCTTTGATTTTAAAGGGTTTTTGATAAAAATCACCAGTTATTGGAAATGGTTTGCTTTGAGTTTGCTGATTACCATGACGATTGCTCATGAAGTAAATGTGCGAAAAGAAAAGGTGTATGAGATGGAAACTTCGATTGCCATCAAAGAAGAGAACAATCCTTTTTTTACGTCCAATACTAGTTTAGTGTTTAATTGGGGTGGCACTTCGGATCAAGTTCAAAACATCTCCAATACTTTGCGATCTCGATCTCATAATGAATTGGTCGTAGAAAAGCTGCAATTCTATGTTGATTATTTGCAAAAAGGGAAATACAATTTTAAAGATGTGTATGGTTCTGTTCCATTTGAAATTGCCATAGACAAAAACAAAGGACAACTGTTCAATACCTTGATTGATGTCAAATTTATCACCGAAAGTATTTACGAACTTAGAGTCACTTTTGATGCCAAAAGTGTTCCGTTGATTCGCTATAGCGACAACAGCATGAGTGAAACTTCCGTGGTTCCTGGTGAATTTGTAAAAAGATATCGTGTAGGCCAACCCGTCTCCCTTCCGTTTTTGAACATTCGTTTGAATATTAACGACAATCCAGGCTTTTACAAAGGGAATAACTATTATTTCCGCTTCAACAATTTTGATGACGTTGTGGCCAAATACCAAGGCGTTGCTGTAGAAATTGATACGAAAGCGCCTTCCATTTTGAAGTTGTCTTTACAAGGCACTAACAAACAGCGTATGGTAGATTACCTGAACGCTACGGTGAAAATGTTGATTAAAGTACAATTGGATCGCAAAAATCAATTTGCAACCAATACCATCGAGTTTATCGACAGCACGCTAATTTCAATGGGAAAACAATTGAAAGAAACGGGCGACGAGTTGAAGGCTTTTAATCGAACCAATAACATTATTGATATCGACAACAGCGGCAGCGCGATCTCGGGTCAGCTTTTGGAATACGATGTCAAGAAAGATGAGATCACTAGAAAAATCACGTATTACAATACGCTAAAAGCCTATCTGAGAAACAGTACCGATTATTCAAAATTGCCTGCGCCAACGGTTGCTGGAATTGAAGATCCGAATATTGTGACTAATATTGCCAAGTTGATTAATCTTTCTACGCAACGATCCGAACTTGCTTATTCTGTAAAAAGCGAACGTATTTTTAGAGATTTCGACATTCAAATGGAATCCGTTAAAAATGTGTTGTTAGAAAACATCAATTCCGCCAGTAGTTCCTTGAAATACGATTTGACGTTAGTCGTAAACAAAATCAGCGGTATTGAAGGCGATATCAAAAAACTACCGGAAGAAAAACAGGAATACTTAAAAATTCTTCGCAAATATGACTTAAGCGACAATATTTACAACACCTTTTTACAAAAACGTAGTGAGGCCGAAATTGTAAAAGCCGCCAACTTATCGGACATTCATTTTATAGATTCTGCCAAAGATACCGGAGGTGGTTTGATCGGACCAAACACCAGTGTCAACTATGTGTTGGCTGTTTTCTTAGGGTTGCTAATTCCGTTATTAATTGTGTTTGTGATTTTCTTCTTAGAAAACTCCATCTTAAATACCGAAGATATTAGTAAACTGACTACTATTCCACTTATTGGTGTAGTCGGTGTTAAGCATACGACTTCGAATTTGTCGGTTTTTGAAAAACCAAAATCGGCCTTATCCGAATCCTTTAGGGCCATTCGATCTTCGCTACAATTTTTATATAAAAAACAAGAGTTAACGGGCTCAAGAACCTTAATGCTTACTTCTTCGATAAGTGGGGAAGGAAAGACGTTTTGTTCGTTAAACTTGGCTACGGTTTTTGCTTTGAGCGAGAAGAAAACCGTAATAGTTGGATTGGATTTAAGAAAACCAAAGATTTTTGAAGACTTTAATATCAAAAATGATATTGGCGTAGTGAATTATCTTATAGGCCAAAAAACAATTGACGATGTGATTCAAAAGACCCACATTCCGAATTTGGATGTAATTACCTCAGGGCCAATTCCACCCAATCCTTCCGAGATCATTATCGGCGACAGTATGAAAGAATTCATGCGATTATTGAAGGAACGCTATGATTACGTTATATTAGATACACCCCCAGTAGGATTGGTATCGGATGCCATCGAAATTTCGGAATACGCCGATGTTACGTTGTACATCATGCGACAAAATTATACGAAGAAAGACATGATTACGTTGCTAAACAACCGACTCAAACGTGGTGAACTAGAAAACATCAGTGTCATTTTTAACGGATTTGAAAACAAAGCCAAATACGGAACGGGTTACGGTTACGGGTATGGTTACGGATATGGTTACGGTTATGGAAATTATGGCAATGGCTATCATGAAAATGATAAACCGAAGAATATCTTTCAAAAATTCCTAGCCCTTTTTAAAAGAAATAAAGACTAAAATAGCCATGACAGAGTTCAATAGCAAAAAAATTCTCATAACCGGAGGTGCTGGATTTATAGGATCCAACCTATGTGAATATTTTGTACATAAAGGGTATCAAGTGGTTTGTTTGGATAATTTTGCTACAGGGCATCGTCATAATTTAGCGGCCATTCAGGATGCAGCGAATTTCACGCTGATCGAAGGCGATATTAGAAATATTACCGATTGTGAGCGGGCTGTTCAAGGAGCTGATTATGTTTTGCATCAAGCAGCATTAGGTTCGGTGCCACGTTCTATTAATGATCCCATCACTACTAATGATGTAAATGTTGCTGGTTTTTTGAACATGTTGGTAGCGGCCAGAGATGCTAAGGTAAAGCGCTTTATTTATGCCGCGAGTTCGTCTACCTATGGTGACTCAGAGGCTCTTCCAAAAGTGGAAGATAAAATTGGAAAACCACTTTCTCCTTATGCGATTACTAAGTTTGTGAACGAATTGTATGCAGACATTTTTAGTAAAACCTACGGATTAGAAACAATAGGATTGCGTTATTTCAATGTGTTTGGAAGAAAGCAAGATCCCAACGGTGCTTATGCCGCGGTCATTCCGAAATTTGTGATGCAGTTAATGGAGCATGAAAGCCCGATTATTAATGGAGATGGAAATTACTCCCGTGATTTTACCTACATCGACAACATTATTCACATCAATGAATTGGCCATGACGACAACAAATCCGAAAGCCATCAATACGGTCTATAATGCCGCTTTCGGTGATCGTACCACCCTAAACGACTTGATGCTGTATTTAAAAAAATTCCTTTCGGAGTACGATCCAAAAATAGCAGAAGTTGCAATAGTTCACGGCCCCAATCGAGCGGGTGACATACCACATTCTTTAGCCAGTATTGATAAAGCCAAAGAATTGTTGGGGTATAATCCTCAATTTTCCATGCAGAATGGTTTGAAAGAAGCTGTTACTTGGTATTGGAAGCATTTAAAATAATCGAATAAGAATAGTAAGTCAATAAAAATGAAAATAGCAGTAATAGGTTTAGGTTATGTCGGATTACCATTGGCACGTTTGTTTGCTACTAAATACTCCGTTGTTGGTTTCGATATCAATCAAGCAAGAGTAGACGAACTGAATTCAGGAATCGACAGTACTTTAGAAATCGAACAATCGTTGTTAGAATCAGTATTGCTGAAAAAACCGACCAACAATGCTATAGGGTTATTGTGTTCGACCAATCTGGAGGATATTAAAGACTGTACCTATTATATAGTGACGGTTCCAACACCTGTAGATAAAAACAACCGTCCTGATTTGACGCCATTGTATAAATCCAGTGAAACTGTTGGTAAAGTTTTGAAGAAAGGCGATATTGTGGTTTATGAATCTACGGTATATCCCGGAGTGACAGAGGATGAATGTGTACCCGTTTTAGAAAAAATCAGTGGATTGAAATTCAATACCGATTTCTTTGCCGGTTATTCACCAGAGCGAATTAATCCGGGGGACAAACAGCACACTGTAGAAAAAATATTGAAAGTAACGGCGGGTTCTACGCCAGAAATAGGCATTAAGGTTAATGACTTATACAAATCGGTCATCACAGCAGGAACGCATTTGGCACCAACCATAAAAGTAGCGGAGGCTGCTAAAGTAATTGAAAATTCGCAACGCGATATCAATATTGCTTTTGTCAATGAATTGTCGAAAATATTCAACATATTAGGAATTGATACGCACGCGGTATTGGAAGCGGCGGGAACTAAGTGGAACTTCTTACCATTCAAACCAGGATTAGTGGGCGGACACTGCATTGGTGTTGACCCGTATTATTTGGCTCAAAAGGCACAAGAAATGGGCTATCATCCCGAAATTATTTTGGCTGGACGTCGATTGAATGATAGCATGGGAGAATACGTAGCTTCTCAAGTTGTTAAATTGATGATCAAAAAAGGAGTAGTCGTAAATGGAGCACAATTATTAATGTTGGGAATTACCTTCAAAGAAAATTGCCCGGATGTCAGAAATACCAAAATCGTGGATGTGATTGCTTCGTTAGCAGAATACGGAATAAAAGTAAGCATTTACGATCCGTGGGCAAACCCAGTGGAAGTGCAGCATGAATACAATTTAGAAACGACAAACGTACTTCCTGAACATCAGTTTGATGCGGTAGTTTTAGGAGTCGCTCATAATAAATTTGCGAGTATCGATTACGATACCATCAAAAAAGAAAATTCCGTTTTATATGATGTCAAAGGAATATTAGGCACTTTAGCCGACGGAAAATTATAGGAATAAAAACAATAAGGTATTCATAAAGAAATAGTGAAGTAATGAAAATTAATACAATTTGTTGTATCGGAGCTGGATACGTTGGTGGGCCTACGATGGCAATTATTGCTCAAAAATGCCCTCATATTAAAGTGACGGTAGTCGATTTAAATGAAGAAAGAATTGCCGCCTGGAATAACCCGGATGTTAACAAGATTCCAATCTATGAACCGGGATTGAGCGATTTAGTAGCTGAAGCTAGAGGTAGAAATTTATTTTTTACAACAGAAGTAGAAAAAGCTATCGACGAAGCTCAAATGATATTTATCTCAGTAAATACCCCAACCAAAACCTACGGATTAGGCAAAGGGATGGCTGCCGATTTAAAGTATATTGAATTGTGTGCTCGTCAAATTGCTTCGGTTGCCAAAGACAATAAAATTGTTGTGGAGAAATCTACTTTGCCCGTTCGAACTGCTGAAGCGGTCAAAAACATATTAGACAATACCGGCAATGGTGTACAATTTCAAATTTTGTCCAACCCAGAATTCTTAGCAGAAGGAACTGCAGTACAAGACTTGCTAAATCCAGATCGCGTATTAATAGGGGGGAATACCTCTCCTGAAGGACAAGAGGCTATCAATGCACTTGTTGAGGTTTATGCCAATTGGGTGCCGAGTAAAAATATCTTAACTACGAATCTTTGGTCGTCGGAGTTGTCTAAGTTAACCGCCAATGCTTTTTTAGCACAACGTGTTTCCTCTATCAATGCGATGTCGGAATTGTGTGAAAAAACAGGCGCCGATGTTAATGAAGTAGCCAAAGCAATCGGAATGGATAGTCGAATTGGCTCAAAATTCCTCAAAGCATCCGTTGGTTTTGGAGGCTCTTGTTTTCAAAAAGATATTTTGAATTTGGTTTATATTGCTAAATCCTACGGACTAAATGAAGTTGCCGATTATTGGGAGCAAGTGGTGATGATGAATGACCATCAAAAAAGACGCTTTTCTCACAATATAGTGCAAACCCTTTACAATACGGTTTCAGGTAAGAAAATCGCATTCTTAGGTTGGGCTTTTAAGAAAGATACCAACGATACTCGCGAATCTGCTGCCATCAATGTGGCTGATCATTTACTACACGAACAAGCCAATATTGCGGTTTTTGATCCAAAAGTAAAAGTAAAACAAGTGGTTTCCGATTTGCTATATTTGAATTCCAGACCTGCTGAAGACATTCAAAAAGGAGTCACTGTTTTTGAAGATCCGTACGAAGCTTGCAAAGAGGCGCATGCTATTGCCATTCTAACAGAATGGGACGAATTCAAAGATTACGATTGGAAACTAATCTACGAGAACATGAAAAAACCAGCCTTTGTATTTGATGGTAGAAATATTCTAGACGCCAAAAAAATGACCGATTTAGGTTTTGTATTTAGTGCTGTGGGAAGCTCAAATTCCTAAAAGCACTTTGTTAAGGTATTGATAAAAACAGCCATGATTTCTTAAATTATGGCTGTTTTTATTTTTTATTATCATGTGGTATGTAAAATAATTGTTTTATTTTTAATGGCATTTCAATTTTTAAAAATAAACGAGTACTTTTGTTACTCGCTATTGAAATAGCATTTTATGTTAGAGACTCTTATTACATCCAAAACACGTATTCGCATTTTAGTAAAGTTCTTTATGAATGTTGCTAATAATGGCTATTTAAGAGGTTTGGCTGAAGAACTTAATGAGTCAACCAATTCCATTAGAAAGGAATTAAACAACCTATTAGAAGCCGGATATCTTGAAAAAGAATCCATACAAAATAAGATTATCTACCGCGCCAATACCAACCACCCACTTTTTTCAATTCTCCAAAAAATTATCCGCCAACACATCGGCTTAGATGCGATGGTCGAAATGATTTTGCAACGTATGGGAAATGTCGAAAAAGTGATTCTCATTGGCGATTATGCCAACGGAAAGGATAGTGGTGTTATTGAAGTGATTTTGGTTGGGAACCAATTAAACGAAGAATATATAGAGCAATTAGGGATCAAGATAGAAAACGAAATCAAACGCAAAGTAATTTTTACGATTAAAGAATATCAAGAAGGAGAAGGATTAATTATTTACGAAGCAACTTAAGATTTTAAAGATGCCTTGGTATGTAATTTATACGAAACCCAAAAATGAAAAGAAAGTTACCGAGAGGTTGCAAAGTATTGGTATCACAGTCTATTGTCCAATGATTACAGTGGTTAAGCAGTGGTCGGATCGAAAAAAGAAAGTCCAAGTGCCGCTTTTAAATTCGTACGTGTTCATTCAGATTGAAGATAAAAATAGGGAGGCAGTTTTTCAAATAAGTGGAGTGGTACGCTATTTATTTTGGCTGGGAAAGCCAGCAATAGTTAGAGACGAAGAGATTGCAGCGTTACAAGAAAGTTTGAAAGATGCGATGTCTTCCTACGAAGTAAGAGGAATTAATGTTGGAGATAATGTGAACATTCCAAGTGGACCTTTTCAAGGGAAAGAAGGGATCGTCAAGCAGATAAATAAAAATAGTTTGCAATTAATTCTGAAAGAATTGGGCGTATTAATTACCCTTGTTAAAGAAGAAGTAAAGTAAACAAAGCCAATAAGATGATGGTTTTCGTTGGTTCCAATTATGGGACTGATGGGGCGAAGCCGTTCAAAAAATCAAGATTAATCGAAACAATAAAAGCCCAACAATTTCGATTAAATCATACTAAAAGAGTTACTAATTTATAAAAATCAAGAGCATGAAAAAAATACTAATCACAGGCGGCGCAGGATTTATCGGATCTCATGTAGTTAGACGATTGGTACAAAACTATCCTCAATATCAAATCTATAATTTAGATGCATTGACTTATGCTGGGAATTTAGAAAATATTGCCGATATCCAAAACGAATCCAATTACGAATTTATCAAAGGTGACATCGTCGATGCCGCTTTCATCAATAACTTGTTCGAACAACATCAATTTGACGGTGTTATTCACTTGGCTGCCGAATCGCATGTGGATCGATCCATTACCGATCCGCTTTCGTTTGTAAAAACAAATGTTATCGGCACCATGAATCTATTAAATGCAGCCAAAGAAATTTGGAAAGGCAACTTCGATGGGAAACGCTTTTATCACGTAAGTACCGATGAAGTCTACGGAACTTTAGGCGCTACCGGATTGTTTACAGAAACCACGCCTTATGCACCTAATTCTCCCTATTCTGCCTCAAAAGCAAGCTCCGATCATTTCGTGAGAGCTTACGGAGAAACGTACGGATTGCCTTATGTGATTACGAACTGCTCGAATAATTACGGTCCGAATCACTTTCCGGAGAAATTAATTCCACTTTTGATCAACAATATTTTAACCGATAAACCTTTGCCCGTTTACGGCGACGGAAAATATACCCGCGATTGGCTTTTCGTAAAAGATCACGCCGTCGCAATCGATTTGGTTTTCCATAAAGGATTGAACCATGAAACGTACAATATTGGCGGATTTAACGAATGGCAAAACATCGACTTAGTTCGGTTACTTTGTCAAAAAATGGATGCCAAATTGGGCAAACCGGCCGGAACGTCGGAACAATTGATTACCTATGTGAAAGACCGACCAGGACACGATTTGCGCTATGCTATCGATGCCAATAAAATCAATAAAGAATTAGGATGGAAACCATCAGTAACTTTTGAAGAAGGGCTGGAGCAAACGATTGATTGGTATCTTGACAATTCCGATTGGTTGAACAATGTCACCAGCGGAACCTATCAAAAATACTACGAGAACCAATACAACTAATTCGGATATTCTAAAACCAACTCATGGATTCCAATACTGATTTTTCGAAACCCAAAATTATTCAGCTTCCCAAAATTACCGATGTACGAGGGAATCTGTCTTTTGCTCAAAATTCAGATCAAATCCCATTTGAAATCAAACGGGTGTTTTGGATTTATGATGTTCCTGGTGGAGAAACGCGCGGAGGTCACGCTTTTAAAACCCAAGAAGAAGTTATTATTGTTATTAGTGGCAGCATCGATATTGTAGTTGTGGACCCGAATGGAATCGAAACGAAATTCAGTTTGAACCGATCCTATTCGGGTTTATACATTCCAGCGTTGCATTGGCGTCATTTGGAGAATTTTTCAACCAATTCCGTTTCCGTTCATTTATCAAATACTGATTTTGACGAATCCGATTACATTCGCGATTTTCAACAATTTAAAAACCTAAAATAAATGAAGACAGCAACGGTTTTTGATTGTTCGGTATTAACCTTACCAAAAAATCACCAGTTAAACGGGAATTTAACCGCCGTGAATAACGGAGTTGAAGTGCCTTTTGATGTCAAACGAATCTATTATTTATACGATATTCCCGGTGGTTTTAGCCGAGGCGGTCACGGACATAAAGATTTGCAACAGCTCATCGTGGCACTAAGCGGAAGCTTCGATTTGATTGTAGACGATGGTCATGTGAAACGAACTTTTCACCTTTCCCGACCCAACATGGGAATCTACATGCCAGCGGGTTTGTGGCGAGAATTGGATAATTTTTCAAGCGGATCCATTTGTTTTGTATTGGCTTCCCACGAATATGATGAAAACGACTATTTTAGAGATTATGATAAATTTGTGGAATGGAAATCTGTGAAGTAGACGCTACTCAGTATAGCGAAGTTTTCCCGAAACCTTATCACGTTTTTAACGCCGCCGCTTTTAATGCGGTGAATGCGTATAAATGTGAACAGGTTTTTTATTTGCTGTTCCAAGATACAAAAGTAAGACTCGGAATTGTTTTTGGAGTCCGAGATAACAAGTTGGTTTCCCCTTTTTCGGCTCCTTTTGGTGGATTTGAAGCTACCAGCGATGACGTGCGGTTGCAACAAATAGACGGCGCTTTGGAAGCATTGACGCTTTGGGCCAAAGCCAAAAATTTTATTGGAATTAAAATCGTAGCACCTTCTTTTTTTTACAACCCAAATTTCTTGAATAAAGTATTCAATTGCTTGTATCGTGCCCAATTTGAAAACGCGAATATCGAATTGAACTACCAATTTCCAACCCATAAATTTGATGAAAATTACGAAACAACGATTTGGTATAACGCACGCAAAAATTTAAAACGCGCTTTAAAAGCCAACTTAACGTTTGAGAAATTAGAACCCGAAAATGGTCAATTGGCTTACCAAGTAATCGCTCAAAACCGAAAAGAACGCGGTTTTCCGTTGCGAATGACTTGGGAACAAGTTACCGAAACAATGTCAGTCATCAATGTCGATTTTTTTCTAGTCAAAAAAGAAGAAGAGCACATCGGAGCCGCTGTAATTTTTCACGTTGCCGAAGGAATCGTTCAAGTAGTGTATTGGGGCGATTTACCACAATATTCCGAAAGCAAAACGATGAATTTTTTGTCGTATCATGTTTTTAAATACTACAAAGAATTGGGCATAGCGATGATTGATATTGGTCCATCGACTGAAGACTCGGTTCCTAATAACGGATTGTGTGAATTCAAAGAAAGCATCGGTTGCGATATCAGTATTAAAACCGAATTTTATAAAAAATTGATTTAATGTTTGTTGTCAATCCGGATCCTTTTTTGGTTCCATCTTACCGAATTAGCCCTTTCAAAACGGAAGATATTGCCTTTAATCATCAATTACCTGCGGATGATTTTTGTGTGTCTTATTGTGATGAACGTTTCGGAAAAGGACAATGGCAATTTACTATTACAGGGCGAGAAGCCATTAAATTGGCCTTGGAAAATTATTCACTCGAAAAAACAGCTGTAGTCACCATCCTGACCACTTCTCAAAATTTTTATATAAGCTCTTGCGTGACCAAAGAAATAGAAGGCTTTTGTCAGTGGAATAGAGAAGTAACCCCCGAAACAAAAATTATTTTCATCAACCACGAATTTGGTTATCCTTATCCAGAAATGGAAAAAATCAAATCGCTTGGTTTGCCAATTATAGAAGATTGCTGCACCACATTTTTTAGCCAAAATGCTTCGGGAGCATTAGGTAAGGAAGGCGATTTTTCAGTATACAGTTTTCCAAAATTTTTCCCGATTCAAATTGGGGGAATCTTGGTTTCTAATAAAGATACCATCAGCCAGAATTCTAAATTAAAGAGTGATCAAATCGAAGCGATTCAAAACACGGTTTCTCATTATTTGAGAAAAGAATCGGAGCTGCTTCAAAAAAGACAATCGATTTTGGAATACGCTAGGGTAACCTTTTCAAAATTAGGCTTTGAAACCAGATTTGAAAATTCAAATTTAATCGTGCCTTCTGCTCTAGTTTTGAAGAATTTAGGAATTGTAAAGGATTTGAATGCTTTCAAAATTTTCCTAAACCACAATGGCATTCAAAACAGCATATTTTATGGAGAAGACGCTTTTTTTCTTCCCATTCATCAAGGATTAACTACCATTGATATCGATTATTTTAGCGCTTGTATTCAGGCTTTTTTAAAATCTTAATACCGTTGTAATGATAACAGCAAACATTTCTTTAGGCCAAAATATCAGCATTGAAAAAGATGCCAGCATCAATAATGTTCGCATTGGCGATAACACCAAAATAGCCAGTGGCGTTAGGGTTTTTGGCGCACCAGAACGTATTTTAGAAGTCGGAACCGGCTGTTATTTCGGTTTGAATTCGATTATTGAAGGTTTCAATGCGCAAGTCACCATTGGTAATTATGTTAGTTTTGCTCAAAATGTAAATCTAATGTCAGGTTCTGGACCAAATGCTTCAGAAGTACTGCAACGTATTTTTCCAATTCTTAAAGGAGCAGTAATCATTGGCGATCATTCTTGGATTGGCGCTAGTGCGATCATCATGCCCAAGGTTACTTTAGGGAAATATTGCATCGTGGCCGCCAATAGTTTTGTGAACAACTCTTTCCCAGATTATTCTGTGATAGGCGGAACTCCAGCAAAATTAATTCGAACTTTAACTCCAAGTGAAATAGCTAAATTAAACACTAATGATTAAATTTTTAGATCTACAAAAAATCAACGCACAACACGCTGACGAATTGAAACAAGTGGCCGCAGAGGTGATTGATTCGGGTTGGTTTTTAATGGGAGAAAAACTTTCCAATTTCGAAACGAAACTAGCTCATTATGTTGGCGCTTCCCATGCTATTGGAGTGGCCAACGGATTGGATGCGTTGCGATTGATTTTAAAAGCTTATATCGATATGGGAATTATGGCCTTTGGTGATGAAGTCATCGTGCCTGCGAATACCTATATTGCTTCCGTTTTGGCGATTACGGATAACGGTTTGATACCTGTTTTTGTAGAACCAGATCCAACATCGTACAATTTAGACTTAGCGTTAATCGAACAAGCATTGACCCCGAAAACAAAAGCGATTATGGTCGTTCATTTGTACGGTCAAGTTTGTTGGAATGCTGATTTAAGTGCACTAGCACAAAAGCACGGTTTAAAAATTATAGAGGACAATGCTCAAGCTATAGGCGCCGAATGGAACGGAATTAAAACCGGAGCCTTAGGCGATGCAGCCGGATTTAGCTTCTATCCCGGGAAAAATTTAGGAGCACTCGGGGATGCGGGTGCCGTTACAACAAACGATGCTGAAGTAGCAGAACGAGTAAGAGCATTAGGAAATTACGGCAGCCGAAAAAAATATGTCAATGAATTTCAAGGATTGAATAGTAGATTGGACGAAATGCAAGCGGCATTTCTAGAAGTGAAACTAAAATATATTGATGCTGAAAATCAGTACCGAAGAAAATTAGCGGCAGCTTATTTAAACGCAATAACTAACCCAGCGATTGGATTGCCCGTTCCAAACAACACGAGTTTTGCTCCAGAGTTGAATACAGAACATGTTTGGCATTTGTTTGTGATTCGTCATGCCAAAAGAGACGAGTTGCAAAACTACTTAACGGAAAAAGGAATTCAAACATTGATTCACTATCCGATTCCACCAAACAAGCAATTGGCTTACCAATCTTATAACCATTTGGATTTTCCGATTACCAACTTGATTCACGAGGAAGTCTTGAGCTTGCCCTTGAGTCCAGTGATGACTTTGGAAGAAGTACATGAAGTCATCGTAGCTCTAAATAATTTTACGCTCTAACGACACAATAACTACCAACCAAAAACCAACCAAAGATGATACAAGCTTCTAAAACGCACAACAATCGAAAGCCATGGAACTGGTTAGTGTACCAAAGTAGTGATCAGTTTTTAAACAAATACGCACCCCATTACAAAGGGAAATTGTATGATTTAGGCTGTGGTGTTCGTTCCTATGAAGCTTTCTTTTTGAACTTCGCTGAGAGCTATGTTGGGATTGATTGGGGAGCGAGTATTCACGATACCAAAGCGGATATTTTCACCGATTTGAACCAATCCTTACCCGTAGATTCTGAAGTGGCCGATACGGTAGTTTGCTTGTCGGTTTTAGAACATTTATCCGAACCTCAAACACTTTTGAATGAGGCTTATCGCATCATGAAGCCGGGTGCTGTCATGATTTTACAAGTGCCGTGGCAGTGGAAATTACACGAAGAGCCCTATGACTTTTTCAGATACACACCGTACGGATTAAAACATTTATTCGGGAAAGCAGGTTTTAAAGATATTGAAGTTGAAGCAACTAGCGGATTCTTTTCGATGTGGTGCTTGAAATTTAATTACTTCACTTTAGGACTGATTACCGGACCAAGAATTTTCAGAGCGATTAAAAAAGCGATTTTCTTACCGTTGTGGTACATAGGCCAAAAAGCAGCTCCAACGTTGGACAAGCTCGATAAATATTGGCCAGCAGAATCGCAAGGCTATTATGTTATAGCCAAAAAAATCTAGAACACTCTTAGGATCTAAAGTTTAAAATTGACTACCAAGACTACCAATTACAAATCTATTTTTAAAGCGACTTCCATTTTTGGAGGCGTTCAGGTTTTTAATATTCTAATTACACTGGTTCGTAGCAAAGCGGTAGCCATACTAATTGGTACGGCTGGAATGGGTTTGAACGGGTTGTTCAATTCGAGTTTGAACTTAATTCGAACCTTATCCTCATTAGGAGTAGCCGAAAGTGCCGTGCGCGATATCAGTAAAGCACACAGCTCGGACAACGAAACCGAAATGGCAACTACAGCAACTGTCTTCAAGAGATTGATTTGGTTCACAGCAGCGTTAGGCATTGTTTTGACTGTGGCTTTCTCTTCGTTGTTGAGTAGGTTTACATTCAATTCAACCGAACATACTTTTTCCTATATTTTACTTTCATCAACATTCATTTTCGGAACCTTATCAGGTGGAATTTACACCTTACTTCGAGGAACTCGGCAAATAAAATATTTAGCACAAGCCAATGTTTTCGGTGCTATCGTTGGATTATTAGTGGCTTT
>Ga0208888_100532_pt1 | contig 17052 bp, 14 predicted proteins | sample LakWasM115_HOW13_2_FD_183929 | JGI IMG/M metagenome (GOLD analysis project Ga0208888, IMG submission 183929) | Freshwater sediment methanotrophic microbial communities from Lake Washington under simulated oxygen tension - Sediment Metagenome... | ecosystem: Environmental > Aquatic > Freshwater >...
TTCCGCTGGGGCAACAAGCTGGTGCAGGTCCGCCAGGAGGAGGGCGTGGCGCATCTGCAGATCGACACGCCCGAAGGCCCCTACGCCCTGGACACCGATTGGCTGGTGGCCGCCGACGGCGGGCGCTCCGAAATCCGCACCGCCCTGGGCCTGAAGATGGAGGGGGCGTCTTATGAAGGCTTCTTCGTGATCGCCGACATCCGCATCGACCTGCCCCTGCCCACCGAGCGCCTGGCCTTCTTCGACCCCGACTGGAACCCCGGCAACACCATCCTGATGCACCGCGAGCCGCATGGCATCTGGCGCGTCGACTACCAGCTGCCCCCGGGCGAAACCCCCGAGCAGGCCCTGCGGCCCGAGTCGCTCAAGGCCCGCATCGATGCCCAACTGGCCATGATCGGCCACGCCGGCACCCCCTGGGAGATGGACTGGAGCTCGGTCTACTCAGCCCGCACCCTGACCCTGCCCGACTACGTGCACGGGCGCGTGCTGTTCACCGGCGATGCGGCCCACCTGCTGCCCATCTTCGGCGTGCGCGGCGCCAACACCGCCTTCCAGGACGCCCAGGCCCTGGGCTGGCAACTGGGCATGGTGGTGAAAGGCCTGGCCGGCGAGAAACTGCTGGCCAACTACAGCGCCGAGCGCGTGGGCGCGGCGCGCGAGATCATCGACGAAGCCGGCAAGAGCACCCGCTTCATGACCCCGCCCAGCCGCGGCTTCAGGTTGCTGCGCGACGCGGTGCTGTCGCTCTCGCTGAGCCAGGGCTTTGTGCGCCCGCTCTACCACTGGCGCACCTCCCGACCCCACGAATACAGCGGCTCGGTGCTCAACAGCCCGGGCGACGACAACGCCTTGTTCAGCGCCGGCCCGGCGCACGGTGCGCCACCGCGCAACATCCGCCTCTCGGCCGACGACTTTCTGCTCGATCACCTGGGCGGCGGCTTTGACCTGCTTTACTTCACCGAGGCCCCGGCCCTGCCCGAGGCCCTGCAGCAGGTGGTGGCCGGCGCCCGGGCGCGCGGCGTGCCCCTGAAGGTGATCGCCGTGGGCGCCCCCGGCCCGGTGGCCGGTGCCGACCTCAGCCTGCCCGACGCCGACGGCCACTTCCGCCAGCGCTACGGTGTGCCCGCCAGTGGCGCAGCCTACCTGCTGCGCCCCGACCAGCATGTGTGCGCCCGCTGGCTCACGCTGGACGCCCACCGCCTGCTGGCGGCCCTGAACACCGCCCTGCCGCAATGAACCCCGAGACCCCTGCCATGACCCCTGAAACCACACCATCCCTGCCCCTGTCCGGCCTGGAAGACGTCTACGACGCCCTGGCCACCGCCATCGACCAGGCCGGCCCCGACAAGGCCGAGCTGTTCCTGGTCAAGCTGGCCTTGTTGAACGCGCAGCAACTGGGCAGCGCCAGCCTGGTGCGCGAGCACATTGAGGTGGCGTTGAAGGATCTTTGAGGCTGAGGCCTCCCTCACCCCAAATACGGCATCCCCCGAATCTTCGGCCCGATGTCGTCCAGGAAAGCCTGGGCCAGGGGCGACAGTGAGCGGCCGCGGCGGGTGAAGACCTCGAAGCTGCGGCGCACCTCGGGTTGGCCCAGCGGCTTCATGCTCAGGCCATAAAGCGTGACCAGCGGGGCGGCGTAGGGAATGCACAGGGCCACGCCCAGGCCGGCCTGCACCATCGACAAGGCGGTCGACATGTAGGCCACCTCGGTGCTCGGCACAAACTGGAAGTCGGGGTCGGCGGCGCGCAGGTCCTGGGCCAGGCGCTCGGTGAACTGGCCCTGCAGGCCGATCACGGGGTAGGGCTTGAGATCGGTCCAGCGCAGGCTTTCTTGGGCGGCCAGCGGGTGCCCGGGCGGGTAGACCGCCATGAAGGGCCCGTCGAACAGGTGGGCCGAGGTGATGTCGGAGTTGGGCTCGCGTTCGGGGCCGATGCCGATGTCCACCTCGCCTGAGAACACCCGGGCCATCACGTCTTCCACCGGCACGTCCACCAGCTTCACCGAGCCGCCCGGGTGCTCGGCCTGGAAGCGCGCGATCAGGTCGGGCATCAGGGTGGACGCCAGCAACTGCGACACCGCCACCCGCACCACGCCTTTTTTGTGGGTGCTGTCGTCCACCGCGCGGTGCAGCACCTCGTCCAGGTCGTGCAGCACGGTCTCCAGCATCGGGCTGAGGCGTTCACCGGCCTCGGTCAGGTGCACGCGGCGTGTGCTGCGGTCGATCAGGCGCACGCCCATGGACTGCTCCAGCTCCTTCACCAGGCCCGACAAGGCCGACTGCGAGATGTACAGGCTCTCGGCCGCCAGGGTGAAACTGCCGGTGCGCGCCACGGCCAGAAAGGCCCGCAACTGCCGCAAGGTCACATTCATCGGATTAACCTATAAATTGATCGAATAAAACGGCTTGCATGATAGTTGGTGATCCAGTCCAATGGCATTGCCCCGGGCCTCATGGCGAGAGCCCGACGACAAATCCCCCGACGATCATCGCCAGACACAACGCTTACGGAGACCTCAACATGCTGGTTCAAAAAGTTCACCACGTCGCCTACCGCTGCATCGATGCCAAGCAAACCGTGCAGTGGTATGAAAAGCACCTGGACATGAAGTTCGTGCTCGCCATCGCCGAGAACGAAGTGCCTTCGACCAAGGCACCCGACCCTTACATGCACATCTTCCTGGACGCCGGCAATGGCAATGTGCTGGCCTTCTTCGAGTTGCCCAGTCAGCCCCCCATGGACCGCGACCGCAACACCCCGGCCTGGGTGCAGCACCTGGCCCTCAAGGTGGATTCGGTGGACACCCTGATCGCCACCAAGGCCCGCCTGGAGGCCGCCGGCATCGAGGTGATCGGCCCCACCGACCACACCATCTTCAAGTCGATCTACTTCTTCGACCCCAATGGCCACCGCCTGGAGCTGGCCGCCGACACCGGCACCCCCGAGATGATGAAGAAGCTCGACGAGGTGAAGTGGGACATGATCGAAGAGTGGTCGCAGACCAAGCGCGCGCCCAAGCACGCGGCCTGGATGCACGACGGCAGCATGAGCCAGGCCTGAGCTTCCGAATTTTCCGTACCCACACCCACACGGGCTCTCTCTGATCGAACGATGACGCTTCTCAACGAAACCCATGACCCGGCCCTGCGCAGCTGGGTGGCCTCGGCCCAGCTGGCCGGGGCCGACTTCCCCCTGCAGAACCTGCCCTTCGCCATCTTCCGCCGCGCTGGCCTCAACGAAGCCTGGCGCGGTGGCGTGGCCATTGGCGACCAGGTGCTCGACCTGGCGGCCGTGGCGGCCAGCAGCGTGTTCACCGGCCTGGCGGCGCAAGCCGTGCAGGCCGCCGCGCAAGACAAGCTCAACGCCCTGATGGCCCTGGGCGCACCGGCCTGGAGCGCGCTGCGCCTGGCCCTGTCGCGCGCCCTGCGCGAGGGGGCGCCCGAGCAGGCCGCCCTGCAGGCCGCCCTGGTGCCCCAGGCCGAGGCCGAGTACGACGTGCCGGCCCGCATCGGCGACTACACCGACTTCTACACCTCGGTGCACCACGCCACCAACATCGGCAAACAGTTCCGCCCGGACAACCCGCTGCTGCCCAACTACAAGTGGGTGCCCATCGGCTACCACGGCCGCGCCTCCAGCATCGGTGTCTCGGGCCAGCGCTTTGCGCGCCCCCAAGGTCAAACCATGCCGCCGGGCGCCAGCCAACCCGTGTTCGGGCCCTGCAAGCGGCTGGACATCGAGCTGGAGCTGGGCATCTTCGTGGGCAGTGCCAACCCGCTGGGCGAGCCCGTGCCCATGGCCCAGGCCGAAGAGCATGTGTTCGGCATCTGCCTGCTCAACGACTGGTCGGCGCGCGACATCCAGGCCTGGGAGTACCAGCCCCTGGGCCCTTTCCTGTCGAAAAACTTCGCCACCACGATCTCGCCCTGGATCGTCACCCTCGAGGCCCTGGCCCCGTACCGGGTGGCCTTCACCCGCCCGCCCGAAGACCCCCAACCCTTGCCCTACCTGGATTCCAGCGCCAACCGCGAGCAAGGCGCCTTCGACATCCAGCTGGAGGTCGGTCTGCAGACCCCGCGCCTGCGCGAGGCCGCCCAGGCCGCCGCTGTGATCTGCCGCACCAGCTACCGCCATGCTTACTGGACGGTGGCGCAGATGCTCACGCACCACACCATCAACGGCTGCAACCTGCAGCCTGGTGACCTGTTTGGCAGCGGCACCCTGTCGGGCCCCACGCTGGACCAGGCCGGCGCGCTGATCGAGTTGACCCAGGGCGGCAAGAACCCGGTGCAACTGCCCAACGGCGAGCAGCGCGTGTACCTGGAAGACGGCGACGCCGTGGTGCTGCGCGGCTGGTGCGAGAAGCCCGGTGCGGCGCGCATCGGCTTTGGCGAGTGCGTGGGCACGGTGTTGCCGGCCCGGGTCTGAGGCTTGGGTCTGAGGCCCGGTGGCGCAGCGGGGCCCGAACGGGCCCCATCTTGCGTGAACTTGTTCGCAAGGCGGCCCATTTCCTGAGTTTGGAGGTGGCCGCATTTTGAACGGCGCTTCCTAGAATCGGCAGCAGACGCCCGGGGCACCCGCCCTGGGCCTGGTTCCGATCGATGCTGACCCGTTTGCGCTTACCGACCTGGCGATCTGCCACCCTGGCGATGGCCCTGTCGGCCTGTGCCATGCAGGCCTTCGCCCAGGGCAGCGCAGAGGCGGCTACCGGCAACCCGGGCGCCCCGAACACCCGACCGCTGGCCCTGCCTGAGCTGCTGTTGGGCATCCTGCACTACACCCGCTGGCCCCAGCCCTTGGCCAGCCACCGCCTGTGCCTGAACGAGGTCGATGCCGACGCTGTGGCCCTGGCGCGCGAACTGGACGCCCAAGGCGCCCAGGCCGTGCCCCCGGTGCACAGCGCGCTGCGCAGCCTGCGCGCCGACCTGGCCGACAGCCTGCTCGACTGCCAGGCCATCTACTTCGGCGCCATGCCCGTGCGTGGCTTGCAGCCGCTGCTGTTGCGCCTGAACCGCCACCCCATCCTGACCCTGGGCCAGGGCGATGATTTCTGCTCCTACGGCGGCAAGTTCTGCCTGCTGCAAGGGGCTCAGGGCTGGCAGATCAAGGCCAATCTGGACGCCATTGCCTACAGCGGCCTGCGCGTCAATGCGCGGCTGCTGCAACTCACGGTGCGACCGGCAGGGGGGCGCCCATGAGCCAGCCGCTGCAAAGTCCATCCCATCGCCCGCAGCCGGTGCCCGCCCAGCCCGTGCGCAGCGTGGCCCGCCTGGTGCGCCTGGGCCAGTGGCGCAGCGCGGGCGTGGCCCTGGCCTGTGCCGGTCTGTTCATGAGCGCGGCCAGCCTGTATTCGCTGCAGCAATACGCCCGGCACGCCCTGAGCATGGCCGCCCACTCCCTGGCCTTTGCAGCCGAGCCCGCGATCCGTTTCCGCGATCTGGAAGCTCTGCGCGAGCTGGCCGAGCAACTGGCCGAGCGCGAGCAGTTGGCCTCGGTCACGGTGCTGGACAGGCATGGCCAGCTGCTGCTGCAGGTGGAGCGCCCCGCGCGTGGTGTTTTGGATGTTCTGGCGCGGCGTGTGGCCAATCTGTTCATGCCGCAGCCGGTGACCGCGTCGGTCGGGGCGGACGTGCCGGGCACAGGCCTGTTGGGCGAGGTGCTGTTGCATTCGGATGGCTGCGTCCTGCTGGGCAACCTGGGCTTGCTGTTGTTGGCCTTGCTGGGCTGCGTTGCACTCACGGCGCTGGCGGTTCTGGTCGTGTCGCGCCGCCTCACCGCCCTGATCGTGCAGCCCCTGCAGGCCATGCTGGAGCTGACCCGGGAGGTGCGCAGCAGCCGCACCTTCGAACGCCGAGCGGCCACCACCCCGGTGCAGGAACTCAATGCCCTGGCCCAGGACTTCAATGCCCTGCTGACCGAATTGCAGCGCCAACAGCGACGCATTGCCGCCCGCCACAATGACCTGCGCCGCAGCAATGAGTCGCTGCGCCACGCCAGCTTGCACGACGCGCTCACCGGCCTGCCCAATCGCAGCCACCTGTTCGAGCACCTGAGCGCCGTGTTCGAGCGTTGCCAGCGCCAGGGTGGGCAGGCGGCGGTGCTGTTCATCGATGTGGACCGCTTCAAACAGGTCAACGACACCCTGGGCCATGCGGTGGGCGATGCCCTGCTGGTCGAGCTGGCGCAGCGCCTGCAGTCGGCCGTGCGTGAGTCCGACTTCGTGGCCCGCCACGGCGGCGACGAGTTTCTGGCGGTGCTGTTTCCGGTGGGCGACGAGGCGGAGGTGCGCCTTTGCGTGGACCGCCTGCGCGCCGCCCTGGCCCAGCCGCTGTGGCTGGACGGCGGCCAGGCCCTGCCTTTGAGCGTGAGCATCGGCACCGCCCTGTTCCCGAGCCAGGGGACCAGCGTGGACGAACTCTTGCGCGCCGCCGATGACGCGATGTACCGCGACAAGGTCCGTTCCCAAGGGGGGCGGCCCCTGGCAAGCCCTCAACCCGAGCCCGCCTCACCATGAGGCCGGGGCCCCCGCCTGATTGGACTGGAGACCTCCATGACCTCTGAGAACCGCGCTCAGCGTGAAGCCCGACCTCCAGCCGGCCTCTGGCGGCATGCCATGACGCTGAGCTTGGCGAGTGTGCTGGCCGGCTGCGCAAGCCCGTCACCAGAGCCGCCCCCGTCCCCGGCTGCGGTGGTGCCCAATGCCCGCGAGGCCGCCCTGCGCGAGCTGGGCTTTCGGCCCACCGAGCAAGGCTGGGAGCTGGACCTGGCCGGCCGGGTGATGTTCCCGGTGGACGACGCCTCCTTGTCGGCCGAGGCCCAGGTGGCCATCGAGCGCCTGGCCCGCACCTTGCGCGGCCTGGGCATCACCGGGCTGGTCATCGAGGGGCATACCGACAACCAGGGCACGGCCGCCTACAACCAGCGCCTGTCCGAGCGGCGCGCCCAGGTGGTGGCGCTGGCTTTTGTGGAGCGCGGCTTCGAGCCGGCCCAGGTGCGGCACCAGGGCTTTGGTTTCAGCCGCCCGATCGAAGACAACCGCAGCGAGGCCGGGCGCCAGCAGAACCGCCGCGTCACCATCATCGTGAGCTCTCTCTGACCTGGATCAGGCCGGGCACCGCTGGCCGCGTCGCGTCGGTGCCATGGCAGGTCTGGCCGCCGGGGTTCCGGGTGGACAATGGGCTGGTGCCAGGCAGGAGGCCCTGGCCCTTGAAGGAGACCCTGCATGCGTGAATCCGTGCCTGCACCGGCCACGACCCCGGTCACGACCCCGGCCACAGTGCCCCCCAGCCCCAGCCTGAAGCTGCGGCGCCTGGCCATCGACACCTACCGCGAAAACGTCGCCTACCTGAACCGCGACTGCGAGGTTTACCGCGCCGAAGGCTTCCAGGCCCTGTCCAAGGTCGAGGTGCGCACCAACGGGCGGCGCATCCTGGCCACCCTCAATGTGGTGGACGACCCCGGCCTGGTGGGCTGCGGCGAGGTGGGCCTGTCGCAGGATGCCTTTGCCCAGTTGGGCGTGGAAGACGGGCACCCCGCCTATGTGTCGCAGGCCGAGCCGCCCGAGTCGATCCCGGCCTTGTTCCGCAAGCTCGATGGCGAGCGCCTGGGGCAGGCCGATTTCGACGCCATCATCCGCGACATCGCCCAGCACCGGTATTCCAAGATCGAGCTGACCGCCTTTGTGGTGGCCAGCAACCGCAGCGAGCTGGACCGCGAAGAGGTCTACTTTCTCACCGAGGCCATGGTCAAGACCGGGCGCCGCCTGGACTGGCGCCAGCCCGTGGTGGTGGACAAGCACTGCATCGGCGGCATCCCGGGCAACCGCACCTCGATGCTGGTGGTGCCCATCGTGGCGGCCTATGGGCTGGTGTTTCCCAAGACCTCGTCGCGCGCCATCACCTCGCCTGCGGGCACGGCCGACACCATGGAGGTGCTGGCCCGCGTCGAGCTGCCCTTTGACCGCCTGACCGACATCGTGCGCCAGCACCACGGTTGCCTGGCCTGGGGCGGCACGGCCGACCTGTCGCCGGCCGACGATGTGCTGATCTCGGTCGAGCGCCCGCTGTCCATCGATTCGCCGGGGCAGATGGTGGCCTCCATCCTGTCCAAGAAGATCGCGGCTGGCGCCACCCACCTGGTGCTGGACATCCCCATCGGCCCCACCGCCAAGGTGCGCTCCATGCCCGAGGCGCAGCGCCTGCGCCGCCTGTTCGAGTACGTGGCCAGCCGCATGCGCCTGTCGCTGGACGTGGTCATCACCGACGGGCGCCAGCCCATCGGCCGCGGCATCGGCCCGGTGCTGGAGGCACGCGACGTGATGCAGGTGCTGCAGAACGACCCCGAGGCCCCGCAGGACCTGCGCCAGAAGTCACTGCGCCTGGCCGGCCGGCTGATCGAATGCCACCCCGATGTGCGCGGCGGCCAGGGCTATGCGATCGCGCGTGACATCCTCGAGTCCGGCCGCGCCCTGACCCAGATGAACGCCATCATCGAGGCCCAGGGCGCCTGCGGCTTCGATTACCAGAACCCGCCGCTGGGCGCGCTGAGCTTCGAGGCCCGGGCCACCGAGGCCGGCGTGGTCACCAGCATCGACAACCTGCAGATTGCCCGCATCGCCCGCCTGGCCGGCGCCCCCCATGTTCAGGGCGCCGGGGTGGATCTGCTGCGCAAACTGGGCGAGCCCGTGGCCCCGGGCGAGGTGCTGTACCGCGTGCACGCGGGCTTTGGCGCCGACCTCGAGTTTGCCCGCCAGGCCTGCCAGCGCAGCCAGGGTGTTCAGATCGGCGCGGTGGGGGCGGTGCCCCATGTGTTTGTCGAATCCTGATGACGACGACGATCACGATCACGATGAAGTTTTGGAAAGATGGCCTATGACCCCTGCTCAAGAACCCGGTGTGCTGCTTTGCTTTGACGATGAGCTGGGCGTGGCCCGCCGTGCCGCCGAGGCCACCGGCCTGCGCCTGGCGGTGGTGGAGCGCCACCGCTTTCCCGATGGCGAGTGGCGCCTGCGCCTGCCGCCCGCCCTGCCGCCGCGGGTGGTGGTGTGGCGCTCGCTGCACCAGCCCAACGAAAAACTGGTCGAGTTGCTGTTGCTGGCCGAGACCGCACGCCAGTTGGGGGCCCGGCACCTCAGCCTGGTGGCCCCTTACCTCGCTTACATGCGCCAGGACATCGCCTTTCACCCGGGGGAGGCTGTCAGCCAGCGCATCGTGGGCCGCTTTCTGGCCGGTCTGTTCGATGCCCTGATCACGGTCGACCCGCACTTGCACCGGGTGGCCACCCTGCACGAGGCCGTGCCGCTGGCCGACGCCATCGTGCTCAGCGGGGCGCCCTTGCTGGGCGCCTGGATCGCCTCGCAGCGCCAGGATGTGCTGCTGCTGGGGCCCGATGAAGAGTCGCTGCAATGGGTGAGCAGCGCGGCCCAGGCCCACGGCTGGCCGCATGCGGTGTGCCGCAAGCTGCGCCATGGCGACCGGCAGGTTGAGATCGCGCTGCCCGGCTTGCCTGTGGCCGGGCGCGCCGTGGTGTTGATGGACGATGTGGCCAGCTCGGGCCAGACCCTGATCGAGGCCACCCGATTGCTGCTGGCCGCTGGCGCCCGCTCGGTGGATGTGGCCGTCACCCACGCGTTGTTTGCCGGCGACGCGCTGCAGCGCCTGCAGGCGGTAGGCGTGGGCCAGGTCTGGAGCACCGACTGCATCGCCCATCCGAGCAATGCGGTGTCGGTGGTCGGGGCGGTGGCCGAGGCCCTGGCCGCGCTTTACCAGCGCCTGGACCTCGTGCCCGGCGATGGCGGACAGAGGGTCATTTCGGAGGCCTGAGCCGACGAACGGCGCTTATCATGCGGCTCAAACCCAGGCGGACCGGCCTGGGGCCCTTCGGCCCGGGAGCCCGATGCTGCAGCAACTCAAAACCTTTGGCGAAATCCTCGATGGTCTGGAGATCGCCATGTGCGTCTTCGATGACCAGGACCGGGCGCTGGCCTGGAACCGCTGCTTCTTTCGCTTCTTCCCGGAGCACGAGGGGCAACTGCATGAGGGCGAGCACTACAGCGTCAACCTGCGGCGCTTCTACAGCGGGCGCCTGAGCCCGCAGGAGCTCAGCGGCATCGACCGCTACATCGAGGCCGGCATTGCGCGCCACCAGCACCAAAGCCAGCCCTACGAGTTCGAGCACCTGGGGCGGCGGCTGCGGGTGTCCTCTCTGCCGGTGCCCGGGGTGGGGCGCATGCGCCTGTGGCGCAGCGACATTCCCTTGCCAGGGGTGGCCCTGCACGGTGAGGGGCTGCCGGACGTCTTGCATGCCGGCGGCAGCGGCTTGCTGGACCGTGTGCCCGACGGGGTGATGGTGGTCGGCCCGAATGAGCGGATCGAATGGGTCAACGAGTCGTTTGTCCTCATGTATGGCTTGCGCGATCGGCAGGCTGCGTTGGGCAGCCCATTCGAGCGGGTGTTCGAGGTGGCCTGGTCCCAGGCGTTGGAGGCCGACCCGGCAGATCGGGCGCTGTACCAAGCCGGCCTGCAGGTGCTGATTGATCATCTGCGTTTTGCCGGGGCTCCGTTTGAGCTGCCATTGCCGGGCAACCGTTTCTGCCGCGTGATCACCCGGCCCACGGGGGGCGGCAGTGCCTGTTATGCGCATGTCGATATTTCCGAGCTCAAACGCCAGCAGCAACGCCTGGAAGCGGCCGAGCGTCTGGCGCGCGAGCGTGAGCAGCAATTGCGCCACAAATCGGTGCTGCTGGAGGCCACGGTGGCCAACCTGGGCCAGGGCATTGCCCTGATCGGCAGCGATGGGGTTGTCGAGCTGTGCAATCCCCAGTTTCTTGATCTGCTGGGCCTGCCGCCGCACTGGCAGGGGCAGCGCCTGCAACTGGGCGAGGTGCTGGCCTACCAGCAGTCGCAAAACGAATTTGAGGGCGCCTCCGAGGTGGTGCAACAGTACGTGCGCTCGGGTGGCTTTTCGCCTGATTTGCTGCGCTACGAGCGCCGGCGCGCCAATGGCCGCGTGATCGAGGTGCGCAACATCCCGCTGGAAGACGGGGGCCTGTTGCGCTCGGTGACCGACATCACGCAGCGCAAGCTCGATGAGGAGCGCATCCGCTTTGCTGCCCACCACGACGCGCTCACCGGCCTCATCAACCGGGCCATGTTCATGGAGTGCCTGGAGGCCGAGACCTCGCTGGCCCGGCGCACCGGCATCGGTTGCGCCGTGCTCTACCTGGACCTGGATGGCTTCAAGCCCATCAATGACCGGCATGGCCATGCCGTGGGAGACCAGGTGCTGGTGGAGGTGGCCCGGGCCCTGCGCTCGGTGGTGCGCGAGGCCGATTTCGTGGCCCGCTTGGGGGGCGACGAATTTGCCGTGCTGCAACGTGGCGTGCAAAGCCGCGAGCAGGTGCGGCACCTGGTGCAGCGCGTGCAGCTGGCGCTGACCCAGACCATCGCTGTGGACACCCTGCAGCTGCAGGTGGGCGCCTCGATCGGCGTGGCGCTGTGTCCCGAAGAGGGGGACGAGGCCGATGCGCTGCTGCGCCATGCCGACCTTGCGATGTACGCCCAGAAGCGCCAGGCCGCCAGAGTCGCTTCCTGACAGGGCTGAGAGGGCTGGCAGGGCTGAGGTGGCGACCCCGTCACCGGGGCCGCCACCTCGCCTTCATGCCTGCTTGAAGGGCAGCTCGCGCACGGGCTTGCCGCTCAGGCGCGCCAAGGCATTGGCAAAGGCAGGGGCCAGTGGTGGCAGGCCCGGCTCGCCCATGCCGGTGGGGGCGTCGTCGCTCTGCACGGTGTGCACGGCGATCTGCGGCATGGCAGTGATGCGGGGCACGGCGTAGTCGCCGAAGTTGCTCTGCTCGACCTGGCCGTCCTTCAAGGTGATGGCGGCGCCGGGCAGGCACATCGACAGGCCCATCAGCGCGCCGCCCTGCACCTGGGCTTCCAGGCTGCGCGGGTTGATCACCCGGTTGCAGTGCACGCCCGCCGTCACCTTGTGCAGTGTGGGCACGCCCTTTTTCAGCGAGGCCTCGACCACATAGGCCACCACCGAGTTGAACGACTCGTGCACCGCCACGCCCCAGGCGCGGCCGGGGGCCAGCTTCTTCTTGCCGTAGCCGGATTTGTCGACCGCCAGTTGCAGCGCCGCCTTGTGGCGCGGGTGCTGCTCGCCGATCAGCTTCATGCGGTAGGCCACCGGGTCTTGCCGGGTGGTGCGGGCGATCTCGTCGATCAGTGTCTCCATCACGAAGGCGGTGTGGGTCGAGCCCACGCTGCGCCACCACAGCACCGGCACGTTCACCTTCGGGTGCTGCACGGTCAGGCGCATCGGGATCTCGTAGGGCTCTTTCATGCCTTCCACCGCGGTGCCGTCGATGCCGTTCTTGACCATCATGGGCTCGAAGGGCGAACCGGCCAGGATCGACTGACCCACGATCACGTGGTCCCAGGCCTGGATGCGGCCCTGGCCGTCAAAGCCGATGCGCGCCGTGTGCAGGTGCATGGGGCGGTAGTAGCCGCCCTTGATGTCGTCCTCGCGGCTCCACAGCAGGCGCACCGGGGCGCTGATGCCCGCGGCCAGGGCGGCCTTGGCCACCTGGGCGGCCTCCACCACGTAGTCGCTGCTGGGGATGGCGCGGCGCCCGAAGCCGCCCCCCGCCATCTGCACGTGCACCTGCACGTTCTGCGGCGGCAGGCCCAGCACGGTGGCGGCGGCCAGGCCGTCCAGACCCGGCATCTGCGTGCCCACCCACAGTTCGGCCTTGCCCGCTTCGACCCGCACGGTGCAGTTCAGCGGCTCCATGGGCGCGTGGGCCAGGTAGGGGAAGACGTACTCGGCGCTGATCTGGTGCGGGGCCTTGTCCAGGCCCGACACATCGGCGTCGAAGCGGCGCGGGCCGGGCTGCGTGGCCAGGGCGCGGTACTGGGCCAGCTGGCGCGCGCTGTCCACCTTCTCGACCGCGCTGCTGTCCCAGGCCAGCTTGAGGGCGTCGCGGCCCTGCTTGGCGGCCCAGTAGCCGTTGGCCAGCACGGCCACGGCTTCGCCGCCCCGGTCGGCCGGGATGCGCAGCACGGCCTTCACGCCCTTGATGGCGCGGGCGGCACTGTCGTCCAGCGACTGCAGCTTGGCGCCGAACACCGGGGGGTGCGCCACCACGGCGGTCAGCAGGCCGGGCAGGCGCACGTCGATGCCGTAGTCCTGGTGGCCGCTCGATTTGGCGACCGCGTCCAGGCGGCCCGTGGGCTGGCCGATCAGTCGGAAGTCTTTCGGGTCTTTCAGTGTCACGCTGGTGGGCACTGGCAAGGCCATGGCGGCCTCGGCCAGCTCGCCGTAGCCCAGTTGCTGGCCGGCGGGGCTGATCACCTTACCGCTATGCGTGCGCAGGCTGCCGGGCTCGACCTTCCAGCGGGCGGCTGCGGCCTGGACCAGCATGGCCCGGGCGCGGGCGCCCAGTTCGCGGTACTGGGTGTAAGAGTGCGCGATCGAGCCCGAGCCGCCCGTGATGTGCATGCCGAACAGCGGGTCGACATAGGCCGGGTCGTTGCTGCCATGCACGCTGTTCACCCGCGACCAGTCGGCATCCAGCTCTTCGGCCAGGATCATGGGCAGCGAGGTCTGCACGCCCTGGCCGAAGTCCAGGCGGTTGATGGTGATGGTGGTGCTGCCGTCGGCCGCGATGTGCAAGAAGGCCGAGGGCTGCTGCGTGGGCTTCAGGCTGGCGGGCTTGGCGGCGTCCTGGGCCAGGGTGCCCAGCGGGAAGGCGCCCAGGGCAAAGCCGCTCAGGGCGCCGAGTTTCAGAAAGCTGCGCCGGGGCAGGCCGGTGGTGGCCGGGGTGCTGCCGGCCTGTTCGCGTTGCATCAGGGCCTGCAGGTGGCGGGGCAGTTCGAAGGTGGCTTGATCGAAATTCATGGGGTGCTCCTTCAGGGGTCAGGCCAGGGCCTTGGCGGCGTCGGTGATGGCAGCGCGGATGCGCGCATAGGTGCCGCAGCGGCAGATGTTGCCCGCCATGGCCGAATCGATCTCGGCCTCGCTGGGCACCTTGCCGCGGGGCAGGGTCTTGAGGAAGGCGGTGGCCGACATGATCTGCCCGCTCTGGCAGTAGCCGCACTGGGCCACGTCGTGCTTCACCCAGGCCTGGTGCACGGCCTGGCCCACCTTGTCGCTGCCGCCGGTGACGGCCTCGATGGTGGTGATCTTCTGCCCGCTGGCGGCCGACACCGGGGTCACGCAGGATCGGATCGCCTGGCCGTTCAGGTGCACGGTGCAGGCGCCGCACAGGGCCGCCCCGCAGCCGAACTTGGTGCCGGTCATGCCCAGTGTGTCGCGCAAGGTCCAGAGAATGGGTGTGGACGGGTCCACATCGACCTCGTGGTTCTGTCCGTTGATGTTCAGGGTGCTCATGGGGTGGGTCCTCTTTGGGTGAATATTTATTCGTTTAAAGGGCGGATGACGGCGCGGTATTTGTGGGGCGGGTCAGGCCTTGATGCCGTCCCAGCACAGCCCGAAAGCCATGCCAAGTTGCTCGGGGCTGTGGCTCAAGGTGCCGCTGCGCAGCAACTGGGCGGTTTCGCGCACCGAGCCGGCAAAGCTGCTGATCAGCAGCGGCGTGGGCACGTCTTTGAGGATTTGCTGGGCCTTGGCGTTGTCGATCAGCTCGACCCAGCCCTTGATCAACTGGGCCGACAGCTGCCGGCTGGCCTCGCTGAACCACGGTGAGTTGTAGTACTCCTCTAGAAACACCACCTGGGCAGAATGAGTCAGCCGGTGCTCCAGCCAGTTGTCCCACATGTGGCGAAAGCGCTGGCGGAAGGGCGCGCTGGGGTCGTCGCCCTGCATCAGGCTGGCCGCCGTCTGGCGTTTGGCCTGTTCGTACAGGCCCACCATCAGCTCTTCCTTGGATTTGAAGTAGACGTAGAGCGTGCCCGTGGCCAGGCCGGCCTCACGGGCAATGGCGGCCATGGTCAGCCCGCTCAGCCCGGTCTGCTCGACCAGGGTGAAGGTGGCCTCGGCAATGGCGCGCAGCTTTTCTTCGTCCTTGGGTTTCATGTCGGCGCATCATAGACGAATATAAATTCATCTTTCAAGGTCGGGGATATTCAAACGGCATCCATTCGGGGCAGGGTGCTTGATAAGTTTTTTGAATGTGTCAATTTCGCCAAATTATCAAAGCGCTTTGCAGCGATGGGCGCTAAATAATCCCGTGAAATTGCTCGATATGCGTGAAATACCCATGGAAATCTCTCGCGTTTCGCGTTAATTTGCAAATGCCGGTCGCGGCTTCAACCTAGAATTTCGGCCTGCTCCAAACAAGAAGGTACCCCATGGTGCAACTCTCCAGACGCCAGTTCATGAAAGTGACTGGTTCGACTCTGGCGGGCTCCAGCCTGGCCCTGATGGGTTTCTCACCCAGCACAGCCTTGGCGGAAGTCCGTCAGTACAAATTGGCGGCCACCACCGTCACCCGTCAAACCTGTACCTACTGCTCGGTGGGTTGCGGCATCCTCATGCATTCGCTGGGCGATGGCGCCAAGAACGCCAAGCTGTCGGTGATCCACGTCGAGGGTGATCCGGATCACCCGGTGAACCGCGGCACGCTGTGCCCCAAGGGCGCCAGCCTGCTCGACTTCGTGCACAGCCCGAACCGCCTGAAGTACCCCGAGTACCGGGCCCCGGGCTCCAACGAGTGGAAGCGCCTGTCGTGGGACGATGCGCTGACCCGCATCGCCAAGCTGCTCAAGGAAGACCGAGACGCCAACTTCGTCGAGAAGACCGACGACGGGCTGACCGTGAACCGCTGGCTCACCACCGGCATGCTGGCCGCCTCGGCCTCCAGCAACGAAGCTGGTTACATCACACACAAAGTGGCCCGTAGCTGGGGCCTTCTTGCACTCGACAACCAAGCACGTGTCTGACACGGCCCGACGGTGGCAGGTCTTGCCCCGACGTTTGGCCGTGGAGCGATGACGAACCATTGGGTCGACATCAAGAACGCGGACGTTATTTTGATCATGGGCGGCAATGCCGCTGAAGCCCACCCCTGCGGCTTCAAATGGGTGACCGAGGCCAAGGCGCACAACAAGGCGCACTTGATGGTGGTCGACCCGCGCTTCAATCGCTCGGCATCGGTTGCCGACTTCTATGCCCCGATCCGTTCGGGCAGCGACCTGGTGTTCCTGGGCGCGGTGATCAACTACCTGCTCACCAACGACAAGATCCACCACGAGTACGTCAAGAACTACACCGACTTCAGCTTTGTCGTGCGCGAAGACTTCGCCTTCGACGACGGTATCTTCTCGGGCTACAACCCCGAAAAGCGCACTTACGACAAGGCCAGCTGGGACTACGAGATCGGCCACGACGGCTATGTGGTGACCGACCCGACCTTGCAGCACCCGCGCTGCGTGTACCAGTGGCTGAAAAAGCATTACGCCGAGTACACCCCCGAGAAGGTGGAGAGCATCTGCGGCACGCCCAAGGCCAAGTTCCTGCACGTGTGCGAGAAGCTGGCCTCGACGGCGCAGGCTGGCCGTGCGGCCACCATCCTGTACGCCCTGGGCTGGACCCAGCACTCCACCGGCGCGCAGATCCTGCGCACCGGCGCCATGGTGCAGCTGCTGCTGGGCAACATCGGCATTGCTGGTGGGGGCATGAACGCCTTGCGCGGTCACTCCAACATCCAGGGTCTGACCGATCTGGGCATCCTGTCGGCCAGTCTGCCGGGCTACCTGACCATGCCGGGCCAGGCAGAGCAGGACTACAGCAAGTACATCGCGGCGCGCACCCAGATGCCGCTGCGCCCCGGGCAGATGAGCTACTGGCAGAACTACCCCAAGTTCCACGTCAGCCTCATGAAGTCCTGGTGGGGGCCTGCGGCCACGGCCGAGAACAACTGGGCCTACGACTACCTGCCCAAGCTCGACAAGCAGTACGACATGCTGCAGATCTTCGACCTGATGAACAAGGGCAAGGTCAACGGCTACATCGCCCAGGGCTTCAACCCGCTGGCGTCGCTGTCCAACAAGAACCGGGTTCGCGACGGCTTGTCCAAGCTGAAGT
>Ga0208888_100533_pt1 | contig 17040 bp, 14 predicted proteins | sample LakWasM115_HOW13_2_FD_183929 | JGI IMG/M metagenome (GOLD analysis project Ga0208888, IMG submission 183929) | Freshwater sediment methanotrophic microbial communities from Lake Washington under simulated oxygen tension - Sediment Metagenome... | ecosystem: Environmental > Aquatic > Freshwater >...
GTTTCGGACCAAAGTTGCAGTTGCACTTGCAGACCACTTTGGCGCCCCTTGGCGGGTAGCTCGATGCGTATCCTGCCATCGGTCAGCACGCCGGCCGTCAGTTCTGCCGTGCGCAGAACCGGCACTGCGGAGACCCAGTGTCGACGAGCTGCCTCACGGGCGTCTGCGGCCAGTTCGATGTGCTCGCCCTGGCTCTGCAGCGTGCGGAGAAAACCGTCCCGATCCCAGCCTATGTTGGTGGTGGCGCCCGGTTGTGCCAAAGCTTGTTGGTAAGCCCCCGCAACCAGGGCGGCGGCTCGCCCCACGTGGCGTTCCAGCACCCGTGCCTGGCGTTCGGCCCGGGCTCGCAGGCCTTCTGTCAGCAGGTCGGCCGACTGCGCCGACACTACCGCTGCGGCGGCCAGGCCGGCCAGTACGCTGGTGGTCAGCAACAGGCCTAGATTGCGCGCGAATACCCAGCGGTAGCCTTGGTCGGGCGCGGACCGGCCTTGGCGGTCAATTTCGCCCAAAGCGATCATCACCAGCGCCAGACCGAACCACAGCAGCGCCAGCAGCACTGGCAGGCTGAATAGCAGCGAGGCCCCGGGGACATTGCCGAAGACCAGCCAGCAGGTGACCGTGAAAACGGCCAGAGCACTGTCGCCCATGCTGAGAAGGGCCAGCAAAGACAGCGCCACGCTCAGCCGGGTGTGGCCGGGGCGCAGCAAAGCCCAGGCGGCCAGGCCGCTGAGCAGCAACCAGCCAGCCAGCGCATAACGACCGGCCATCGATACCCCATCGACCACGCTGTTGGAGAGCAAGACGGCGCTGTCCAGTCGCATGCCCCATTCCAGCAGCATCAGCCCGACCAGGCCCAGGCCGGCCTGGATCGCCAGCGCGGCAAGGCGCTGTGCATGCGGGCGCAACACTTGGGCCAGTGGTGGCAGGCCGAGCGCCAGCAAAGACACCGGATTCAGTTCGGGCGCCGCCAGCGCGGGCCACAGAGCGCGCAGCGACGTGCTCAGCTGGAGCAGCGTCAGCACCAAGATCCAGAGCAAGGCGGCCCAGGCCCCGATGTGCCCGAGTCGGCCCAGCAGGGACATCTTTCGCAGGTCGAACACTCGCGCTACTCGCTTATCTATTTGTTAGCAAAAGTGTCAATTATGTCGCCCAGCAGAGCGACTGACCGAACCCATGCTCAGGCTTTCCTGAGTCGGGATCAGAGCGCGCTGAGGCTCAAATCAGTGCCGCACCGATACCGTGCACCAGCGGGTGTCCGTAGGATACTGTCATGTTTGATTCTTCTGCCGCCCCCCGACCTGGCCCGGACAGGGCTGCCCAGGCCACTGTCCCGGCGCTGGCGGACAGCCAACACCGGCTCGAGGCTGTGGTGCAGCTCGGCCTGTGCACCCAGCGCGTGGCCGAAGGTGCTGCCGCGGTCGATCTGGCGGCGCTCAACGCCATGCTGAGCGCGCACCAGGCCCGTCGCAAGGCGCGCGGCTTTCGCACCGCGGCCGCACAGATGCGGGTGTTCTCTACCGAATTGGCCAGCCTGATGTTGCGTGTGGCCGCTGCCGTGGCAGAGTTGAGCGACGAGGTCGGGCGGATGTGCCAGCGTGGGCGTCTGGAAGGCCAGTTGCGCCAGGCCGCAGCTGGTCTGGAGCGGCCTGATGCGCGGCTGATGGCGCTCGTGAGCGATATGAACTGCGACGTCGTGTTGGCTCGAGAGCGTTTGGGCCGACAACGCCAGCGTTTGAACCATGCGGTGATTCAGGCGCTGCGATTGTGCGATGCCGGGCGAAACCTGGCGCGCTGCGCACTCATCGAAGCGGCCCATGCTGAAGACATGGCTTCCCAATTGACCCAGGTGGCGATCGACCTGGGCCATGCCGTCGCCGGCATCATTGAAGTGCTGGCCGGCATGAAAACTCCTCTGGAGAAACTTGCCTCATGAAGCGAATGGAAACCCTTTTCGAGCAAGGCCCGCACCGCTGGGCGGTGATCGCGCGAGATCCGGAACGCGCTTCGGCCCTGATCGACACCAACGAATATTTGGTCAGCCACGGACGCGAATCCTTGTTGACCGACCCGGGCGGTATGGAGATTTTCCCGGCCGTGTTCGCAGCGCTGGCCAATGGCGCCGACGCCAGTACTTTGCGCTGGATCTTCTCTTCGCACCAGGATCCCGACGTGGTCAGCTCGCTGGCGTTGTGGCTGGAGTTCAATCCGGCGCTCAAGTGCTATGCCTCAAAGATCTGGCATACCTTCTTGCCGCATTACGGCGGCGATGCGGATACTTTCATCTGTCTGCCAGACGAGGGCCAAACGCTGCAGTTGGGCGCCCTTACGCTGCAGGCAATGCCGGCGCACTACCTGCATTCGTCGGGGAATTTTCATCTGCACGATCCGGTGGCCCGCATCCTGTTCACGGGCGACGTCGGTGCGGCCATGCTGCCGCCGGAGGAAGACACCCTGTTTGTGCGCGACTTCGATCGCCACTGCCGTTTTGCGCGTGGTTTCCATCAGCGTTGGATGGGCTCGCGCGAGGCTGTGCTGGACTGGTGTGAGCGCGCTAGCGCGCTGGGTCTGGACATGCTGTGCCCACAGCACGGTTCAATCTACCAGGGCGCTGATGTACAGCGTTTCATCAACTGGTTTTCAGAGCTTGAGGTTGGCACTGGGCTGGGGCAGCGTGCCATGCCGTGCGCCTGAGGCGCCGATTCTGACTGGAGGCGGGGCCGGATTGCTGAATTGTCCGCGCTGAGCCGGGGGTGCCCCGAATGCAACCCGTTTGACACCGTACAGACGAAAAAATACCCCTGCAAGAGGGGTATCTTTTCAATTCACAGGCCTAAGGCCTGTTGAGAATCAATAGCTGTTGCCGCCGCCGTAGCCGCCGCCACCGCTACGGCCACCGCCGTAACCGCCGCCGCCACCACCACCGTAGCCGCCGCCACCACCGCTGCGGCCACCGCCGTAGCCGCCGCCACCACCACCGCCGCCAAAGCCACCGCTACGGGGCGGGCGGGGTTCCATCGGGCGGGCTTCGTTCACAGTGATGCTGCGGCCACCCAGGGATTGTTCGTTCATGCCGTTGATGGCGGCTTGCGCTTCAGCGTCGCTGCCCATTTCGACAAAGCCGAAGCCCTTCGAGCGGCCGGTGTCACGTTCCATCATGACCTTGGCGCTGGTGACAGTGCCGAATTCGCTGAAAGCTTGTTCCAGATCGTTGTCACGAACCTGATAAGGCAGGTTGCCGACATAGAGTTTGTTGCCCATTTTGGGACTCCTAAAAAACACATTGACAAAGCGATGGAGTCCCGAAAAACGCACACATCAGACGAAAACCTGGCCATTCACCGCAAATTGCTTGGATAAAAAATCCGCGCCAACCGATTAAACGCGCATACGGCACCAAAAAACCATCAAGCCGGGGTCGCGCGGCTCTTTTTTTTTCATTCCCTGATTTTCAACAGGGTTTGTGGATGGAAAAAGACGAAAACGCACTGGATTGGGGCCGCGGGGCCTGAAATCGCCCGCGCGCGCACCCTGCCAAGCCGCCGTCTTGCAGGCCTCAGGCACTCAGCACAGCCCCAAAGGCGCCCTGTCCGGCCACCGTCACCATCAGCTTGTGGGTGGCGCGGGTGGCGGCCACATAGAACAGCCTGGCTTCGTCCGCGGCTTCTTCGCCCGCCCGGGGCATCTGGCCCACGCCCATCACCGCCACCACCGGAAACTCCAGCCCTTTGCTCACATGCATGGTCATCACCTTGATGGTGTTGGCGGTCGGGTCATAGTCGCCTGACCGGTGCCGCACGCGATGCGGCATCCTGCGCTGGGCCAGCGCCCGCGCACACTGGTCCATGGCCTCGTGGTCGCGGCACAAAACGGCCATGTCACCCCAGGCGTGGCCCTCCTGGTGGGCTGCTGCCAGCAGGTCGGCCAGGGCGGCCGGCTCTTCCCTGGGGCTGGGCAGGCGCACGATCAGCGGCTGCTGCCCTTCGCGGCCGCAACTCATGGCCTGCACCAGGGGCACGCCGTCATCGTCCTGGGCATCCGGCTGCAGGAATTCGGCAGCCACGCAGTTGGCGGTCTGCAGGATCTGCCGGGTGTTGCGGTAGTTGATGCGCAGGATGCTGGTGCGGCCCGAGGCCTGGATGCCCACGCTCTTGAAGCTGAAGCCCCGCGCCCGGCTCTTGCCATAGATGTTCTGGGCACTGTCGTACAGGATCAGCAAGCTGTTGGTCTCGGGGTCGACCATCTGCGTGATCAGCTTGAGCCATTCGGCCTGGAAGTCGTGGCCCTCATCGACCATTACGGCCTTGTATTGGCCAGACGGGATCTGCTTGCGGTCCACCCCCCGGATCACATGGTCCACCATCTGGTCGAACATGGCGGGCCCCTGGGGTGGCAGGGCCTGCCCATAGGCCACCAACTGCTGGCGACACCACTTGTGGAAGTTGCGCACATGCACGCGCTCGGCCAGGCCCTTGGCTGCGAACTGGGCCGACAGTTTGACCGCCAAGGGCTCGTTGTAGCAAAGCACCAGGATGGGCTTGGCCGAGGGGGTCTGGGCCAGGTGCTCGGCGCGGTAGCCCAGGATCATGGTCTTGCCCGAGCCAGCCACCCCGTGGATGACCCGGTGCCCCTCGCCCAGGCTGCGCGCCAGCTGTTCCTGCTGCAGGTCCATCACCCGCATGATGTCGGGCAGCTCGTCGGGGTCTTCGGGCAACAGGCTGCCTTGCACGGGCACGCGCACCTGCGGAAACATGATCCAGCGCACACGTTCGAGTTGCGGCAGTGAAATGGCTTTGCCAAAGGCATGGGGCAGCATGTTCCACAGGCGCTGCTGGAAGGCTTCCGGCTCGGCCGAATCGAGCATCTCGTCTTTGCAGATCACCAGGTGAGCATCGATGGTCTGGTCGAGCTGGGATTGTTCGAACTGCTTGCGGGTGATGTTGGTGAAGACCACGCCGCTGCCCCAGGGGAAGGCCAGCTTGCCCTGGTGGGGCCCCTCGGGCTGCACCAGTTGGGGGTCACGCTCCAGGGCATTGATCACCTGGATCGCACAGTGGCGCGCCTGTGCCGCGGGGTTGATCACCACTTTGGGTCGTCCGTCGACCAGCAGTGTCCAGGCCTGCTTGCTGGCTTCCTGCACGGTCTCTAGCCGCCAGTCCTTGGTCTCGAGGATCAGCACACCGCGGCGCGGGTGGATGACCACGAAATCAGGGTGGGTCTGCTTTGGCCCCACGGGCACGTCGTACCAGAGCAGGTAGTCATCGTCGAGCTTGGCCTCCAGCCGTTCAGCCAGTCGCCGTTCGCCCGCGGTCATGCGACCTGCGCAGCTACCGATTGCCGGAATCATCACCGCCACTTTGTTTTTCCTCCGTGGTCCCGAGGATATGACATGAACGGTGGGTTGGCAGTTCCTGTCGGCACGTCGCCGGTGCGCTTTCAGCCACCCCGCTGCCAGCGGCCCATCCAGCGTGCCAGATGATCCCAGAGCGGCCCCAGGAGGCCGCCACGGTTGACGGGCTCTACCGGGTGCCAGGCTCGGTCGTGCCCTCAGGTGTGTGCCGCTTCGATGGCCGCGTCTAAGGCAAGGATGTTGGTTGGGAAGGCAATGCTTGTGAGCACGCTGATGATCACTGTGAGCTGCGCCGATTTGCCACTTCAGCTGTCCAGTGCGCTTTTCAACGGGTGTACGGCCCCTCAGTCCTGTTGCGTGATGAGCTGGTGCGCCTCTGCCAAACCGAAAGCCACCTGGGCCCGGTCGGCATCCTCAACAGCCCGAAGGTGAGGACGATCTTGGCTCGGATGGTGAGGCTCATGTCAGCACCTGTGGGCGTGAACGAATGGCAAGGCGGCCATGGTGAGGGGGCGGGAGGCTCTGTCGTTTCACTCAGGCCCGGCCAAGACCGACCGGCTTGCGGGAGGTCATTCTTTGCGCCACCCAGAGGGCCACGGCGGCCAGCAGAATCGGGGCCACCGGCAGCAGCAACCACTGCGGGGCGGGCAGTTCGCTGGCCACAAAGGCGCCCATCAGGCCCGGGCCCAGCACCGATCCCAGGCGGCCGATGGCGGCGCTCCAGCCAATCCCTGCCGTGCGCAGGGCCGGGGGGTACAGGCTCACCGCCAGTGCAACCTGTCCGATGGTGCCCGCGATCAGGCAGGCACCCACCACCACGATCAAGGCCAGCAGCAGGCCTGGTGTCGCGGCCAGAGACCAGCCCAGCACCAAGGCGACGGCGCCCAGCAGCGAGCAGGCCAGCAGGATCTTGCGCACATGGAAGCGATAGCTCAGCGGGATCAACGCCAGCGCGGCCACCACGCCACCGATGCCCATGGCCGCCGAGCCGAAGGCCACGCCAGAGGTGTCAAAGCCCAAGCGATGGAGCATGGACGGTACCCAGAACGTCAGTGCATAGACCGCCGTGAAAATCAAAAACGAAAACGCCCACAGCAGCAGCGTCTGGGGTGCCAGGCCCGCACCGAACAGGGCGCTGACCCGCGCGGCGTGGGGGCGCTCCACCGTGCCTGCGGCCCCCAGGCCCGCCGGTGCCGGGGCATCGGCGGGCAGGTGCGCCCAGAGTGCTGGCAGCAGCAGCAAGGGGGCGATGCCGCCCAGCAGGAACACAGAGCCCCAACCCCAGCTCAGGATCAGCTTGCCGCCGATGGCGCCCCCCAGCGCGGCGCCCAGGGACAGGCCCGACGTCACACCCACCGTCACGGATTCTCTGCGCTCCGGCGCCGTGCCTTCCACGGCCAGCGACACGACCGCCGGGATGGCCGCACCCAGGCCGATCCCGGACAGCAGGCGGATGGCGGCCAGAACGGGCACCGACTCGGCCAGCGCGCTCAGGCACGAGCCCAGCGCAAACAGAAACACCGAGCCCAGCACGATGTCACGCCGCTGCAGACTCGCGGCCAGGCGGCCGCTGAGGGCATAGCCCAGGGCTGCACCCAGGCTGGTGGCCACGAAGACCGGGGTGAAGGCCGACAGCGGAAGCTGCCACTGGGCTGCCAGGGTCGGGACGACAAAGCCGATCGAGGTCGTGTCGAAGCCATCGACCAGAATGGTCAGGAAGGCTAGCAAGCTGATCTTGCGCATGGGGTACTCCACAGAAGGGATGGGGGTCAGAGGTCAGGGCGGGCCGGTACGGTGGTCAGGGTGTGCCGGCAACCTGCTGCAACGCTGTGCGGGGGGCGAAGTGCAGGCGCTGGATCGGCTGATCCGCTTGCACCGCGGGCCAGTCGGGCAGGGTCTCGGCAGCGGGGCGCCCATCGCGGATGAAGCCCAGAAAGGCCTGGCGCATGGGGCGGGAGATCTGCTCGAACGCCTCTTCATCCAGGCCCCCGAGCATCGGCGCTGTCGCGAAGGCCTCGCGGTTGCCGAATACAAACGGCAGTTCGATGCAATGCGTGGCGCCCAACGCTTCACCCCCGGGCGTGTGGTCAAAGCGGTAGACGTAGGCGCCACGCCCGGCAGCGGCCGCCTGGCGCGCCCACTGCAGGGACGGCGTTTCAAACACATTCTGGGTCATGGCGTCGTATTGGCCACGCGCAAAGAACGCGGTCGATTCATCGCGTGTGGTACCAATCATCACATCGACCCGGGTGGCTGCTTGCGCCAGTGCGGCCTGGAAGCCGGACGGTGCAGGCAGAAAGGCGCCATCGGCCACCGGAACAAACGGTGGCGCCACGTCGCCCGCCTTGGCCTGGTTCTCGATGAAGAATTGGGCTGCAGCGCCCTGCGCCGCCATCAACTGGCCGGGCTGCAAGGCCGACTGCAGCTGGAAGGGCTCCAGCGAGCGCGCGTAGGCCGCGGCCATGGGGGCTGCATCCTCGGGCGTGGCCAGCTCCAGGCCCAGGGGGGCACTCATCATGATGGCGCGCTGTATCGGCAACTGGGGGCAGGCACACAACAGCAGCGCGATGGAGAGCCCGCCAGCCGATTGGCCCATCAGCGTCAGCTGTTCCGGGTTGCCGCCAAACGCTGCGATGTTGTCCTTCACCCACGTCACCGCCTGGGCCTGGTCCATCAGGCCCAGGTTGCCGGGCGAGACGCCGGGGCCGCACAGAAAGCCCAGGGCGCCCAGGCGGTAGTTCACCCCCACCACCACGATGTTGCCTTCGCGGGCCAGCCGCGCGCCGTCGTACCAGGGCAGGTCGCCTGCACCCGTCATGAAGGCGCCGCCATGCAGCCAGATCATCACCGGGCGTCGTTGGCCATCGGCCGCCGGGGTCCACACGCTCAGGCGCAGACAGTCTTCGGAGGCCGGGCTCTGAGAGTCCCCCATGACCCGGCTGAGGCGGGAGGGCGCTTGCAGCGAGACGGCGCCCGCTGCGCGGGCCTGTGCGGGCGGGGTATCTGTCGGCATCGGTGCCGGCAGAGGTGCGGGCGGTTGAAAGCGCAGTGCGCCCACGGGGGCTTGGGCGTAGGGCAGGCCGCGGAAGGCCTGAACGCCCTCCAGGGCCAGGCCTTCAAAGCGACCGCAAGGGGCGTGGGCAATGGGATGGTCAACAGTGGACATGGGTACAGGGTGGTGTGGTGTGTGATGGAGAAACCGGCCGGCCCCGCAGGGGCCGGGTGCAGAGCGATCAGAAGGTGTGGCGCAGGCCGACCAGCACCGAGGTGCCGGGGTTGATGCCCGTGACCCGGTCCCGCAGCAGCGCCACATAGACGTCGGTGCGCTTTGACAGCCACTGGTCATAGCCCAGCGACACCGTGGTGCGGTCTTGGCTGGCTTTGGCGCTTTGTGTCTGGGCGGTGTGTGCCACGGAGAACAGAACCCGCCCGGGGCCTGCGACCACGGAGGTGCCGAGCTGCGAGGTGTTCAAGCGGGCTTCGGCCCCGCTGACCGCGTCGATGCGTGACTTCAGGTTCTGGGCATACAGCTTGGCCGGTCCCAGGTCGTAGCTGGCCCCGGCCTGGAGGTTCTGCACGCTGCTGGCTGTGATCAAGGGGCGTGCCGCGGTGGCCAGCGTGGCCACAGGGGCGCCCCAGTTCATGCTCATCTGGTCCATCTTCTCGTAGACCAGCCCGCCATAGAACGCGCCGTGGGTGTAGTTCAGGCCCGCCGTGTTGCGCTTGCCCGTGGTGCCGCCCTGGGCCAAGGCGCTTTGAACGGTGAAGCGCCAGCCGCCCATGTCAGTGCTCGTGAAGGCCACGCTGTTGGACCAGGCCGAATCGCTGGCGCCTTCACTGGTCATGAAGGGCTGGGTCACGCTCGGCAGGTAGGTGTGCATGATGAACGGCCCCAGGCCTGACGCCGAACCAAAGGGGTTCAGTCGGATGGCCATCAGAAAGCCCGGCGTCACGGCGCGCCCCAGCTGGAGCACGCCCCAGGGGTTGGAGAGCCCCACCCAGGCGGTGCGGGCCCAGTAAGGGTCTGCGCTGCTGCGCCCCGCCGAGCCGTTGTTCACCTGCATGAACGACTCCATCTGCGAGAGGGCACCCCAGCCGCCGCCCAGATCCTCCTGGGTCTTGATGCCCCAGAACGAGGTGGTCATGGAGCCATTGAACACACCGGCCGTCTTGGCGGCCCCCGCCAATTGCGTGCTGCCCGCGCTGACATCCAGCAGGCCATATATTTGTGCCTGAGATTGCGCCTGGGCCGGGCTGAATAATCCGCCAAGAGCCGTGCCGCTCATGATTACCAGTGTCAGTTTTTTCAGAGGGTATTTCATGGTTTGTTTTGTGGGTGGGGATGACGGCTGAATATAGTTTCAGTAATTACCGAGCGTCGATGGGGTTTCGTGGAACGCTCCGTCCCAAAACAAAGCTGTCATTTATCTGTGATGTTGGGCTGTTTATCTGGCATGAGCGCACCGCGCCGGTTGGGGCTTTCGTATTGGGGTTTTCACGGAATTTGCCGCCCTGGAAGTTCTTTTCTGGGCCGTCTGGTGTACGCTCGGCAGCGGCCCCAAAAGCCGCGCCAGATCTGACATTGGCGGGTATTGGCCTGTGAATCAGACCTTTGCCAGCCTGCAAATCCGGGTCATCCCCAGTTTGGGGGCCTGCAGCGTTTTAATGCCCTGGTGCGGCTGGGGTTAAGCGCCCCTGGATCGTGGTGCGTGCACCGTGTCTGCCTGCCGGTGAATGCCACATATTGGGGCGCGGGATGCACGGTTTTGGATTTTGGTGCTAATTAAAATAATAACTCTGCGCTGAGTTGGTGCGGCAATCGAGTGATTTTGGCGATTTCCGTCTGGTTGGATGAATTTTCCGGTGGCACGAATTTGGCTGGGTTTCTTTGAATGGGGCGGGATATTCCCGTTCACCTCATAAAGCCCGATTTTGAAAATGCTCTTATTGGAATTGACCGTACATGAATGAGCAAAATTCCGTGCTGCATCACCGCCTGTGTGGCGCATTCACCGATGTGTCCGGCGCCCAGGATTGGATGCGGCGGGTCTGCGGCCCGCATGAGCTGATGGTGCAGCCTGGGCGTTCCCTGCGGTTTGTCCATGCGGGAGACCGCCTGGGCGCCCTGTCCACCGCCATTGGCTGCATCGAATACGGGGCCGATGTGCGCATCGGCATCAATGACAGCCGGCCCCTGGACAGCTACAGCATCAGCCTGCCCTTGATGGGCGATCAGGAGCTGCGCCTGGGCAGTGCGGTGTTCGGCTCCGACCCCGAGCACGGCCTGATCATCGACCCCTCTGCCTACCAGGAGCTTTCGATCAGCGGCGATTGCCGCAAGCTGCTGGTGGCCATCGATCGCGGTGCCATGCGCACGGCCCTGGAGCAGATGCTGGGCCGGCCGGTGCATTCCCCCATCACCTTCGAGCCCAGCATGGCGCTCGACCAGGGGGCGGCGCTGACCTGGTGGCGCTGGGTGCGATTGCTGTGGGAGGACATGGGGCACAACGGCAACCTCATGCACTACAACGGTCTGGCCCAAGGGGTCGAAACCTCCTTGATCCGCGGTCTGCTGAGCTTTCAGCCGCACAACTACTCGGCCGAACTGGCCCGCCAGGGTTCGCCAGAGCTGCCCCGGCATGTCGAGAACCTGAAGAACGCACTGATGGAGCGCGCCCGCGAAGAGGTGGATGTCGACGCCCTGGTGTCTGCCCAAGGGCTCAGCCCACGGCGCATGGTGGCCGACTTCCGCACCCACCTGGGCCTCACGCCGATGCAGTTCCTGCGCCAACACCGCCTGCAGCAGGCGCGCCTCGACATCGTCCGCAACGCCTCCACCCGTTACATCTCAGAAATTGCGCTGGCCTGGGGCTTCAGCCACCTGGGCCGCTTTGCCGAGGCCTACCGGGAGACGTTTGGCGAGTCGCCATCGGCCACGGCAGAGCGGCACCGGGCCAGGTCCTGAGGCCTGGCCCCGTTCAACTCAGGGCGTCGGTGTTGCCGTCCACCAGGGCCTGCAAGGCCGGCTTGGCCCACTGCAGAAACTCTTGCCCCGCCAGGCTGAGCCGGCGCCGCGAAGGGTACAGCGCATAGATGGTCATGGGCGCCAGTGACCAGCGTGGCAACACCCGGCATAGGCTGCCCTCCGCCACGCACGGGGCTGCGAGGGCCGTCGGCAGCCGGGTGATGCCCAGGCCGGCGACGGCCGCTTCCTTGACGGCCAGCAGGTTGTCCGTCACGAAGCGCACGGCCAGCCGCAGTTCCTCGGTGCGGCCTTGCGGGTCTTGCAAGGTCCAGCAAGTCTGGGATTCGCCCGAGTTCCAGCCGATCGACTCCAGCCCGGCCAAGGCCGAGGGCTCATCGCTGGTTTCCCGGCCCTGCAGCAGCTGCGGCGAGGCATACAGGCCATAGGGCGCCTGGACCAATTGCTGGGCCACCACATCCGAGTCGGGCAGCGCCTGGGAGCTGGGGTGGATCACGATGTCGAAGTTCTGCGCCAAGGCCTCGGGCGTGCCCCGGGTGGTGCTCAGGAACAGGCGCACGCGCGGGTACTGGCGCCCGAACCTGACGGCCACCGAACACACCAGCAGCGTCGACAGTGCCATGGGGCAGGCGATGCGCAGATCCCCTGCGGGCTCCTTGGCGTTGTCCTGCGCCACCGAGACCGCCGCGTGGGCCGCCTCGCGGATCTTGATGCCCTGCTCGAACAACTGTCGCCCCATGTCGGTCACTTCGAAGCGCCGCGAATTGCGCATGATCACGCACACGCCCAGGCGATCTTCCAGGGCCGCCACGCGCCGGCTCATGCTCGACAGCGGGATGCCGGTGCGCTCGCTGGCGGCCCGGTAACCGCCGGACTCCACCACTTCGACCAGCAGCAGCAACTCCTCGACCGTGGCCATCAGGCCGGGCGCATTCTTGGCCAGGTCGGTGCCGCCGGATTTTTCTTTTGCAGCCATGGGGTTCATGCAGAACATACCGGTTGACGGACCGTCCGCGCCAGGCGTCGCCCGGCGCTTTCACTATAGAGGGCAAACAAGCCTCCGTGCAATGAAGGGCGCCAGGGCGTCTGGGGCTCAGGCGCCCGGGGTGAAGCGTTCGATGTGAAAGCCGGCCGGTTGGCACGGTGCGGCGGCCAGCCAGTCGTTCAGGGCCTGCACCATGGGTGGCGGGCCGCAGACATACAGGTCCACATCGCCCTGGTTCAGCATGGCCGGCTGCAGATGCGTGACCAGATGCCCGCGCAGGGCCTGGGTGGATTGCGGATCCGACACGCACACGGTGAGCGTCAGTTGCGGCAGCCGCGCTTTCAAGGGGGTCAGCAGGTCCAGCACAGGCAGGTCCTGGTCGTCGGCCAGGCCCAGCACCAGGTGGCAGGGCGGCGCCTGGTCCGGCGCCTGGGCCAGCAGCTCCAGCATGGCCAGCATCGGGCCCAGGCCCGTGCCACCGGCCAGCATCAGCAAGGGCCGCGGTGCCGGGCGCAGGTAGAAGCTGCCATACGAGGCCGTCAGCTTCAGGGTGTCGCCCACCTGCGCCGTGTTGCTCAGCCACTGGCTCATGCGCCCGTCCGGCAGCAGGCGCACCAGCAGGTCGACCTGGCCGGGTTCGCGCACCAGCGAGCTGAAGGAGTAGGCGCGGCTGGCGCTGCCGTCGGGCAGCCACAGGCGCAGGTACTGGCCGGGCAGAAAGCGCAAGGCCATCAGACCCGGGTGCTCCAGCGTCAACGAGACCATGCGCGGGCCCAGGCGCCTCAGCGCGCCCAGGCGCACGGCCTGCTCCAGCGGCTTGTGCAGGCAGGCCGATGCGTCGATGGGCACGTGCACCACACCGCTGGAACGTGGGCGCATCTGGCAACCCAGGGCCCAGCCGAGTCGGGCGTCTTCCGCACTCAGCGCGTCTTCGGCGCAGTCGCCCGGGTCGTAGCTGCCCGATTCCACCTGGCAGCGGCAGGTGCCGCAGGCACCCTCGCGGCAATCCACCGGGAAGCGCACCCCCTGGCGGATCGAGGCGTCCGCCAGGGTCTCGCCGGAGCGCACCTGGATGAAGCGTGTGGCACCGTCTTCAAAGCGAAGGCCAATCTGATGTTCCATGGTCTCGCCCTTGATCACAGGTGGTAGAAGTCCAGCACCGCATTGATCCGATCATTGAGCAGCAGCACATGCTTGCGCAGGATGCTGAAGCCACCGTCAACCTGACGCAGCTCGTAGCTCACCTCACCGAAGTAGCAGTCGGCCTGGCCGTGGCGGGTGTAATGCGTGTTCCATTTGGCGCTGACCTGGAGCAGCCCCTGGCCGCGGTCCTGGATGCGCACATTGCTGACCTGGTGAAGCGTGCGCGGCATGGGGTGGCTGGCGGCCGATTTGCCGGTGCGCAGACGGAAGATGCGGTCTTCCAGGCCGCCCCGGTTGGCGTAATAGATCATCGACATCTCGCGCTTCGGATCGGTGGTGGCCACGTGCTCCGAGTCCCACTGCGGCACGTGGAATTCGGCCGTCGGGTCGAAGCAGGCCAGGTACTCATCCCACTGCTGGCGATCGCACAGCTCCGCCTGGGCATACAGGAATTGTTCGACGGCGTGTTGCAGTTCGAGCGTGTTCATGCTTGCACCTCCTTCTGGGTGGATGCCTGTTGGGCCAGTCCGTCCAGCATCAGCTGGCGCCAGGCGCTGTGCTGGTTCACGAACAAGCCCTCGTGGGTGATTTCCGTGCCGGTGAGCACGGGCTGGATGCCCAGGCTCTTGGCGTTGCCGGTCTGTTCGCGGGTCCAGGCCTGGCAGCCCCGTGAAATGTCGTTCCAGGGCTCGGCACGGCCCTGGAAGCCGCGTTGGGCTTCACGGAACTCGACCAGGTCGTCAGGCGTGCCCATGCCGCTGACGTTGAAGAAGTCTTCGAACTGCCGGATGCGGTTTTCGCGATCCGCGGCCGACTCGCCCTTCACGCCAATGCACTGGCTGACGATTTCCGTCTTGTTCCAGGCCACCGGGCGGATGATGCGCAGCTGCGAACTGATCTGGTCCATGAAGAACAGGCTGGGGTACAGGTTGAGGTTGCGCAGGCGGTGCATCATCCAGTGTGCTCTTTCAGTGCCGTATTCGGCCTGCGCCCGGGGCATCACGCTGGCGTAGCCAGGGCGCACTTCGGGGTTGGGCATTTCGCTGAAGAGCACCGAGTGGCCGTGTTTGAACGAGAACCAGCCGTCGTCGGTGGTGGCGTCGCCGGCCCCGAGCTTGCGGTAGTCCAGGGTCTTGAAGTCGGTGCTGCCCTGAGCGCTGTCGAGCTCATGCCGGTGCACCACCGTGGCCACGTAGTTGTAGTGCACGGTGCTGACGTGGTAGCCGTCCAGGCCGTTCTCGTTCTGCAGCTTCCAGTTGCCGTCAAAGGTGTAGGTGGAGCGCCCGGGCAGCACTTCGAGCTCGCCGGTCGGAGACTGCTCCACCATCAGGTCCAGAAACACCTTGGCGTCGCCCAGGTAGTCTTCCAGGCTCAGCGGGGTGGTCAGATCGAGGTTGATGAACACAAAGCCCTTGTAGCTTGCGACCTTGGCCTTCTTCAAGCCATGCTGATGCAGGTCGAAGCCCGGGCCGTATTCGCCGGGCGCCTTCACCTTGATCAGGCGCCCGTCGGGCTTGTAGGTCCAGGCGTGGAAGGGGCAGGTGAAGGCGGCTTGCCGACCCTTGCACACCCGTGTCAGCGTGGTGCCCCGATGCGCGCAGGCGTTGACCAGGGCGTGCAGCTCGCCCTGTGCGTCGCGGGTCACGATCAGGGGTTGGCGGCCCGCGTTCAGGGTGATGAAGTCATTGGGCTGGCTGATCTCGCTTTCGTGGCAGGCGTAGATCCAGGTCTTCTCGAAGATCAACTCCATTTCGAGATCGAACAGCTCGGGCTCGGTGAACATGGAGCGGCGGACGCGATAGACCTCGTCTTCGGGTCTGAAGTCCAGACAGCCGTCGATGAAGTCGCGCCATTGCTGGGGGCTGCGAGAGGTATTCATGGGCAATTCCTGTGGGGTGGATCGATGAGCTCGATTAGGCCCAGGCCCCCCACAAACGGCTATCCACATTTCGCGCGTTCTTTATCCAGTTGCCACCTGCGCGCGACGGGTCTGGCGATCAGATGGACGCTCGCAGCACCGCGTCAGGCCTGGCACCGTGTCGATCAGCACCGGGCCCTGGGCCGTGCGCAATGGAAAAAGGGCGGCCACGCAGTGATTGCGTGGCCGCCCTGGTGTGGGGTGTCAGTGCTTGAAGGGGCAGGCCCCTTCAGGCCCGGAGGTCAGGCCCCGACGGCGCGGGCGATCCGGGTGCGCGGATCGGTGTCGCGTTCGGTCACGGCTTGCTGCATCACGAAGTCGAAGCGGGCACGCTCAAACGGAGTGTCCACCCCCAGGGATTCGTAGCCGGCCGGGGCAACGTCGTGTTCGATCTTCAGCACCAGGCCATCGCGGGTGGCAAAGGCAAAGTCGTCGTCGAGGTAGGTGTCGCCCGGGATGTTGATCTGGGTCGTCAGGGTGCGATGCCCTTCCTTGACGATGTGGAAGTGGATGTGGGCCGGGCGGTGGCCATGGCGGCCCAGCGCCTGGAACAGCTCGGAGGTCGGGCTGTTCGGCGGGATCGCATAGCCCGGCGGCAGCGTGGTGCGGAAGCGGTAGTTGCCTTGGGCGTCGGTTTCGATCTTGCGACGCAGTTCGAACTCTTTGAGGCCCGGGAAGAAGTGCGAATAGCCGCCGTTCTTGTTGGCATGCCAGGCATCCATGATGGCATTGGCCACCGGCTGACCGGCGTGGTCCAGCACCCGGCCCTCCATGACCAGCACCTTGCCGGTGCCACGGGTGTCGCTGTCGTCGTCGAGCACGGCTTCGCCCTGGAACAGCGGGGCGCCTGCAACGTACAGCGGCCCTTCGATGGCGCGCGGCGTGCCGGCCGCAATGCCGGCTTTGGCATCGGCCTCGTCCATGCGGATGTCCAGCAGGCGGTCAAAGCCCAGGCCGGCGGTGATCAGACCGATCTGGCCCGAGGCCCCCAGGCGGCTCAGCCAATCGGCGGCGGCCCAGAACTCGTCGGGCGACACGTCCAGCTCGTCAATGGTCTTGAACAGGTCGCTCACGATGCGGGCGACGATGGCGCGGGCGCGCGGGTTGCCCTCGGCCATCTTCACGCTGTTGACGCGCTCCAGCAGGCTTTGTTGGGTGAATTCATTTTTTGAGGTGCTCATTTTTGTCTCCGAAGGTTGGGGGAAAGGGGTTGCAGGCCAGGGCTCAGGCGATGGCCGAGGGGTGTTGCGCCAGTGGGGTGACCGAAATCTTCATGTACGGGAACAGCGGCAGTTGCGACAGCAGGGTGTGCAGCTCGTCGTTGGACGCCACGTCAAAGACGCTGTAGTTTGCATACTCGCCCACCACGCGCCAGAGATGACGCCAGCGCCCATCGCGCTGCAGCTCTTGCGAGTAGGCCTTCTCTCGGGTCTTGATGTCCTCGGCCTGCGCAGGGGGCAGGTCGGCGGGCAGGTTCACGTCCATGCGGACCAGGTACAGCATGTCTTGTCTCCTCAAGGGTGGGGGCGTTGGCCCAGGTCGATGTGCACGGCATTCAGGCCCGTGCGGGCCCGGTCGAATCGGTCGAGTTGGCCCAGGTCGACTTCGACGCCGAAGCCGGGCCCGTCGGGCAGTTGCAGTTCAAAGTCGATGATGGGCATGCG
>Ga0208888_100535_pt1 | contig 17004 bp, 13 predicted proteins | sample LakWasM115_HOW13_2_FD_183929 | JGI IMG/M metagenome (GOLD analysis project Ga0208888, IMG submission 183929) | Freshwater sediment methanotrophic microbial communities from Lake Washington under simulated oxygen tension - Sediment Metagenome... | ecosystem: Environmental > Aquatic > Freshwater >...
CGTACCTGCAGTTTCCCCTGGCGGCGGCCAATGCCGTGATTTTGCTGGCGGTGGTGTTGATGATCATCTGGGGCCTCACGCGCCTGGTCGACATCCGCCGCGAGTTGTGAGAGGTCCCCCATGTCCCGTTCCATGCCCCGTTCCATGACCCGTCGACATGCCCCCGGCTTTTGGCCGCTGGCGCTGGTGTTTGCCCTGTTCGTGGCCTTTCTGTACGGCCCCATGCTCACCATCGTGGTGTTGAGCTTCCAGGGCCCCGAAGGCGGCCTGACCTTTCCGCTGCGCGGGGTCTCGCTGCACTGGTTTGCGCAGCTGGCCCAGGGCCTGGGCACGGTCGACATCGGCGCCGCCTTCATGCGATCGCTCGGGCTGGGGGCCATGGTGATGGCCCTGACCGTGCTGTTGTCGGTGCTGGCCGGCCTGGCCTTTCGCAAGCGGCTGCGCGGTGGGCAGGTGCTGTTTTTTGTCACCGTGGCCAGCCTGATCATGCCCTCCATCGTGGTGTCGCTGGGCATCGGGCTGCAGTTTCGCCTGCTGGACGACGGCCTCAAGGCCTTGCTCGCCTGGTGCGGTGCCGACGCGCTGCTCGAGGGTTATGGCAGTTCGCTGGGCCTGATGACTTCGGCGCTGGGCGCGCACCTCACCTGGACGCTGCCCTTCGGCCTGCTGATCATGTTTGCGGTGTTCAACCGCTTCAACCCAGCCTATGAAGAGGCGGCTCGCGACCTGGGCGCCACGCCGTGGCAAACCTTCCGCCACGTGGTGCTGCCCCTGATCGGGCCTTCGGTGGTGGGTGTGGGCATGTTCGGCTTCACGCTGAGCTGGGACGAGATCGCCCGCACCTCTCAGGCCATTGGCGATGTGAACACCCTGCCGCTGGAGCTGCAGGGCCTGACCGCCACCGTCACCACCCCGGCCATCTATGCCCTGGGCACTGTCACCACCGTGGTGTCGTTTGCCGTGATGGGTCTGGCCGTGGCCGCCGCAGCCTGGATGAAGCGGCGCCGCCGCAAGGAGCCTCGATGACATCGACTGCTGAAACCCCTGTGCAAGCCTTGAGCGACAGCGAGATGTACGACCGCATCGTGTCGGCGGTGCTGGACCACCACCTGCCGCCCGGCACCAAGCTGGTCGAAGACAAGCTGGCCACCGCCTTCGGCGTGTCGCGCACACGCATCCGGCCGGTGCTGGTGCGCCTGGCCAATGAGCAGATCGTCACGCTCACCCCCAACCGGGGCGCCACCATCGCCCAGCCCACCGAGCAGGAGGCCCGCGAGGTGTTCGGGGCGCGCCGGCTGATCGAGCCCATGCTGGTCGAGCTGTTCATCCAGCGCGCCAGCGTCGGTGAGGTGCAGCAACTGCGCGACAGCATCGAGCAGGAAGAGGCCGCGCGCGCGCAAGGCGACATGCGCCGCGCCATCCGCCTGTCCGGCGACTTTCACCTGCGCATTGCCGAAGGTTCGGGCCACCAGACCCTGGGCCGCATCCTGCGCGAGCTGGTGTCGCGCACCTCGTTGATCCTCATGACCTACAGCGCCCACCACGCCGCCGAGCGTGAAGAGGCCACGGCCTGCGGCTGCCGCGAACACCGCGCCCTGATCGACGCCATCCGCCTGCGCGACCCGGTCGAGGCGGCCCGCCGCATGCGCGACCACCTGGCCCGGCTCGAGACGCAGCTGCGCTTCGGTCCGGCGGAGGCCGCCGCGCCCGATCTGGTGGTCCTACTGGGCAGCGCCGGGTGAGGCCAATCAAGCCGGTGAAGCCCGCGATGCCGACAAAACGCCTTCTGGTCATCAACCCCAACACCTCTGAATCAGTCAGCGCGCTGCTGCAGCAACACATCGCCCTGGTGCTGAATGAGCTTGCGGCGCCGGTCGTGGCACACACCGTGACCGCGCGCTTCGGCGCGCCCTACATCGCCGACGAGGTCAGCTACCAGGTGGCCGGCCACGCGGTGCTGGATGCCTGGGGCGCCGAGCAAGAGCGCGCCGCTGCGCCCCCCGAAGGCCTGCTGATCGGCTGCTTTGGCGACCCGGGCTTGTGGGCCCTCCGGGAGTGCAGCCCCGTGCCTGTCACCGGCCTGGCCGAGGCCGCCTTCACCGAGGCGGCCCGCCTGGGTCGCTTTGCCGTGGTCACGGGGGGCGAGCGCTGGGGCCCCATGCTGCAACGCCTGGCGCTGCAACTGGGCTTTGCGCCGCAACTGACCGGGGTGTGGACGGTGGCTCCCAGCGGCGCCGAGATGGCCGCCGACCCGGATGGTGCCCTGCGCGTGCTGGCCCAGGCCTGCCAAGAGGCCCAGGCGCGCTGGGCACCTGATGCGCTGATCATTGGAGGGGCGGGGCTGGCCGGTATGGCGGCGCAGCTGCAGCCTGGCTGTGGCCTGCCTTTGATCGACAGCGTGCAGGCGGGCGTTCGGCAGTTGCTGAGGCAAATGGTGGGGTAGGTGAGGGGGGATTCTTCTGGTCGCGGGAATTGACTTGAAACGGCTTTGGTTATGTCCGGAGGCCAGTCACGGGCCGATAGAAAATACGGCGCTATGCAACTCCCCCGCCGCCGCCGAGCCGAATTTGCCCCCACGGCCGATTTCGTCTACCCCGCCCACCTGAAGGCGGCGCTGGGCGACCTGCCTGCGGCACCCGGGGTGTACGTGTTCCATGGCGATGACCCGGCCATGCCGCTGTACATCGGCAAAAGCGTCAACCTGCGCCAGCGGGTGCTCTCGCACCTGCGCAACCCCGACGAAGACCGCTTGCTGCGCCAGACCCGGCGCATCAGCCACATTTGCACGGCTGGCGACATCGGGGCTCAGTTGCTGGAGGCGCAGATGATCAAGACCCTGCACCCCTTGCTCAACCAGAAGCTGCGGCGCAACCGGCAGCTGTGCGCCTGGCAGAGGCAGGGCGACCAGCTGCAACTGGTCTATTCAAAAGACGTGGACTTTGCCCAGGCCCCTGATCTGTACGGCTTGTTTGCCAGCCGCCACGCCGCCATCGAGCGCCTGCGCCAGGTGGCCGACGAGCACCGGCTTTGCTACGCCCGTCTGGGGCTGGAGAAGCTGGCGCCAGGCCGAGCCTGCTTCAGGGCTGCGCTCAGGCAGTGTGCCGGCGTGTGCCGGGGCGATGAAATGCCTGAGGCCCACGACGATCGCCTGCTGGGCGCACTGCGCCAGGTGCAGGTGGTCTGCTGGCCTTACCCGGGCGCGGTGGGGCTGGTCGAGCGCACGGGCGATTTCAGCCAGGTGCATGTGGTGAACAACTGGTGCTACCTGGGCAGCGCCGCCACACCGGCCGAGGCGCTGGGTTTCACCCGGCAGGCCGCAGGCTTTGATGCGGATGGGTATCAGATTCTGGTGCGGCCGCTGATGCAGGGCGGGGCCGAGATCGTGCCGCTGTAGGCGCCTCAATCGGCCAGCACCACCCGGTCACGCCCCTGGCGCTTGGCCTGGTACAGCGCTTTGTCGGCGCGGTCCAGCCAGTCGCGCAGGTGCCGGTCACTGGGCAGGCGGCTGGCCACGCCGACGCTGGCGGTCATGCCACGGGGTTGCTGGTCGTCGCCGCTCCAGAGCTGGCGCTGGCGCAACTGCCGCACGATACGCTGGGCAATGGCCTCGGCCTCGTCGCTGCGGGTGTCGGGCAGCAGCACGGCAAACTCTTCGCCGCCCATGCGCCCGACGACATCGCTGCTGCGCAATTCGGCGCGCACCACTGCGGCAAATTCGATCAGGGCCCGGTCGCCTTCGAGGTGACCGTAGCGGTCGTTGATGGACTTGAAGTGATCCAGATCGAGGATCAGCAGGGCCGGCGCAGGCGAGGCCCCAGGAGCCCTGTCGCCCGCACTGGCCAGGAACAGCGATTCGGCGGCCTCCAGCAGCACACGGCGGTTGCTCAGGCCGGTCAGCATGTCGGTGCTGGCCAGGCGATGCAACTCGCGCTCCAGGTTTTTGCGCTGGGTCACGTCGCGGTAGATGCCCTCCACCCCGGCAAAGGCGCCGTGCTGGTCGTACAGCGCGTGGCTGCTGATCGAGATGTCGATCACCTGCCCGTCGCGGCGCACCATCTGACCGGGGAAGTCCGACACCTCACCGTGCTCCATGATGGCCACCTTGAAAGCGTCCCGGTCCTTGCTCTGTGGGTAGTACGACTCGGCCGTGCGGCCTTCGATCTCATGGGGTTCGTAGCCCAGCACGCGGCGCACGCCCGGGCCCACGTGTTGCACCACCCCCTGGGCATCGGTGCGGTAGTACACGTCCTGCATCTTCTCGAACAGACGCCGGAAGTTGCGCTCGCTTTCCTGCATCTCGTGCTGCAGGCGGTCGAGGTGGGTCATGTCGATGCCGCTGACCAACAAGGCCGGCTGCCCCTGCCACAGCACCTTGGCACTGGCCAGCAGCACCATGCGGGTATTGCCGCAGCAGGTTTGCATGCGGTAGTGGGTGCTGAGGTTGCGCTGGCCAGGGGTACCGCCCTGGCTCAGGGCCTGCACGCGCCTCCGGGCCCGGACCCGATCCAGCGGGTGGGTGAAATCACTGTAGGTGCGCCCCAGCACCTGGTCGGCCTGCTCGGCCTCGAGCAACGCCAGGCAGGCGGGGTTGGCATGAACAATCTGGCCTGACACCGCCACCACGGCGGGGGTGGGCAGGGCGTCCAGAGTGTCGGTGTGCAGTTCCGGGGAATGCGGCATGGAAGCTCTGGAATATGGGCAATGGATAGACCGGTTATCGCTAAATTTGACGACCTTGTATGCAATTTAGCATCACCTGAGCCCCTTGGGCCCTGGGGGTTTTCCATTTGCCAGCCAACACCCCCTGTTCTGGCCTCAGGCTGACGTGTCTTTACACCGGCATGGCGTCCGTTGTGGCGCCGGCCTCTGCCGGCGCAGCCCGGTACACCAGCACCTTCAGCGAGCGGTCTTCATTGCTGTCGGCAAACACCGCGGGGTTGGTCACCCGCTGCTCAAAGACCAGGCTGGGGGCCAGTTCGCGCATCTGGTCCTGCAGAAAACTCAGCCCCAGGGTGGGCGAGTTCAGGCACAGCAGGGCGCGGCCCTCAGGGGCCAGCAGGTCGGGCAGGCGGCGCATCAGCCGGGCGTAGTCCTTGGTGGCCACAAAGCTGCCCTTTTGGTGCGTGGGCGGGTCGACGATGATCAGGTCATACGGCCCGGCCCGGTTGATCTTGCCCCAGGTGGTGAAGATGTCGTGTGCCAGAAAGCTGGCCCCGGTGTCCAGCTCGTTGAGGCGGTGGTTCTGCTGGCCGATGGCAATGGCGCCGGAACTCATGTCCACGTTCACCACCTGGCGCGCCCCGGCCTGCAGCGCCACCACTGAAAACGCACAGGTGTAGGCAAACAGGTTCAGCACCTTGGGGGCGCGCAGACCGTTGGGGTGGGGGCGGGCCAGCAGGTGCTCGCGCACCCAGCGCCGGCCTTCGGCCATGTCCAGGAACAGGCCGTGGTTCTGCCCCTTGAGCACGTGCACCCGGTACTGCGCACCCGCTTCGGTTACCACGTGCGGCTCGGGCACGCTGCCGGCCATCAGCCGGGTTTCGGCACGGCCTTCCAGGCGCTGCTGAAACACCCAGTTCAGCGGCTGCCCGGGGGCGATCTGCTCCCAGCGGGCCTGCAGCGCGGTCTGCAACGTGGCCAGTTCCGCATCGGACACCGGCTGAAAGCTGGTCACCACCCACACTGGCGGGTAGGCGTCCAGCGTCCATTGCTCGGAGCCCGGGTAGCGGCCGCCCCGGCCGTGGAACAGGCGTTGGGCGTCTGGGGGCATGTCCATCGTGGCGATGGTGTCGAGCAGGGCTTGCATGGGGGGAGATCTTGGGGGTGGAACTGCTGGGGCAAGGCGGCGCCCGAAAGGGGGCACATCTTAGCCTGGGCCGACACGGCAGAATCTGCAGCCATGAACCCCACGCCGATTTCATCTGATCCGCCAGCACCGCCCCAGGCGAGCGCACCCTTCAATCTGCTGACCACCCTGCAGGGGCCGCGCATCCGGCTGCGCCCCTTGCAGGCCGACGATGGCCCAGCCCTGCTGAGGGCCGCAGCCGATGGTGAACTGTGGCAACTGCCCTTCACGGTGGTGCCCTCGGCCGACACGGTGCACACCTACCTGGCCGAGGCCCTGGCCGGGCGCGAGGCGGGCACCGTGATGCCTTTTGCCACCGAGCTGGTGGACACCGGCGAGGTGATCGGCACCACGCGGTTCTGGAAGATCCACCGGCGGCACCGCAAACTGGAGATCGGCGCCACCTGGCTGGCAGCGCGCTGGCAGCGCAGCTTTGCCAACACCGAGGCCAAGTACCTGCTGCTGCGCCATGCGTTCGAGGTGATGCACTGCGTGCGCGTGCAACTGACCACCGACGAGATCAACCAGCGCTCGCGCGCCGCCATCCTGCGCCTGGGCGCGGTGCAGGAGGGCATCGTGCGGCACGAACGCATCATGCCCGACGGGCGCAAGCGCAACTCGGTGCGCTTCAGCATCATCGATGACGAGTGGCCCCAGGTGCGACAGGCCCTGCGGGAGCGGCTGGTTGCGGGCGGTGGCCAGATCTGAGCGGCCAGATCTGAACGACCAAATGTGTGCGGCCGGGTGTGTGCGGCCGGGTGTGAGTGGGCAGGCCGGAGCGCGCTGCGTCAGTCGCTGCGCCCGCCCAGAAACTCAATGCCCGTGCGCCGCACCAGTTCGGCGTAGCTGATGGGGGCCGACACGCGCTCACCGGCCTGGTTGCGCTGCCAATGGGCCCAGGCCTTGCCGGTGTGGGCGTCGTAGACCAGCTTGTACAGGTAGGCCGGTACCCGCACGCCGCGTGGCCCGATGCGCTCGCTGCCGGGTTCGAACACCGGGCCGGTGATCACGAACACATCGCCTTGGGCGCGCAAGGCATAGCGGCGGGTGTCCTTCTCGATCTTGGCCCAGGGGCCGCTGTTGTTCTGGCTGTTCTGCGGCACCATGTTGGCCAGCGAAAAGCTTTGCGCCATGGCGCTGGGGGTGGGCATGTCACCCGCCGGGGCCATGTGCCCGCGTGAATAGCCCGAGCCTTTGTAGTCTTCCAGCTCGGCGCGTTCGCTGCGTGGCAGGCGGGCGTCGGCAAAGAACTTGTCGGCCCGCTTTTCGTCGGCGTCCTCGATGCGCTGGCGGTTCAGGCGCTCGGCCACGAACACCGGGGTGCGGGTTTCGCCGCTGTGCAGCACGGCAAACGCCTCGTAACACAGCTCGCGCAAACCACGCGCTGCTGGCACCTGGGGCGGATGACCGCCGGCAAAGAACTGAGGGCATTCGGCAAAGCGCGTGGGCAGAGCCTGGGTTGGGGGGGCGGCCCAACCAGAGGTTTGAGGGGCCAGGAATGCGGTGCTGACGGCGGTACAGGCGACAAAGCGGCGCAACCAGGGCGCCATCGGAGACATGAAATGCACGGAAACTACAAAGCCAAAGCGCTCGATTGGAGCACGGCCAAAGCGTCACAAAGTGCAAAATAGGTGAATTTACGGGGTGTGTTGTTCGGGCCTTGAGGGCGCTTGTTTCACCAGGGTCATCAGCACCAGACCCGGCAGCAGAAAGCCCAGGCCGACCAGCGTGCCATGGCCCAGGTGGGCCCAGGGCTCGGGCCACGCGGCCATCCAGCGCATGGGCGAGAGCCAGGGGTTCAGGCCCAGCCACAGCACGGCCACCAGGGCGCAGGGCCAGCGCCAGTCGGCACCGTGCTGGCGGGCCTGTTGCCAGGCCAGCCCGATCAGGCCCAGCACCAGGCCGCCCTCCAGCCACCAGGCCCAGGGGCCCAGGCGGGCCCACAGGCCGGCGCCCAGGTGCTGCTCAGCGTGCGGAAACAGGGCCAGATCGTGGTTGTGCACCGGCCAGTCGGCCACCCAATGCGACAGCGCCGCCACCAGGCCCCAGGCCGCCAGCGCCCGGCTGCGGCGCCAGCACAGCAGGCCCCAGGCGCCACACCACAACCCGGCCGCCAGCAAGGAGTGGTCCCAGTCGATGAAGCGCAGGTCGAAGTACAGGTAGGGGCCGGCCGCCAGGTTGGGGCTGACCTGATCCCAGCCCAGCACGATGAACAGGCCGTTGAGCATGTCCAGCAGGCCCACCCCAAGCAGGACGGGCCAGGCCGCCTGCCGCGGGATGCGGCTTTGCAAGGCCAGACCGATGGCGAAGTGACCGGCGTACATGGGTTCGGGTGGGCTAGGGTGGGCTTGGAGGGGGCGCTCAGCGGTGCCGGTTCAGCTCGGCGATCAGCTGGGGGTAGACCTCGGTGGCCGCGTTCTTGCCGATGAACAGGTCCATGTGGGCGTAGTCCTTGAAGAGTTGGCGGCTGTACAGGCCCGGGTCGTTGTGCTCGCTGAGCCAGGCCAGGGTGCGCAGGCTGGTCTCGGGCAGGAACAACTGGTTGCGCGCGCCCGCAATGAAGTGGATGGGCAGGGCCAGATGGCGCGCCCGCTCGGGGCTCAGGTAGCGCTCGTGCCCCAGCGGGTCCACCACATGGCCTTTTTGCATGATCAGGCTCAGCTGGTCGAAGGGCCGCAGCGACACCGGCCCCACCATGCGTGCCAGGGCGGTGTGGGTGGCGTGGTTGAGCTGGTCGTGCCGGTACGAGGGCCCCATGATGGCAAACAGGCGGCGGCACACCGGGTTCTTGCAGGCCTCGCCTTCGGGCACGGGCACGCCCCAGAGCACGGCGTCCAGCTGGCTGTCGAAGTCGGTGCCACCGGGCACAAAGTCCACATGGCCGCCGAACTCGGGCATGTTCTGCAGCAGGCGCGACACCCCCAGCTCGCTCTTCAGGTCGTTGAGCCAGTTGGTGATGGGGTGCAGCGTGAGCTGCGAGGCAATCACCGAGCGCACGCCGGGCATGCCCTCCAGCAAGGCCATCAGCAGCGTCATCGAGCCCACGCAATGCGCAATCACCTGCAGGTCGGGCCGGCCGGTCTGCGCCAGCACATGGCGCACGGCGGCTGGCCAGTCGTGGCGGGCGATGTCGCTGATCGTGTAGGGCTGCAGCGGGCTGCCCGAGTCGATGCTGCCGCGGTAGTCGAGCAGCCACACATCGAAGCCGTCGCGGCACAAGGCCTCGACCAGGTTCTCGTCCACCGTGTCGGTGGCAAATGAGGAGGCCCGAATCGAAAAGCCCGGCGCCAGGATCACCGGGCCCTTGGAACCCTTGTAGCGGGTCAGCTGGATCGAAAAGCCATCGTCCAGCGGCACTCTGTGTATTTTCGGGGGCGGCGCCTTCAAAGGCCGCCCGGCCCATTGTGGCAGGGCCTTGCCCGGGAAGTCGTTGAGGCAGGAGAGCAGGCCCCCATAGGCCTGGAACACGGTCATGCCAAAGAAGCCCGCAAACTGCTCCAGGTACAGCAGGTGGATGGTGTCCAGCAGCCCGGGCTGGTGGGCCTGGATCTGCCGGGCCAGGGGCGTGACCGCCTCCAGCTTCAGCGTGGTGAGCTGCTTGAGCAGGTCGTCCAGCGCCAGCGAGGCGATGCCTTGGGCCACCAGGGCGCCACCGGGCTGCTCACGCACCTCCACAAACAGCGTGGTCAGGTCTTGCCAACTCGATGAGCTGGCTGTCTGGTGCAGGCGCTTGTGGCCGCGCAGGTGGAATTGGCCGCGCCCTTGCGCGCGCTCCAGTGTCATGTCGTACACCATGAGCCAGGTCTCCACCTGCTGCTCATCGGTGCGCAGCAACTGGAAGCGCCCCTGGCGCACCGCCATGGGCTCCGGGTCCAGGGTGTGGCAATGCACCAGGCCGGCGATGTCGGCGGGGTGGTCTTCATGGGTGTTGAGCTGGTGCAGGTCCTGGGTGTGCACCAACAGCTCCAGGCTCAAAGCCTGGCCACGGCGGCGCCCCCAGGCGCGGGCGATCTCGAAGTCGTGGATCAGCCCGCCGGGCCCGTTCTGCTGCAGGGCTTCGGTGCTCACCCAGCCGGCCATGCGCTCGGAAAACGAGAACGCCGGGCTCAGCAGTTGCGGAAAGCGCGCGATCGCGGCTTTCAACACCGCGGCGACTTCCGCCTTGGCCCAGTCGAGCGCGCCGTCTTCCATGGGCTGGATCAGCTCTTGCATCAGGGTGTGGCCGGCCTGCTGCAGGGCGTGCTCGGCGGTCTGCAGTTCCTCTTGCACCGCGTTTTTCAGGCGCGACCAGAGGCTTTCGGAGGGCGCCGGTGCCTCGGCTGCGGCCGGTGGGGTGGCCGGGTGGGCAGGCGTGTCGCCCCATTGGATGGTCCAGCCCCGCTGGTCGGCCAGGCGCTGGCAGGCACGCTCGGCCACGGCGGTGATGGTCAGCAGCGGGTTGACCCCCACCGCGGCCGGGATCACCGCGCCATCGCACACGTACAGCCCCTCATGCACGGCCTCGCCGTGCGAACCGGCAAAGACCTCGCACTGGTGGTTGACCACGCCGTGCTCGGCATCGTCACCCATGGCGCAGCCCCCGAGCGGGTGCACCGTGACCAGCTTCTGGCCCATGCCCTCGGTCCACAGCGGGTTGGCGATGAACTGGCCCTGGATGCCCTCGCTGGCGCGGCGCAGCCACTGGTTGTCGTGTTCGATGACGGGGGATCGCCCGGCATGCGGCCAGTCAATGCGCAGGCGGTCGTCGTGCAGCTTCAGCTGGCCCTGGGCATCGTCCAGGCTCATCACCAGAAAGGTCTGGGTGCGGTCCACCGCGCCGCGGTAGGCCATGTCGGCCAGTTGGCCAGGGTCTTGCTGAATCGCGTCGCCGATGGCCTTGGCATCGAGCAGCTTGCGCTTGCCATCCTCCGCACCGTATTCGAAGGCGGTGTTGAGCTGGGCCGAGGCAAAAAACAGGGCCGGGGCCAGCGCCAGGGCCAGCGCGCCAGGGATCACGCCTTCTTCGATCACCAGGCGGTCCTTGGGGTCGGGCTCCTGGCGCAGGTCGATCACACCGGTGATGCAGGGGCCGGGCAGGGCGCCTTCCACCGGCTTGCGCTGGCCCAGGCCCACCCCGTGCAGGCCGGGCACATCGGCCACCGCGGGTTCACGCAAAGCCAGTTCGTCCGGGTCTTCGCCCTGGTCGTCATCGGCCGGGGTGGCCTGCGCAGCCTCGGCCGCCTGCGGCGACCAGCCTGCGTCATACGCCAGGCCCAGCACATCTCCATTGCCCGAGAACGAGGCGCCGAGCCGGTCTGACAGGGGCAGGCCGTGCTGGCGCGAGCGCAGCAGGATCTCGGTGGAACCCAGGCTGCCGGCGCCCAGCACCACCACATCGGCCAGCACGCTGCGCAGGGCGGCCTCCGGCTGGGCGGTGGGGCGGTAGTGCACGCGCCAGCGCGTGCCCTCGCGGCTCACATGGCTCACGCTCACGCCGGTGAACAGGCTGGCGCCATGGCGCTCGGCATCGGGCAGGTAGTTCATCTGCACCGTGTTCTTGGCGCCCACGTTACAGCCGCTGGTGCAGTCGCCGCAATCGTTGCAGGCCGGCTGGGTGACGCCGAAGGGGTTGACCCGGTCTTCAAAGGTGACGTTGATCGGCACGCGCCTGAAAGGCTTGTCGAGGTGATTGGCCGACTGCCGCAGGGCGGCCAGCTTGGCCGGCGTGGGCCGGTCCAGCGGGTAGGTGCGCGGCTCCAGGGTGGCCTGGGCCCGCTGCAGGTAGGGGGCCAGCAGCTCAGGGTCGTCCCGGAAGGGTTGGGGCCAGGCCGGGCTGCGCAGCAGCTCGGGGTCGGCCTCGAGTGACACGTTGGCGTTGATCAGCGAGGTGCCGCCCAGTCCATTGCCCACCATGGCCAGCATGTCGGCGTGCACATGCAGCTGGTACAGCCCGGTGGGCGAACCCAGGGTCTGGGCCTGGGTGTCCACGCGCATGGCGCCCCGGGCCTGGTTGAGCGAGGCCGGAAACTCGCCGGGCAGGTGCTCCAGGCCGCGTTCCAGCAGGGCCACCTGGCGGCCCGCACGCGCCAGGCGCGAGGCCGCCACGCCGGCGCCATAGCCCGAGCCCACCACCACCACCTCGTAAGAGGGCTGGATGGCGGCCAGGCCCTGGCCAATGTCTTGGGCAATCCTGCGCATCATGGCCGGGCTCCTTTCTGGTAGGGGTGGGCCATGGACCGGGCATTGAGCGCCGCCGCAGCCAGGGATTCGAGCTTGTCGCGGGCGCAGCCCGAGAAGGCGGCCCAGTCGGCTTCGGTGGCCGCGACCGCCGCTTGCAAGGCGTCCAGCAAGGGGTTGTGCCGGTCGCGGAAGTTCTGCAGGCCCTCGACCCGCACCGGGGCCATCTGCGAGGCCACGGGGTCATTGAACAGGCGCAGGGCGGCCACATCCATGGCGTCGCTGATGAACACGGCCGAGGCCCCCTGGGTGAAGGTCATGGTGGGTTGATCCAGCACCCAGCCGCCGGTGTTGTAGACGGCCACCGGTTGGTTCAGGCCTTCGATGACCAACTCTTGCTGGAAGGGCTTGTGGGTGTGGCCATAGACAAAGGACAGATCGAAGTCGGGCAGGGCGGGGTGGGCCGCGGGGTCAGGGCGCAAAGCCTGTTGCAGGTCGTACAGGGCCGGCCCGCCGATGAAGGCGCGCAGGTTCTTCAGGTCGTCGGGGGGCAGCACATCGAGAAAGTTGTTGCGCTGACCCTGGGCATTGCGCGTCAGGGTGAGCTCGATCAGCGCTCCCACCAGTTGCCGCAGCGTGATGCCCTGGTACAGCGGCATGCTGCCGCTGAAGCCGAACTGGCTCGCCACCCGGTCCAGCAGGCGTTCGCGGAACTGGTCGGCATAGGCATGCGAAGCGCCGGCATTGTTCATGACCTGGTACAGCGAGAAGGCCTCGCGCCCGGTGTCGCCCGCGCTGCCCAGGTCGGACCACAGAAAGTCGACCCAGGCACCGTTTTCCTCCTCCAGCCTCTCGGCGCTCAGGTCGCCCATCGTTTGCCCCGACATCAGGCCATTGATGGTGCTCATCAGGCGGTAGGTCGGGTCGATGTAGTGGCCATGGTGCAGCACCACGCCGCGCTGGCGGTCGGGCGCGAGCAGGCACAGATTGGGGTAGGCGATGTGCACCCGGGCCTGGGGCTCATCGGGCAGGTGGCGGCGCAGAATGGCCGTCAGCATGTCGCACGGGATCTCGGAGCCCGGGGGGCGGTCGCGGTACTCCGAGTGGTCGATCAGGTCGTCATGGATCTGGCCCTGGCGCAGCGCGTCGACGAACAAGGTGTCCTGGGCCATGCGCCACAGGTGGTGGTCGTGGTTGCCGGGCACCAGCAGCATGGTGGGGGCCAGCACCGGCTCCTGGCCAGGGGGAAACAGGGCCTCGACAAACTGGGTGAACACCCGCGCCACCTGCCCCATGGGCGAGATGCCCAGGTCCAGGATGTCGCCCAGCAGCACCAGGGTGGGCGGCGTGGGGGCCAGGCCCTGGGCCTGGGCCGCCTGGGCCATGTGGCGCAGCGTGCGCCGCAGCGACGAGGCAAAGTGCAGCAGCGTGGGGCTGGGGTGGGCGGCGTCAAATTCGCCGGCCGCATTCAGCTGCGTGAGGGTGCTGTCCGGGGCCCCGAGGTGGAGATCCGACACGCAGACGTAGCGCACAGTGGTCATAGGCAATTTCGCTCCAGTATCTGGTGGCCGATCCCGATCAGCCGGGGGCTGCAGAGGGGCTGTCAAAGCCCGGGTGGAATCACAGGTTCATTCAGCTGGCGCCAGTCCCAGAACGCCTCCACGGGCATGGCCTTGGCGACATACCAGCCTTGCACGTATTCGCAGCCCAGGCGTTTCACGATGGCCCATTCCTCGGCGGTTTCCACCCCCTCGGCCACGATGCTCAGGCCCATGCGATGGGCCAGCGAGCAGATCGAATCGAGCAGCACCTCAGACGACGTGCCAACCTGCACGCCTCTGACAAAGGACCGGTCTACCTTGAGCTCTTGCACCGGCATCTTCTGCAGATAGGCCAGCGACGAGTAACCGGTGCCAAAGTCATCGATCGACAGGCTGAAGCCGGCCTCGCGCAGGGCGTACAGGTGCTTGAGGGCGGTATCGGGGTCGCTCATCACGCTGCTTTCGGTGACCTCGAAGCGGATGTCCTGCGGCCAGGCGTTGAGCCGGGTGGCCAGCTCCTGGGCCTGCCGGCCCAGGCGGTCGTCACGCAGGTCGCTGGCACTGATGTTGACCGAGATCTGGATCGGCCGCCCGGCAGCCCGTTGTTGGGCACAGACCAGCAGCGCCTTCTTGAGCATCCATTCGGTCAGCATGCGGATGCTGCCCGTCTGCTCGGCAAACGGAATGAATTCACTGGGGGGTATCAGGCCCCGCTCGGGGTGACGCCAGCGGATCAGGGCTTCGGCCGACTCGATGCTGCCGTCCGCGATGCGGACCTTGGGTTGCAGGTGCATTTCCAACTGGTTCTGCGTGACAGCGTCCTTGAGCTTGGACAGCAGGCTCAGGTCGGCACGCGAGGTCAGCTCCATGCTGTCGCAGAAGGTCAGCCAGTCGGCATTGACCCGCTGTGCCGCATGGGTGGCGATGGCGGCGGCACGGATCAGGTGCTGCATGCTCTGCCCATGCCGGGGTGCCACCGCCACGCCCACGGTGAAGCTGATGTCCACGGGCTCGCCCATCACGTTCAGGGGCTCGGCAAAGCGGGTCCGCACCTCTTCGATCAGGTCGGTGGTCTCGGCATGGCTGGAGGCCAACAGACAGAACTGCGAGGCATGGAGCCGACCCACCTTGACCTCGGGGATGCTGTGCAGGCGCCGGGCCGCCTCGATCAGCACAGCATCGCCAAATTCATAGCCCAGCGCATCGTTGATGGCCTTGAAACGGTCCAGATCCAGTACCAGCACCAAGGGATCATTGCCCTGGCGCAGGTGGGCATCGCCATCGGCCCGGATCCCTTCACGGTTGGGCAACTGGGTCAGGCTGTCGGTGATGGCTCTCTGGTGTTCGTATTCCGACTGCTGTTGGCGCTCCATCATCCGGCACACGTTGAGCAGCAGGACGCCGCCGAAGAGCAGGCTGGTCGCCAGGGTCAGCAAGGCGTGGGGCTGAACATGCCCATGCCAGGCGTACAGCACGGAACCCAGACTCAGGACCAGAAAAACGCCATAGATGCGAGGCCTGGCGGACAGCACCGTCACTGTGACCGCTGCCCAGCCCACCACCAGGGCTGACAGCAGCGCCAGGTCGATGATGTCCAGAGCGCTGGAGAACAAGGGCAGGCAGGACACAGCCAGCGCGCCTGTGATGGTGTTGATGGCCGCCATGGCATCCAGCGTGCCCGGCGTGGGCCCATGGCGGCGCAGATGCACGTGGTAGTACCACTGTCGCAACAGGTAGCCGCAGGCCACCACGGCATACCAGGCGCCGTACGCGGCCCATCCCACGCGCCCGACCAGGGTGAAGCCGAAAAGGCCGCACAGGCTCAAGGCTGCCAGCGTGCCCAATCGGGATTGAGAGACCAGGATTTCGACTCGTCTCACCGTCAGGTCGTCGGCAATTTCGCGCAAAATCGGCATGGGTCTATCAGATTTCGTGTTTTGGCTCGCTCAAACCTGAAGCTTGTCGGGGAGTTTGGCGCTGCTGTTACTTAATGTAACCAAAACGCGGATCAGCGTGTGACTTTCCCGGTTCGCTTTGAAACATGCGCCCGCAGGTGCTGGCTCCTGCGACAAATCGGCCACATGCGTTTGGTGCAGTGGCTGGGGCAGGCCTCCGGGCCTCAGGTCTTGGGTGCCTGTGGCTGGCGTGCCTGCCAGGCCCTCAGGGCCTGACGGTACTCGTCCATGGCCAGATCGTGCCGGTCGAAGATGCAGGGATCGCAGCCGTTGCCGCAGCAGTCCTCGAGTTCGGGCGGCACGGGCGGGGTGGGCATGGGGTCGTCGTTCTGAGGCTGTGGGCTGGGCATGGGCGTGATTTTCGCGCAGGCGCACGGCCCTTGCTGGCACAGGGTCAGGGCGGTGGTGTCTGCAAGGCATCCCTGAAGCCAAGCTGGCTGAGGGAGCTGGCCACGACCAGCACCGTGGCCATCGCCAGGGCGGGGTCGTGGCCCAGCCCCACGGCGGCGGTGCACAGGGCGCCCACCACCATCTGGATGGCGCCATACAAGCCGGCGGCCGAGCCCACCAGATCGGGGTGCACGCTGAGCGTGCGCGTGAGCGCTGCGGGGCTGGTCATGCCAGCGCCCACGTTGAACACCAGCAGCAGCGCCAGCACCAGCCACCAATGCAACTGGCCGGCCAGCAACACCGCCAGCAGCACGGCCGCACTGGCCAGGCTCAACGCATTCGCGCGCAGCATCAGGTGCTCCACGCTCACGCGGCCGATCAGCCGGCTGGCCAGGGCGTTGCCCAGTGACAGCCCGGCCACCAGCAGGCCCAGGTACAGCGCCACCTCATGCGGCGGCCGGTGCATCTCCTGCACAAAGATGAATGGGGCTGACGCCAGAAAGGCATAGATCGAGGTGGTGGCGCAGCCGCCGCCGATGGCCAGGGCCAAGTAGGGGCGTGAACTGAGCAAGCGCCCGTAGTCGCGCTTGAGTTTTCCGGGGTTGAAGTGGCCGCTGGGCTGGCTGGTCTCAGGCAAGATGCGCCAGCTCAGAAGCAGGTTGAGCAAGCCCAGCCCGATCAGCAGCACGAAGATGAAGCGCCAGCCCAGCCAGTCGGTCACCGTCTGGCCCAGCAGCGGGGCCAGGCCAGGGCCGATCATGGTGATCAGGTTGATCATGGCCAGGCGGCGTACCGATTGCGTCATGCCCGAGCTGTCGCGCACGATGGCCCGCCCCAGCACCAGGCCGGCGCATCCGCCCAGGGCCTGCACAAAACGGGCAGCGGCCAGCAGGCGCACATCCGGGGCCCACAACGACAGCAGGCCACCCAGCGTGAACAGGGCCAGGCCCACCATCAGCACCGGTCGGCGCCCGTAGCTGTCGGACAGCGGTCCGTAGATCGGCTGGCCCACGGCCAGACCCAGGATGTACAGGCTGATCGTCAGCTGGATCGGGCCGGGAGCGGCGTTCAGGCTGAGGGCGGCCTGGGGCAGGGCCGGCACAAAGATGTGCATGGC
>Ga0208888_100539_pt1 | contig 16931 bp, 16 predicted proteins | sample LakWasM115_HOW13_2_FD_183929 | JGI IMG/M metagenome (GOLD analysis project Ga0208888, IMG submission 183929) | Freshwater sediment methanotrophic microbial communities from Lake Washington under simulated oxygen tension - Sediment Metagenome... | ecosystem: Environmental > Aquatic > Freshwater >...
CGTGCAGGCCTGGCGCCAGCACGCCGAGCACCGGGCGGGGCAGGCCGAGGGGCGCGCTGCGGTGTTTGCCGACTACCGCATCCGGGTGGCGCAGGTGCTGCGAGACTACACTTTGAGCCAGCGCAACGAGGCACCGGCAGACGCCAACGCGGCGCTGCTGCCCCCGCCCAGCCACCAGCCCCCTGCCCCAACGCCATGAACGCAACGCCCTTTGAGCCTCGCCTGGCCAGTGTGGCCGCCATCATTGCAGACGCCACCCGGGCGCGCATGCTGTGCTATTTGCTGGCGGGTGACTACGCCAGCGCGGGCGAGCTGGCCCGGGCGGCATCGGTGTCGCCCGCCACCGCCAGCGGGCACCTGGGCAAGCTGCTGGAGGCTGATCTGATTGTGTGCGAGCAGCGCGGGCGGCACCGTTACTTTCGGCTGAAAGACGACGAGGTGGCGCATGCCCTGGAGGCCATGGCCCTGATCGCCGAGCGCCACACCCACCAGGCCACCTGGGCCAACCCCGCGCGCCAGCGCCTGCGCTTTGCCCGCTGCTGCTATGGGCATCTGGCGGGGCAGCTGGGGGTGGCGCTGTTTTCTGAACTGTTGGCCAGGCAATGGTTGGCGCCGGTGGAGGATGCCTACCACCTCACGGCGCCGGGACAGGATGGGCTGGGGGCGCATGGCTTTGAGGTGGCGGGCTTGGCCAAGGCCCAGGCCAGCGGCCGCCCGCGCCTGGCCTACCGCTGCCTGGATTGGTCAGAGCGGCGCGACCACCTGGCCGGCCTGCTGCCCAAGGCCTTGCTGGCGCAATGCCTCGACAAGGGCTGGCTGCGCCGCCACCCCGGTGAGCGGGCCCTGCAGGTCACGCCGCTGGGGCGGCAGCACCTGGCGGATCTGCTGCCGCTGGTGAATGCGCTCTGAGGGGCTTTGAGAGGCTTTGAGAGGCTTTGGTGCAGCCTCTGAGGGGGGTCGGCAAACGGCGGCTTGCAGCTCTGCTGCTGCCCCCAAATTCCTGATCTTGGCCCTTGCACACCATTCAAATTGAGCTGTATATTTATACAGTTCAATTTGAACAAACAACATTCAAGGAGCCCCCCATGATCGACCACATGACCTTCCGCGTCACCGATATCCAGCGCGCCAAAACCTTCTACAGTGCCGCCCTCGCCCCCTTGGGCTACAGCCTGAGTTTTGAGGGCAACTTTGGCATGAACATCCTGGGCTTTGCCTACCCCGATGCCGCCGAACCCGAGGGCAAGAAGACCGATGTGTGGTTCATCGATGGCCCGTCGCCCTATGGCGGCGCCCCCGCCACCACGGGCTGCCACCTGGCCTGGCGCGCCGCCAACCGCACCCAGGTCGATGCCTTCTACCAGGCCGCGCTGGCCGCGGGCGGGCGCGACAACGGCGCCCCGGGCCTGCGCCCCGACTACCACCCCCATTACTACGGCGCCTTTGTGATCGACCCCGAGGGCAACAACATCGAGGCGGTGTGCCATCTGGCTGAGTGAGCGCTTGAAAGCCTTTGGCTCCGACACACGGCAGGCCGCAGGGCTTGGCGAGGGCGATAGCCCGATGGCCTGCCTGCTTAGAATCTTTGGATGGCCCACCCACACGCTCTGATCAACCCTGCGATGCTGCGCTGGGCGCGCGATCGTGCGGGCCTGGACGTGAGCGCGGCGGCCAGGGTGGCAGGCGTGCAAGCCGAACAGTTCCAGCGCTGGGAAGACGGCGAATGGCAACCGACCTTCAGGCAGGCACAGCAGATTGCCAACGGCTTGCACGCCCCCTTCGGCTATTTTTTCTTGAGCCAGGCCCCCATCGATGAGCCCTTGCTGCCCGACTTGCGCACCGTCGGTGGCATGCCTGTTGGCAAGCCCAGCCTGAACCTCACAGAGACGGTCCGACATGCTTTGCAGCGGCAGGCCTGGTTCGTGGAGTATCTGCAAGAGCAAGGCGCTCAGCCATTGCCTTTTGTGGGCCGTTTCAACACCACATCCCACGTGGCGCAGGTGGCTCAGGACATCCGCGCGGTGCTCGGCGTCGACATCGAACAGGGGGCCAGCCACTGGGAACCCCACTACCGTCACCTGATAGAAGCCGCCGAGCGAGCGGGCGTCTTGGTGATGCGCAGTGGCATCGTCGGCAACAACACCCGTCGCAAACTCGACGTAGCTGAGTTCCGGGGCTTTGCCATCAGCCATCCGCTGGCGCCTGTCGTCTTCATCAACGCCAGCGATGCCCCCTCGGCGCGCTTGTTCACGCTGGTGCATGAATTGGCCCATGTCTGGCTTGGCAGCAGCGGGGTCTCCAACGCGGCCCCGGGCAACACCCGGCACGAAGAGATTTTTTGCAACGCCGTGGCGGGTGAGTTCCTGGCCCCCTCCGACCTTTTTGCCAAGCTCTGGCCCCAGGCCTCTCCAGACTTGGGCACGCGCGTGGCCGAGCTGGCACACCGCTTCCATGTCAGCCGCTTCGTCGTCATTCGTCGGGCCCTGGATCTGGGCCTGGTCGATCACGGCACCTATTCGACCTTCTACCGTGCAGAGCTGGACGCATTTCGGGCGGCAGAGGGCGGGGGCGGCAGTTTTTACCGGAATCCCGGTGCCAAAAACAGCCCCCGATTTGCCCGCGCCGTCATCGCCGAGACATTCAGCGGGCGATTGCTTCTTCGCGAGGCGGGCAGGCTGCTGGGCGTTCAGCCCGCCCAGATCCGTGACTTGGCCCAACAGCTTGGCACATGACCTACTTGCTCGACACCAATACGCTGATTGAAGCCAAGAATCGCTACTACCGCATGGCGGTCTGCCCGGCTTACTGGCGTTGGATCCAACGCTGCCAGCACAGGGGTGTGCTGGTCAGCATCGAACCGGTCGGTGCTGAACTTCAGCGGGGCCACGACGAGCTTGCGCAATGGGCAAAAAAGCAAGATGGGCTTTTTCTGCCGGTTGCGGACACCGCCACTCAACAGGCCTTTGCCCAGGTCGCGGAGCATGTGGTGTCGCAGGCGGCCAAGATGAAGCCGGGCGCACTCGAGGCGTTTCTCGACGGAGCCGATCCATGGCTGATCGCCAAGGCAATGACCCTTGCTGGCGCTGTCATCGTCACGCATGAACAGTTCAACCCGGAACTGCGCCGCAAATACAGCATTCCCAACGTGGCCACGGCCTTCGGCGTGACCTGCATCGACACGTTCGAACTGCTCAGCCGCACAGAGGCACGCTTTGTGTTGGAGCACTGAGCAACGCCCCCGGCAGCGTCTCCATCGCTAACCCTGGAGCACCCACGCCAAGTGGGTTGGCCCGTGGGCTGAATCAGCAAACCAGGCCTCAACCCAACCTTTCATACAAGGTAGCCCGCGAGATGCCCAGCAGCCGGGCCGCAGCCACCTTGTTGCCCCCAGTGACCTGCAGGGCCTGGGCGATGGCCTGGCGTTCGAGCTGGGCCACCTGCTCGGCCAGCGGGCGCAGGCTGGCGGCTGGGGCCGCCAGCCCCTCGGCCTGGGAGGCTGCGGCCCCCAGGGCGGGCAAGTTGATGGGTGCGCTTGAAACCGGCGACAGGCTGGCCGCTGCCGGGTGCACCGGGGTCAGGCCCGAGTCCTGCAGCACGCAGCTGAGCAGCGCCAGGTCCAGCGGGCCGCCCTCGCTGCGCAGGGCCGCCTGCTCCAGCACGTTGCGCAGCTCGCGGATGTTGCCGCGCCAGGGCTGGGCTTCCAGCAGGGCCAGGGCCTGGGGCGTGAGCTCGGGCGGCGGGCTGCCGTTGCGCAGGGCCATGTCTTCGCCCAGCACCTCGACCAGGGCCACGATGTCGCTGGCGCGCTCGCGCAGCGGCGGCACACGGATGGGCAGCACGCCGATGCGGTAGTACAGGTCTTCGCGAAACCGGCCCTCGCGCACCAGAGCCAGCAGGTCGCGCGAGGTGGCGGCGATCACCCGGGCATCGAAGGGCAGCAGGCGGTTGGAGCCCAGGGGCTCGATCTCGCCCTCTTGCAAGGCGCGCAAAAGCTTGGCCTGCAGGTTCAAGGGCATGTCGCCGATCTCGTCGAGGAACAGGGTGCCGCCATCGGCCAGGCGGAACTTGCCATCGCGCCCCTTGCGGTCGGCGCCGGTGTAGGCGCCGGGGGCCACGCCGAAGAACTCGGCCTCCAGCAGGGTGTCGGGCACGGCGGCGATGTTCACGCTCACAAAGGGCCCGCTGGCGCGCGACGAAGCGGCATGCACGGCGTGCGCCAGCAGCTCCTTGCCGGTGCCGGTCTCGCCCAGCAGCAGCACCGGGCTGGCCGACTGGGCGGCGCGGCGCGCCTGGCGCTTGACCTCCACCGCGGCCGGGCTGGTGCCCACAAAGCTGGCAAAGGTGTATTTGGCGCGACGTTCGCCATCGGGGGCGCCGAGCTGGCGCTTGCGCTGCACCGCCAGCTCGCGGCGGGCATCGTCCAAGTCTTGCTGCAAGCGGGCAAACTTGCTGATCAGGGGCTTGAGCGTGGTCTCGGGGTGATCGAACAGCACGATGCCGATGGCCCCGATCACCCCACCCGCGTCGTCGCGCAGCGGCAGGCGGCTGACCACAAAGGTGCCGGCCTTGTTGGTCAGCAAGTCGATCAGGATCGGCTCGCCGGTTTCCAGCACACGCCGCATCTGGGTGTTGTGGATCACGTCCTCGACCCGGTGGCCCAGAAACTGGTCGATCGACGAGAAGCCCAGGGCCGGCAGAAAGCGCCGGTACCCCTCGTTGACCCACACGATGCAGCCACGGCGGTCCACCAGGAACATGCCCTGGCTGATGCTCGAAAACAAATGGAACATCGACTGCGCCGCCAGGGCCAGGATGCTGTCGCCGTCCAGCGGCAAGGCATCTGGCACCCCATCGGCTGGTGCGGATGTGGGCGCAGGGCCCGTGATGGCCTCGGCGGGGTCGGAATGGGAGGGCGCAGGCATGGCGAGATGGTAGCGCGGCAAGGCGTGAGCCTACCGTTGGTCGGCACGAGCCGCCGCAGGTCACAACAGGCCGGACTTGATCAGCGTGAGGCGCAGGCTGCTGAACTCTTCATCGACAAACTGGCTGAAGGCGTCGCCGGTGAGCAGGGCTGGGGTCCAGCGGTGCTTGTCGAGCAGCTCCTGCCAGCTGCGGTGCCGGGTGGCGGTCACGATCTGCTCGATCAGGCCCTGGCGCTGCTCGGGCGTGATGCCGGGGGCGCCATACAGGCCCCGCCAGTTGCCGATCTCCACGGGCAGGCCCAGCTCTTTGAGGGTGGGCACCTCCAGCCCCTTGAGGCGCTGCGGCGAGGTGACGGCAATGGCGCGCATGCGCCCGCTCTGGATGGACTCGGCAAACTCGCTGTAGCCACTGCCCCCCACCGTGATATTGCCCCCCAGCACGGCGGCCGTGGCCTCGCCCCCACCGCGAAAGGGCAAAAACTGCAAACGGTTCGGATCCACGCCCACGGCGCGGGCGATCAAGGCCGCCGCAATGTGTTCGGTCGAGCCACGCGAGCCGCCCCCCCACTTCACGCTGGCCGGGTCTTTCTGCAGCTGGGCCAGCAGCTCATTCATGGATTTGAAGGGCGAATCGGCCGGCAACACGAACACGTTGTATTCGTTGGCCAGGCGCGCCAGCGGTGTGGCCTGCGACAGCGACACGGGCGGCTTGGTCGTGATGATGCCGCCCAGCATGACCGACCCCATCATCAACAGCGCCTGCGGGTCGCCCTTGCGGCTGTTGACGAACTGGGCCAGACCGATGGCGCCCGCCGCCCCACCCTTGTTGTCGTAGTGCACGGACGAGGCGCCACCGCTGTCCAGCAAGGCCTTGCCGAAGGCCCGGGCGGTGGTGTCCCAGCCCCCGCCAGGGTTGGCGGGCACCAGGATGCGCAGGCTGCCCGCCGACTGGGCCGCACCCGCAGCCACGCTGCCGCCCAGGGCCAGGCCCGGCAGTGATCGGATGAAGAGGCTTCGACGCATCATGTGGTTTCCCGTTCAGTCGTGGCAGGGCCGATGCTCCCGGCAGCTTGCCGGTGAGCATTGTGCCCCGCCTCGAACGGGAAACGGCGCCCCCGGGCCGCGCCAGGGGGAAGCCAGGTCGATCAGAAGGTGTGTCGGATACCGAACTCGTAGCCCGTGCTGCTGCCGCCGGCGCGCGTCACGCCCTGGCCCAGATCAAAGGCCGTGCCGTTGTTCTTGTTGCTGATGCGGGCGTAATGGCCATACACCGCCGTGCGCTTGGACAGGTTGTGCACATAGCCCAGGGCCAGGTGGTTGGCGTCGTTGGCCACGCCCTTGGCGCTCAGGGTCGAGTAGGCCAGGCGGATCTGGCCCGGGCCCACCGGCACGTGGGCACCGATCAGCTTGGTGCTGGTCTTGGTGGTGGCGGTCACGTTCTCACCCCACAGCGCCATGGCCTTGACCGGGCCGAAGTCGTAGCTGGCCCCCAGGTTGTTCTGCTTGTAATTGCCGATCGACACGTTCTGGGTGCGGTTGGTGGCCAAGGCGATGTTGAAAGGCCCCTTCTCATAGCCCAGGCGCAGGCCGGTCACGTTGCCGTCGTCGCTCTTGGCACCGGCGGTGGAGGGGTTGTTGCCAAAGGCCACCATGGCCTGGCCATAGAAGCCGCCCAGCTTGGGCATGAAGTAACCCACCGAATTGGAAGCCCGCACATGCGTGATGCGCGCCGCGCTCGGCACGGGGTAGAACAGGAAACCGGACGACCCGATGCCGTTGGTGCCGAAGGGACTGAAGGCGGAGAGGTTCCAGAAACCGGGCGTGTAGTCGCGGCCCAGGCGCAGTTCGCCGAGCTGGTTGCTGAGGCTGACGGTGGAGCGGCGGCCGAAGGCCAGACCACCACTGCCGGCCGAACCGCCAGGCTGGTTGGTGGTGCTGGTGGTGCCGGCCGAGCCGTCCGTGGGGTTGAGAGCGGCTTCAAGCCAGAAGCTGGCCTTCAGGCCAGCGCCCAGGTCTTCCGAGCCACGAAAGCCGAGGCGGCTGGACAGGTTGCCGTCGCTGTTGGCCTTGCTGATGGAGCCGTTGCCATCGCTGTTCACACGCAGGTAACCGGAGTCCAGCAGGCCGAAGATCTCGACCGATTGGGCGCTGACGCCGGTGGTGGCCAACAGGCCGGCGGCCGCCAGGGCCAGGGATGTTTTGTTCATATCAAATGTCTCCTATGGGGCAATGCGTCTTGGAGGACTGCCGCGCGATCGTAGAAATCGGACCTGTCAATCGGCTGTCGAAGCCCTACCCCGCCTCTGTTTATGATCGGCGCCCGAACCAGGGGAACCTGGCCTGCCCCCAACCGGTGCCCGCATGCAACTCCTGCTGATCGAAGACGACCGCTCCATGCAGACCGCCTTGCAGCGCGCGCTGTCCCGACATGGCATCGAGGTCAGCATCTGCGCCGACGGCGCGGCCGCGCTGGAGATGTGGCTGCAACGCCAGCCCGATGTGGTGGTGCTGGACCTGAGCCTGCCCGGCCTGGACGGCCTGCATGTGCTGGAGCGCGCGCGCCGCGCCGGGCTGCGCACGCCGGTGCTGATCCTGACCGCACGTGGCACGGTGGGTGACCGCGTGATCGGCCTCAACAGCGGGGCCGACGACTACCTGGCCAAGCCTTTCGACCTGGACGAACTCGAAGCCCGGCTGCGCGCCCTGTACCGCCGCCTGCAACCGGCCGACACCAGCGCGCCCCCCGGCCGCCAGCGCCTGGGCGACCTGGAGTTCGACAAGGAGAACGGCGCCTTCTACCTGGGCGACGAGGTGCTGGACCTGACCCCGCGTGAACTCACGCTGCTGCAGGCCCTGATGAGCCGGCCCGGCCATGCGGTCAGCAAGGAGCGGCTGTTCGCGCTGGTGTTTCCGGGCGACGACTCGGTACAACTCGAGGCCATCGAGGTGGTGGTGTACCGGCTGCGCAAGAAGCTCAGCCAGGCGCAGGTCAGCCTGATGACCTTGCGCGGCCTGGGCTACCTGCTGAAGGCCGCCCCATGAGCCCGTCACGCCCTGCTCAGCGCCCCCCCCGGCGACTGTCTTTGCGACGCTACCTGCTGCTGGGCCTGCTGCTGCCCATCGGGGTGTATGTGCTGATCAACAGCCTCACCCTCTATTTCGACACCCGGCAGGCCGTGCAGACCGCCTACGACCGCACCCTGCTGGCCTCGGCCAAGTCCATCGGTGAGCTGCTCACCGTGGAGGGCTACGACGCCCAGGCCCGACTGGAGGTGAGCGTGCCGCACGCGGCGCTGGAGGCCTTCGAGACCGATCTGCGCAGCCGCATGTATTACCGGGTGTCAGACATGAACGGCGAATGGGTCAGCGGCTTCGAGGCCCTGCCGCCCTGGCCTGGCAAGGGCCTGCCGCCCAGCCCGTACCCGGCCCTGGTGCATTTCTACGACGACTTCTACCGGGGCGACCCGGTGCGGGTGGCCGTGCTGCTGCAGCCCGTGGTGAGCGAGCACGGCCGGGGCATGGCCATGGTGCAGGTGGCCGAAACCCTGGGCCTGCGCCAGACCCTGGTGGGCGACATCATGATCGCTTCGCTGCTGCGCCAGGGCGCTTTGGTGGCCATGGTCATCGTGATCGTCATCGCCGTGGTGCAGCGCGCCACCCGCCCGGTGCGCCGCATCAGCGCCGAGCTGCAGCAACGCCCCGAGGGCGAGCTGACCCGCATCAGCGCGCCCGACGCGCCGCGCGAACTGCTGCCCCTGATCGACGCCACCAACCAGCTCATGGGGCGGCTGCAGAACCTGCTGGACCACCAGAAACGCTTTGTGCGCGACACCTCGCACCAGCTGCGCACCCCGCTGGCGGTGCTCAAGGTGCAGGTGCAGTCGGCCCTGCGCGGCGACGTCGACCCCCAGACCGCCCTGCTGGAGATCAATGCCACCGTGGAGCGCGCCACCCAACTGGCCAACCAGATGCTGGCCCTGGCCAAGGTGGAACAACTGCGCCAGCAGACCGACACCCTGCCACTGGACCTGGCCGAGGTGGTGCGCGAGGTGGCGCTGGACCTGTCGCCCCTGGTGGCCGAGCGCAACCTGGATTTCGAATTGCAAGACCAGCCCATGACCGTGCTGGCCCACGCCTGGATGCTGCGCGAGCTGGTGCGCAACCTGCTGCACAACGCCATCCGCCACAGCCCGGCGGGCGGCCGCCTGCAGATCACCCTGCAGGTGGAAGACGACCAGGCGGTGCTGACCGTGAGCGACCAGGGCCCCGGCATCAGCAGCACCCAGCGCGAGCGCCTGTTCCAGCCCTTCTGGACTGGCGATGTGCCCGGCAGCTCGGGCCTGGGCCTGACCATCTGCCAGGAGATCGTGCGCGCCCTGGGCGGGCGCATCGCCCTGATCAACCGCCAGGATCCCGAGATGGGTGACCCTGCGGGCGGCCTGGATGCCTGCGTGCGCCTGCCGCTGGCCCCGGCCGCCAGCCCCAGGGGTGAATCAGATCAGGGCAAAATCACGCCATGAGCGAACTTGCCTCCCTGCGGCTGGACAAATGGCTTTGGTCCGCCCGCTTCTACAAGACCCGCAGCCTGGCGGTGGAAGAGATCGGCAAAGGCCGGGTCTCGGTGAACGGCGCCAGCGCCAAACCCTCGCGCGAGCTGCGCTGCGGCGACACGGTGGAGCTGCGCCAGGGGCCCATCCATCGCACGGTGGTGGTGTTGGGCCTGAGTGCTCAGCGCGGCCCGGCCCCGGTGGCCCAGCAGCTGTACCAGGAAACCCCCGACAGCATCGCCACGCGCGAACAGGCGCAAGAGCAGCGCCGCCTGGCCCCCGAGCCCGCCGCCAGCCTGCAGGAAGGCCGCCCCACCAAGCGCGACCGGCGCCAGATCGAGGCCAACCGCGACTGGAACGACCGCTGGTCTGCGTCGATCTGAGGCCTGGGTGTTCCGACTCGGGCTCAGGGCCGGCGGATCGCCACCTGCTGCTGCGCCCAGTAGCCCGATTTGAGGCGGTCCAGCCGCACCTGCCCGCCGGTGGAGGGGGCATGCACAAAACGCCCCTCGCCCACATAGATGCCCGCATGCGAGGGCGCCCCACCCTTTGAGAACAACACCAGATCGCCGGTGCGCAAGGCCTCGATCGGCACCGCATGGCCCCAGCCCTGCAGCTGCGCCACCGTGCGCGGCGCCGGCAGGCCGGCCTGCCGGCCATAGACATGGCGAATCAGGCCGCTGCAGTCAAAACCCGAATCCGGTGTGTTGCCGCCATAGCGGTACGGGGTGCCCACCAGGCCCAGCGCGTACACGGTGACGGCCTGGCTCTGCTCTTCAGACAAGGCGGCCGGCACCGCCACCGCAGGCAGCGGCTCGGCGGCCTGGCGCGGCGGGGCGCTGGAGCAGCCGGCCAGCAAGAGCCAGGGCAGCGCAAGAACAAAAACCCCGCAGGCACGCGGAAGTCGAGGGTGGCGAAGGGTCATGGTGGGTATCGGGTCAGGGGCCGAGTGCGGCGGCCCAGCCCGAATACTAGCCGCCCACGCCCGGTTTGCCAGCCCCCCGCAAGGTGTCCAGCCGCTGCAGCAGGGCTTGCGGCAACTCGTCGTGGGTTTGCACCGCGCCGGCATAGACCTGGCCCTGGTGGCCGTCCAGCGACAGGGTGTCGCCCTCGTGCAGGGTCAGCGGCCCCAGCTGGATGCTGCGGGCCGCCAGGTCGATCTGCAACGCCTCACACCCCACCAGGCACACCTTGCCCATCTGGCGCGCCACCACGGCGGCATGCGAGGTGCGGGCGCCGCGCTGGGTCAGCAGGCCCCCGGCCAGCTCCAGGGTGGCGATGTCGCTGGTCTCGGCGTCACGCCGCACCAGCACCACCGGCCGGCCTTGCGCCACCAGGCTGCGCGCGGCGGCTTCGTCCAGCGCCAGCGCGCCGCTGACCACGCCCGGGCTGGCACTCGCGGCCTGCGCCGCGGGCGCCAGGGCCTGGCCATCGGCGGCCAGCACCCGGCGTTGGCTCAGTTGCTCGGGGCCCAGGCCGGCGGTGCGCCGCAGCGCCTCGTCGGCATTGATCAGCCCCTCGTCGAGCATGTCCAGCGCGATGCGGGCGGTGGCGTAGGCCGAGCGCTTGCCGCTGCGGGTCTGCAGCAGGTAAAGCGTGCCCTCCTGCACGGTGAACTCGAAATCCTGCATGTCGCCCAGTTGCTGCTCCAGCGTGTGGGTGGCCTGCACCAGCTGCGCCCAGCAATCGGGCAGCACGCTGGCCAGGGCCTCGTGGCCCTGGGCGCTGCGCCGGCCTGAGACCACGTCTTCCCCCTGGGCGTTGAACAGAAAATCCACCCAGGGCTGGGGCTCGCCACTGGACGGGTCGCGGGTGAAGCCCACCCCCGCCCCCGAGCGCCCCCCGGCATTGCCGAACACCATGGCCTGCACCGTGACCGCCGTGCCCAGGGTGTCGGGCAACTGGTGCAGGCGCCGGTATTCGACCGCCTTGGGCGCCTGCCACGAGGCCAGCACGGCGGCAATCGCCTCGGCCAGTTGCTGGCGCGGGTCTTGCGGAAAAGGGCGGCCCGCGGCCTGGGCAAAGGCCTTCAGGTGCTGCCGGGTCAGCTCGCGCAGCTCGGCAAAGTCCAGGTCTCGCTCATCACGAGGAGCCCCCAGGCCTGCAGCCGGGGCCTCGAACAGCGCGGCATCCAGCCCCGCCACCACCTCGCCGTAGCTGGCCACCAGGCGGCGGTAGGCATCCCACACCAGGCGGGGTTGGCCGGTCAGCCGCAACAGGCCGGGCACGGTAGCGTCGCACAGGCCGATGTTGAGCAGGGTCTCCATCATGCCGGGCATGGACACCGGCGCCCCGGAGCGCACCGACAGCAGCAGCGGGCGCCGCGCATCGCCAAATTGCAGCGGGCTGGCCAGGCCGCTCTGCAGCGCCTGCAGGCCGGGCTCCCAGGTGGCGGGCAGGCTGGCGCGGCGGCGCCGCTCGGGGTCGGCGCACCAGGCCGTGCCCAGCACAAAGGCCGGTGGCACGGGCAGGCCGAGCGCGGCCATGCGGGCCAGGTTCCAGGCCTTGAAGCCCATGCGCTCGGCGCCGGGCAGGGTGGCTGAATCAGCTGAATCGCCTGCACGGCAACCGATCACGAACAGCTCGTCCCCCGCGCTCATGCCTGCACCCCGGACTGGTTGAAGGCCAGCTCGCGCAAGCCATAGCCGGCGGCCAACAAGCGGTCGGAGGCCAGCTCCAGGGTCTGGGCCAGGTCGTTGGCCAGCATCAGCGAGGCGGCGTCCTGCAGCTCGGCCAGCAGCACGCGGCGCGCCTGCCGCAGCAGATCGTCGCAGCGGCGCTCGGCGTGCAGCACGGCCCAGGAGGCGGTCAGGAACTCGTCCTGGTCCTGGCGCTCGCTGTCGCTGCCCAGGTTGCGGGCGATGGCCAGGGCCTTCACGTGGTCCTGCGTGGCCTGCTGCACCACCTGGGCCAGGGCCGACAAGGCCTGGCGCACCTCGCGGTTCCAGCCCTTCTGGTGGTGGTCGGCCATCAGGCTGATGAGAAAGGCCGCTTCTTCGAGGGCATCGGCCACGTCGTCGCTCAGCACCAGCAGGCGCGACACCGCCTGCCAGCGCGGCTGGCGTTCGGCCTGCTCGCGCGCCTGCATCACCAGTTGGTCGGCCTGGCGCTCCCAGGTCTTGGCCCGGGCCGCCAGTTCGGCCGCCTGCGCTTGCAGCCCATCGCGGCCATGGCCCAGGGCATCGCTGACGGCCTGGGCCAGGGTCTGGCAATAGGCGGCGTGCTCGTCGAGCAGGTCGAAGCCGGCGCTGCGGCGCTGCATCTGGCGCGCCAGCAGCAAGCGGGCCTCGTCGGCCACCAGAGAGGGGCTTTGGCCGTGCAGCAGGGCCTCGGTGGCCAGGCGCATCACGTCGAGCAAAAAGGCGCTGGCCTGGTCCGGGCCCAGCACCTCGTCGAGCCGGTCGCCCAGGCGGAAGGCGCCCTCGCCCACCGTCTGCATGGCACCGAAAATCAGGCGCTCGCCGCCGGCACGCAGCCAGGCCATGTGGCCCAGCTCCTGCTCGGCAGCGGCGCGCAGCAGCAGCTCGGCCGCCGGCTTGCTGACGAAATTCAACAGCCGCTTGCGCGCCCGGTTCCAGTCGATCAGGAACACGATGCGGGCGCCCAGGCCCTCCAGCGTGGCCTGCAGGTGGGCCAGGTCGGCGCAGGCAAAGGTGGCGGTGCCCACGGTGTAGGCCTGGCCCTGGTTGAGCTGGGCCTCGGTGCGGCTTTCCACCACCGACCAGTTGGCCCCCAGCGGCGCCAGCAAGGCCTGGAAGAAACCAAAGCGGCGCAGGTGCAGGTCGGAGTAGGTGAGCGTGATCGTCAGCTCCTGCACCTGGATCACCAGCACATGGGCATCGTTGGTGCCGATGTCGTTTTGCAGCAGCAGGTGGGCGCCGTCGCGGGTGGCCGCCGTCTCCAGGCCCGGGTGATCGAACTTGAGCGGGGCTGTGCGGCGCAGGCCGCGCATGAAGGCCTGCACCAGGGGGCGGTCGGCCTCGTCCAGTTGCCACACATGGGCGCCGGCAATCAGCTCGCTGGCCACCTGGGGCACCAGTTGGTTGATGGCCTTGTGCAGGTCCATCACCAGCAGGTGCAGGCTGTCGTCGCCGGGCCCGCCCTGGCGCTGGCCGTGGGTGAGGCTGCGCAGCTGCATCGCGTCCAGGCGCACGCCCTGCAGGGCGGCCAGGGTGTCGAGCCAGTGCTGTATGCGCGCGGGCTGCACGGCCTGTGCCGGGTCGGCCAGGGCCAGCACCGGCCGCGCCATCAGGCCCAGGTCTTCCTGCAGGGCGTCGCGCAGGCGCTCCAGCTCGGGCAGCATCAATTGCCCGTCCACCCGGCTGGCCCCGCCGGGCAGGTCGAGCAGCCAGGTCTCGCTGCCCAGGCCGGCCGCCGCCAGCTCGCGGCTCAGGTCCAGCGCCGGCTCGCGCGGGTGCTCGGCGTGCTGGCTGGCCGCCTGCAGGGTCGAGAGGTAGAACTTGAGCCGGTCGTTGGCCGCCAGTGCCGCCTTGACCCACACCGGCAGCAACAGACGCTGCTGCCCCAACGATGCCACTGCCAATGTCTTGTCCATGGGTTTCCTTGATCCCGGCTCAGGCCGATCCCTGCCGATCGGCCCAGTCTGGGCAGCGCACATGACGGATCCATGAAACCGGCCCGCGCCAGACTTGCGTCAGATCAAGACCGCCGCAGGATCAGGCCGGCGGCAGCACGGTCAGCCACGGCCAGCGGGCCTGGTAACTGGCCGCCTTGGCGGCAAACAGGGTCGGCTGGGCCCAGCGCGGGTTGAGGCGCAGGCGCCCGGCCGCCAGGTCGTGCAGGCCGTCGGGGGCGTACAGCTCGCCGCTGGCCAGGCTCAGCCCCACACAGGTGCAGGCGATCAGGTAGCGGTCGATGCCCTCGCGGCAATCGCGCAGGCGCGGGTAGCTCAGCCCGAAACGTTGCGGGTACCACAGGTGCACCCGGGCCTGGTTGCGCACCTCCACCGTCACGCCCAGGTCGGCCACCGCGGCCTGCACGTGCTGGATCACGGCGTCTTCGGCCTGCCAGGACAGGTCGCTGTCGTCGAAATAGAACACGTCATAGTCTTTCACGCCCCAGCCCGGTGCGAGGCCACTTTGCGCATTCCACACCGCCTGGAACAGACAGCCCGCCGTGAGGTGCCCCTGGGGCAGGTCGAGCGCCGGCAGGCGCCGCATCAGCTCGGCATTGACCGGGTTGGCCAGGGCCAGCGCCACCAGGCGGGCGGGGTCGAGGATGGGATCGGGTGCAGCAGGCATGGCAGGGGCTTCAGGACGGGCGAGCCATCATGCACCAGAGCAGGGCCCGGGTTCAGGCACGGCAAATGCTAGGGTTTCTACTGAGTTTTTCACGCATTCCGGCGACAATAGGCGGCTTGATGCCGTGACCCCCACAAGGGGCCTGGCGCCTCCCCTGCGTGCACTGTCCACCCGATAGCTGCTGATCCGACCCTGCCATGACACCCTCATCGTCGACCTCTCACCTGGCGCCTGGCGCCCTGCCCACCCCCTCGCCCGTGCCGTTGCGCCACGGCGCCTTCGAAGACGCGCAGGCCCTGTTTGCCGGCACGCTGTTCGTGGCCATGGCCCTGATGCTGTTCAACCAGGCGGGCCTGCTGATCGGCGGCACGGCGGGCATCAGCTTCTTGCTGCACTACGCCACCGGCCTGTCCTTCGGCAAGCTGTTCTTCGTGGTGAACCTGCCCTTCTACTGGTTTGCCTGGACCCGCATGGGCCGGGAGTTCACGCTCAAGACCTTCGCCTCGGTGGCCCTGCTGTCGCTGCTGACCGAGCTGTTCCCCCACGTGATGCGGGTCGACTACCTGCACCCGCTGTTCGCCGCGGTGCTGGGCGGGCTGCTGCTGGGCACCGGCTGCCTGTTTCTGGCACGCCACAAGTCCAGCCTGGGGGGGGCCACCATCGTGGCCTTGCATGCCCAGCAACGCTACGGCCTGCGCGCCGGCAAGGTGCAGCTGGCCATTGATTGCAGCGTGCTGCTGGCGGCCCTGTGGGTGGTGCCGCTGGAGCGCGTGGCCTACTCGGTGCTGGCCGCGGTGGTGATGGGCGTGTTTTTGTGGATCAGCCACCGCCCCGGCCGCTACGCCGGGGGCTGATGCCGTCCGGCTGGCCTGGGCTGCATCAGGCCTGGGCTGTCTCAGGTCCGGTTTCCGTCAGGCCCGGGGTTTGTCGAGCTGCCAGCGCAGATGGGTTTTGACGGTGGGCCATTCGGCCTGGGTGATGCTGTAGACGCAGGTGTCGCGCAGGGTGCCGTTGGCGGCGCGCTGGTGGCTGCGCAACACCCCATCGAGCTTGGCGCCCAGGCGCTCGATGGCGCGCCGGCTTTGCTGGTTGAAGAAATGGGTGCGGAACTCGACCGCGATGCAGTCCAGCGCCTCGAAGGCGTGGCCCAGCAAGAGCAGCTTGCACTCGGTGTTGAACGGCCCGCGCTGCGCCGCCACCCGGGTCCAGGTCGAGCCGATCTCGACGCGGCGGTTGCCGGCATCGATGTTCATGTAGCTGGTCATGCCCGCCACCCGGCCGCTGGCGTCGCGGGTGGTGAAGGGCAGCATCGAGCCCTTGGCCTGCAGGTCGAGCCGGCGCTGGATCTCGGCGGCCATGCCCTCGGGGCTGGGCACGGCGGTGTACCAGAGCTTCCAGAGCTCGCCGTCCAGGGTGGCGGCCACCAGTTCGTCGTGGTGGTCGGGGTGCAGGGGCTCCAGCGAGCAGGCGGCGCCTTGAAGCGTGATCGGGGTGGGCCAGAGGGCCATGGAGGGGTTCCTTTTGAAAGGCGGGTTGCCAGATTGAAGAGCCCGGCTGAGCCCTGAAAAGCGCCGCCGGGTACGCTACAGTAGCCCGAAGGTGGCACCCCCAAAAGTGCCACGACCCATCGTTTTGACAGAGCCATGCCACCCCGGCTTGCCACCGACCCCTTGCCCATGCCAGCCACACCGACGCCCCCTGCCCCGCTGATGCCCCAAGTGCTGCTGGAGGCCCGGCTGCAGCGCCACCCCGAGGCCGAGCCGCTGCAGCGCCAGCTGCACCGCCGCCTGCAGCAGGCCATCCTGGCGGGGCGCCTGGCACCGGGCAGCCGCCTGCCCGGCTCGCGCGCCCTGGCCGAGGGCCTGGGGGTGTCGCGCAACACGGTGATCGCAGCCTACGAACAGCTCAGCGCCGAAGGCTATCTGCAGCCCGACCGGCAGGGCACACGGGTGGCGGCCCTGGTCCGGCCGGCCGCCGCTACGGCGCGCGGCCGGCGGGCTGGCGACGCGGCCCCCGGCCCGGGTCAGCCGGCGCTCGCGCCAGGTCTAGATCAAGGTCTCGCGAAGGGTCTCGCGCAGCGCCTGACCCACATCCAGCCCACCGGCGCCGGCACCCTGTTCGGGCTGCCGCTGCGGCCCGGGGTGCCGGCCTTGTCGCACTTTCCGCTGGCGGCCTGGCGCCGCGCGCTGGATCGGGCCATC
>Ga0208888_100560_pt1 | contig 16519 bp, 12 predicted proteins | sample LakWasM115_HOW13_2_FD_183929 | JGI IMG/M metagenome (GOLD analysis project Ga0208888, IMG submission 183929) | Freshwater sediment methanotrophic microbial communities from Lake Washington under simulated oxygen tension - Sediment Metagenome... | ecosystem: Environmental > Aquatic > Freshwater >...
GGGCGAACCCAACGTGGGGAAATCGACCTTATTGAATGCTTTGTTGAATGAAGAGCGCGCTATTGTTTCGGAAATCGCGGGAACTACGCGCGATACCATTGAAGACGAATTGGTGATTAGTGGTATCGGATTTCGATTTATCGATACCGCTGGAATCCGCGAAACCAAAGACATCGTAGAAAGCATTGGCATCAAGAAAACCTTTGAGAAAATCGAGCAAGCGCAAGTGGTTTTGTATTTGGTAGACGGCTACCAAGTGATGACTGAGGGTGCGCTACAGGCCTTAAAAATGGAAATCGAGAAGATCCGGAATCAGTTTCCTTTGAAACCTTTGGTGACCATTATCAACAAATCGGATTTGCTTTCGGCAGAACAAAAGCACATCATCACTACGGAACTAACAGGTACTTTACTGCTATCGGCCAAAAACAATGTGGGTGTGGAGGATTTGAAAAACCAACTGTTGTCGTTTGTGAATACTGGCGCGTTAAGAAATAACGAAACGATTGTGACCAATACACGGCATTACGATTCGCTGTTGAAGGCGTTGGAGGAGATTCAGAAAGTACAGCACGGACTCGATACCGACCTCTCCAGCGACCTTATGGCTATTGATATCAAAGAGGCACTGTACCAATTTGGCCTGATTACCGGGCAAGTGACTAATGATGAATTGTTGGGGAATATTTTTGCTAATTTCTGTATCGGCAAATAACCTATACAAATCATTACAAATTAAAACAAACAACAACACAGTAATCCCTTTAAAATAAAGGGATTTTTTATTTTATTCAAAATCTAAATTTTGTATTGTTTTGTTATTTTTTACTATTTTTTGTACCGTTTTTGTACCTCATAAACATATTTTTACTATTTTTGAAATATTAAGCGAAATTATGTCCCTTATTTACCCTTAATTCTACTTATTTCGCCTTACATCCTTTTAATACCACTAAATATGAGTTCAAATATTATAGTAAAAAGAGTATGTGATTATTGTAAAAATGTCTTTGATGCTAAAACAACAAAGACTAAATATTGCTCACATATTTGTAACAGCAGAGGTTATAAGTTAAATCAAAAATTAAAAAAAATTGAAACGAGCGACACAGAAACAAAATCAAAAGTTTCTAATTATGTTGTGGATGTAAACTCAAAAGATTTCTTAACTGTTAATGAAGCATCTACACTACTGAATATGTCTTCCAAAACAGTTTATCGATTGATTGAGCAGAAAGAATTAAATGCTTTCAATTTTTCGGTTAGAAAAACAGTAATTAGGAGAAAAGATATTGATAGTTATTTTGAAAATAACTTGATACAACCTGATTATGTCAACCCTAATCGAGAGAACGAAATTAACCGAGATAATTCTTATACCATTAATGAAGCAATTGAAAAATTTAATATTTCAAATGGGGCATTATACAACATTATCAAAAAACATAATATCCCAAAAAAGAAACACGGAAAATATACGTTAGTAAAAAAGGAGGATTTAAACAAAATTTTTCAATAACCGATTATGAGTAAAATAACATTAAGAGAGAAAATATTGGGAACTGGAAAAATCAGCCTTTATTTAGACTACTACCCTCCTATCATCAATCCTAAAAACGGAATGGAAACCCGCAGGGAATTTTTAAAATTATATCTATTCGGCAATCCAAAAACAGCGGAAGAAAAAAAGCACAACAAAGAAAATTTTGACCTTGCAGAAATAATTAGATCCAAAAGAAATGTTCAACTCAAAAATAAAGAATTTGGCTTTAAAGATAATGTGGTGTTGAATGTTAATTTTATAACTCTATACAAAAGTGTTGTTGATGACTATTTCAATACTGGCAGTAAATCAAATCACAATTCGTGGAAAGCTTCTTTAAATCATTTAGAAAATTTTAGCGGAGGTGTGATATTATCAAAAAATTTAACCCTCGATTATATAAAAAAATACAGAACTTATCTTTTAAACGCAAAAAGCACAAGAAATTCAAAAGTTGACAAAAAACTAACAAAAAATACTGCTTCATCTTATTTTAAAAATTTTATTGCTGTCTTAAAGATTGCATATAAACAAAATTTGATAGAAAAAAATTTAGCCGAAGATGCTGAATACATTAAAGAAGAAGAAACCCATAGGGAGTATTTAACCGAAGAAGAAATTTCTTTGTTATGGAAAACTGAAATTAAATTTGAGAAAGTAAAATATATGGCGATATTTTCCGCTTTGAGTGGATTACGTTTTGTAGATATAAATAATCTTTCTTGGGAGAACATATACAAGGACAAGCACCAAGGATATTACATATCATTAAGAGAAGAAAAGACAAAATCAATAAAAAATCATCCTATTTCCGATACTGCTTACAATATTTTAAAAACACAAAAAACTGATATTGGGCTTGTATTTGGAGGTGTTCAATATTCTCAAATAACCAGACCTCTAAAAGAATGGATAAAAAAGTCTGGTATTAAAAAGAAAATTTCATTTCATAATTTTAGACACAGCTACGCAACCTTACAACTTGCAAATGGAACAGACATATATACCGTATCAAAATTATTAGGTCATAAAAACGTTTCTACAACACAGATTTATACCAAAGTAATGGACAAAAATAAAATTGAAGCTGCTAATCGCATAAACATTGAACTGGATGGATTATCTTAATATTTACAATTCAAATTACAATAAAGCATATAGAATTGGAGAAAATTTTTCAAAACATAAATTAATACAATTCAACAAAGAAACCTTATCCTTTGGCAAAGCTTCCAACACTACACGGGAATTAATTGAGAATTTTGAAAAAAAATTTTCAATCAATAAGCAGCATCAGCTTTCAGAGCTTAAATATGTTTATCAAAATTCCCTACGCAATTATTCAAAAAATGAAATTGAGTTGGTATTGAAAAATGAAGTACGAAAAGGCTTTTTAAAACTCTCTTTAGACATTCAAAACACTAATTACACCCTTGAATCATTTATAAAAGAATTAGCGATACATAATGCAATAAATGAATTATTAAGATTATTCAATAATTATTCAGATTTATTCAAAATGATGTATGATAACGATTATTTTGATTTGTTTGAAATAAAAGACTATAACCCAATTGATTTTAGGGATTCAAAAAATTATACCGATTTGTTAAATAGATTTTATCCATTAAAAAAATCACATGAAACATATTCAGAAAGTTTTTTAGAAATCCATACTGATGATATTATTGATGATTTAGAAAATAATCTGCCATATTTTAATGAAAAAGAGAAAGCCTTTTTACTCTATTCAATCTATAAAATTATAGAAGAATCCAAAGCAAACACAAAACTAAATAATACTGAATTTTACAAAGTATTGTCAATAGTGAACTTAAAAGATGATTCCTGTTTAGTGAGTGATAATTACAAAAACTCCGATTATTATAGAATATTAAGCGGTGGTTTAGAAAAAATAAGTTTAGACGTTAAAGTTCAAGATAATTTTATTGATATTTTAATATCCAAAACAAGGCAATTAAAACTAAAAAACATAACAAAGTATCTATCAGAAAAAAGTACTTTTTTAAAAGCTTCGATAGCAAGAAACAACAATAAAGCAAAATAACGCTAAATTTCACTTAAAATTTCCACACGCCAATTCATCCTTTTCTCTAAAATTTGAATCTAAAAATTCAGATTTTAGAGAAATCACATTCCCTATTCCTAAAAAAAGTGAATAAAATTAGTTCTCTACAAGTATTTTACTAAACACACGAAAAAACACGAAAACTAACACACTTTTTCTGAATCAATTTTGGAGTATGAAAAATCAACAAATTTACATGCTCTCAGAAGAAGGAATAAAAGTACTTGTAGAGCAAATCACAGAGAACATTAAAAAGATATTTAATCCCTCTAACTCTTCAACAGAGGATGTCTTTATGAACATTGATGAAACGGCTAAACTTATCAATTTAGCCAAACCCAGTATTTATGGATTGGTTCATCAAAACAGAATCCCATATCATAAAAAAGGGAAGCGTTTATACTTTTTGAAATCACAAATCATTGATTGGTTAAAATCTGGAAAAAAAGATTCTAAAGATGATACAGAAGCCAAAGCCAATGAGTATTTAATGAAAAACCAACTATTTAATCGTTAATCTAAAGTAACTTTTACCTATGGATGTAAAAAATCTTAAAGATATTGATGATAAAATTGGAAACGCTTTTAAAACAAACAAAGAAATTGCAATTAATCAATTGGAACAAATAATTTCCAAGATGCCAATTGAAATCAAAACACTAATTAACGATGCGTTTGCTTTAAAAAGAATTCCAAAAGAATATTTATTAAGTTCAATACTCTTTGCATACAGCAATGCTGGTGGTCTTGCCTTTTCAATAAAAGCAATGGGATATGTAAATTATGCCAATTTATATTTTTCAATAATTGGAAGCCGTGGAGATATTAAATCTCCTGCAATGGATTTAGCTACTTTTCCATTGATAAAATATGACAATGAAAAATATAAAGAATTCAAGAAAAATAATATCGAATTGGAAGAAACTGAAAAAAGTGATAGAAAGCAGTTATTTCTTCAAGATGCAACAATTGAATCGGCAATTTTTACACATTATAAAAACAAATATTCGATTGGAATTTTTATTGATGAACTCTATTTCATTATCGAAAAAATGGCAAATAAAAGCAGTACGGAGGGCACAGCTTGGAGAACCTTTTTTTTGCAAGGAAATACTAATAAACATATTGATATATCACGAAAAACAACAGAAAGTTTTAGAATTGAAAAATCATATCCAACTTTATTAGGCTCAATTCAAAATCAATTTGTTCCGAAATTATTTGCAGACGGAAATTTAGAAAGTGGATTAATAGACCGAATCCTTTTTACTAACAAATTGACAATGAATAATCAACTATCGATAAATGATATTTCTATTGAAGTATCTGAAAATTATTCTAAATCCTTAATCAATCTTCTAAATTATCGTACCGACGTAGAAAATACTTTTGAAATGGATGATTTACAGATAGAGCTTGATTCAAATGCCAATAATAGGCTTTTTGATTATTCCCAAGAATTAATAAATCGTCAAAATAAAGTAAGTGATTTAAGCAAAGAATACATTTCAAAAATGATGATAAACATTCACAAAATAAGTCTTTTAGTACACTTAATTTTAAATTCAAAAAAGCAAACATATCAAAGTAAAATCAGTACTGAAACCATTGAAATTGCAATCCTGATTCTTGAGTTTTATTTTATAAACTTCAAAATCGTTTTAGATGAAAATATCAATCAAAAAGAAAAATTACCAACTACTGAAGATATTATCCGATTAGCAATAAAAAACAATGCCAGTCAAAAAGACGTTGTTGCCATTACTGGAATGAATAAATCATCAATATCAAGAAAATGGAATAACGTATTAATGCAACTTGCAACTTGAGATTAAAGCATAAAACCTCTAAACGGCCAATAAAATAAATACTTAACAATGGATAATTAAAATATTGCAAGTTGCAGGTTGCAAACCAAAAACAAGACAATTATGCTTCAAAAAACCAAATTAGAACTTGTATTTAATTCAAAAAGAGATTATAAATTAATCACACCTTGCTGTGGTAGAAACAATACGGATGGGAAATTTATCAACTATAAAAATTTAAGTCCAGAATATGGCTATTGTCATTCTTGCGGAAAAACATCGTTGCCACCTACTATATATGTTAATGAAAATGGAGAACAATACATTTGGAATGAATTAGAAAATAAATTTCAAACCGATTTAATTCTTCCTAAAAAAAACGTCATAAATGTGCCAAAACTAACTGTTCAAAAATTCATAAATGAATCAATAATTTGGCAATATTTCAAAATAAATCCCGAAAATAATCTCCTACAATATTTACGCAAAACCTATGGAGATTTAAAAACAGAAGATGCAAAAGAAACCTACGCTTTAGGCACAAGTAATGACGCAGGTGTAATATTTTGGAGTATAAACAGTAATTTAAAAGTTCAAAAAGCTAAAATAGCTTACTATGATACAAACGGTAAGAGAACCAATAAATTTAAAGTTCCTTATAAAAATGAAGATGGGTATTCCAACTGTTTATTTGGAGAACATTTAGTTTACAATAAAATTAAAGCAAAAAAAACAATTGTATTAACTGAAAGCGAAAAAACAGCTATTATAGGCTACATTCTATTTCCTCAATATGTTTGGGTGGCTTATGGTGGAATTAACGGATTAACAGAGAATAAAGTAAACCCTTTAATTGGTCATAATGTGCTAATTATTCCCGATATGAGCGAAAATGCAGTCAGTATAATTTTAACTAAAATACCATTTCTTATTTCATTGGGAATCAATGCTAAAATATGGGATATGACCGAAAGTAAAACTGACGAGCAATTAAAACTTGAAGGAATTTATAATAATGATTTGGAAGATGTTTTCAGAAAAGCAGTTATTTAGTCATTTTTTCTATGTTTTTTTGCAATTATAATCATTGCAATGGCATTACAATAGCATTGCAATATCTCGTAATCACTGTTAAAATAAGGTACATTCATATTAAACATAATGCAAATAATTTATTATCATAAAAATAAAAAATACTACTTTTACAATCGTGAAATGGATTAGTATAATATTTTCAGCCTACTTAATTGTGCTTTCCTGTATGCCTTGCGCAGATGGTGAAGCATTTACGGCATTGGAAAAAACTACCCTAAGTACTCAATCAAGCCAACACCAGGACAATAATGATGTTTGTTCTCCACTATGTTTTTGTAGTTGCTGTGGATGTCAAGGCTTTGCTTTCACATATATTTATTCTTATACTTTTATTCCTAATAGAATTTCGATTGAGAAAAAAGTACCAGAATACAAATCAATAATTACTTCCAATTTCTACGGAAGCATTTGGCAACCACCTCAGATAGTATAATGAAGCCCGAGTAATTTCGGGTTGTAGAGTTGTGGACTTTCCACAGTATTCAATGGGCATTAGTGCCTAATTACTCATTCATTATACTATTACAATGATAAATAAAATCATTAATTTTTCCGTAAACAACAAACTCATTACAGGCGTTTTGTTAGCGATATTTGTTATGTTCGGCATTTATTCGTTCACACAATTAAGTGTCGATGCTTTGCCTGATGTAACTAATAATCAAGTACAAGTAGTTACAAATACTCCTAATTTGGCTACCCAAGAAGTTGAACAGTTTATAACCTATCCGTTAGAAACCGAGTTCAAATCATTGTCCGATATGGTCGAATTAAGAAGTACAAGCCGTTCAGGTTTGTCAGTAATTACAATTGTTTTCAAAGACAATGTTCCAGTTAATATTGCTCGTCAGCGAGTAGATGAAAAAATAAAAACGGCTACTGATAATATTCCGAAACAATACGGAACACCCGAATTATTACCACCAACAACAGGGCTTGGCGAAATATTTCAATATGTTCTAGTGCCACAAAAAGGATATGAAGAAAAATATGACCTATCCGAATTAAGAACCATTCAAGATTGGATTGTGCGCCGTCAATTATTGGGAACAGTTGGTGTGGTCGATGTGAGTAGTTTTGGTGGTAAACTAAAACAATATGAAGTTTCAGTAAAACCCGAACGCCTTTCAGCTAACAATTTAACGCTGATTGATGTGTTTGATGCCTTGCAAAACAACAACGAAAACACAGGTGGAAGCTATATTGATAAAGGTCCAAATATCTATTTTATTCGTGGAGAAGGATTAATCCAAAACCTAGAAGACATCAATAATATTGTAGTCAAAAACAATTCAGGTGTTCCTATTTTAATAAAAGACATTGCCGAAGTTAAATTTGGTTTTGCACCTCGTTACGGAGCTATGACAAGAAACGGAAAAGGCGAAACTGTAGGTGGAGTAGTTTTAATGCAAAAAGGAGAAAACGCTGTACGAGTAATTGAACGGGTAAAGGAAAAAATGAAATCCATCGAAAAATCTTTGCCACAAGGTGTAAAAATTGATGTATTTGTAGATAGAACCAAACTAATTGAGAAAACTGTTAGTACGGTTTCAACCAATTTATTAGAGGGTGCATTAATCGTTATTTTAGTTTTGGTTTTGTTTCTCGGCAGTTTACGAGCAGGTTTAATTGTGGCTTCTGTCATTCCTTTAGCAATGCTTTTTGCCATAATTATAATGAATATGTTCGGGTTAAGTGCCAATTTAATGAGCATGGGTGCTTTAGACTTCGGGCTTATTGTTGATGGTGCAGTAATTGTGGTCGAAGCCACTTTGCATATTTTCTCACGGCATTACAAGAGCAATATCCTTTCTCAAAATCAAATGGATAAAGAGGTAATCAAAAGTTCTTCAAAAATTATGAGTAGTGCCATATTTGGACAAATTATTATCTTGATTGTTTATATTCCGCTATTTGTTTTAAGTGGTGTCGAGGGTAAAATGTTTATGCCAATGGCGCAAACCGTTAGTTTCGCTATCGTTGGAGCATTAATACTTTCGCTTACTTATGTGCCTTGGGCTAGTAGTCTTTTTTTAGACAAGAAAATTAGTGACAAACCCAATTTTACCGATAGGTTCATCAATAAATTAAACAATTGGTATCAACCTTATTTGGTTAAAGCTTTGGAGCGAAAATTTGCAGTTATTGGAGTTGCAATATTCTTATTCATAGCATCATTATTCATTTTCAATTCATTAGGAGGCGAATTTATTCCCGAATTAGATGAGGGTGATTTTGCAACAAACTATACTATCCGACAAGGAAGTAGTTTACCTCAAAGTATTGAAGTCGGTACACAGTTAGAAAAACTAGCACTTACATTTCCTGAAGTTAAAGAAGTAGTTGGGAAAATTGGAAGTAGTGAAATTCCAACTGACCCAATGCCTATTGAAAGTGCTGATTTGATTATGGTAATGAAAGACAAAAAAGAATGGACTACGGCACACAACAAAGAAGATTTAGCCGAGAAGATGAACGAAAAATTAAGTCAGATACCTGGTTGCAATCTCTCTTTTGAACAACCTATTCAAATGCGTTTTAATGAACTGATTGCAGGGGTAAAATCAGATATTGCCATAAAAATATTTGGCGATAATTTAGATAAATTATTTTCCGAAGCCAATAGAGCAGTTCCTATTATTAAAGGAATTGAGGGATTAACCGATATAAAAGTAGAACAAGTTACAGGGATGCCTCAATTGGTGGTAAAATACAACCGAAATAAAATTGCTCAATACGGCTTAAACATTTCCGATGTAAACCGAATTTTAAATACGGCTTACGCAGGAGGAACAACTGGCGTTGTATATGAGGGAGAACGGAAATTTGATTTAGTGGTTCGTATTCCTAAAAACCAAAACACGGATATTGACGCTTTAAAATCATTATTAATTCCAACACCAAAAGGGAACCAAATTCCATTAAACGAAGTTGCCGAAATCACTTTTAAAACTGCACCATCACAAATAAGCCGTGAAAATGCAGAACGTAGAATAGTAATTGAAGCCAACGTTCGTGGTCGTGATGTAGAAAGCGTAGTTTTAGAAATTCAACAAAAATTAGATGCCAAACTAAAATTACCCGAAGGCTATTTTATTAATTATGGCGGACAGTTTCAAAACTTACAAGAAGCTAAAGGAAGATTGCAATTGGCTGTCCCTGTTGCACTTTTACTTATTTTCTTTTTACTCTTTTTGTCGTTCCGTTCACTTAAAGAAGCTATCATTATTTTTTCAGCAATTCCTTTGGCATCCATTGGCGGAATTATTGCTTTATGGGTTCGTGGAATGAATTTTAGTATCTCGGCAGGAGTTGGTTTTATTGCACTTTTTGGAGTAGCAGTTTTAAACGGAATCGTCTTAATCAGTTACTACAACCAATTAAAAGAAGAGGGCGAAGACAATCTTTTAAAACGAATTTATAAAGGCAGTAGTGCAAGGTTAAGACCAATTTTGGCAACGGCAACTGTCGCTTCATTAGGGTTTTTACCAATGGCATTAAGCACAAGCGCAGGTGCAGAAGTTCAAAAACCATTGGCAACTGTTGTTATTGGTGGTTTACTTACTTCTACGTTATTGACATTATTTGTTTTACCAGTTTTATATTATTTAGTAATGACACCAAAAAAAATAAAAGTAAATCCAAAAATCGCAACAATTGTTGTGCTATTTATTAGTTGTTTTTCTTTCAATGCCAATGCACAAACACAAACGTTCACTTTGCAAAATGCGTTGGATTTGGCAACCAAGAATTATCCAACGTTGCAACAAGCGACATTGCAAACAGAACAACAACAAGCATTAACCAAAACGGCAACTGTTCTCGATCCTTTTAACATCAATAGTAATTTAGGACAGATAAATAGTAAGTTGTTTGATTATAATATTGGCGTGGCACAAGGGTTTAAACTATCAAATAAAGCCGATAGAAACTTATTAAATCAAAATGTAGCCGTTGCAAAATCCTTTGAATCTGTTACAAAAAACGAGTTAATAAAAAATGTGTCAAATGCTTATTTTAATTGGCTTTATAATGTCCAACAGTATAATTTATTGTTAGAAACGGATAACATTTTTGCCGATTATGAAAAATATGCTGACAAGAAATTTCAAGTAGGCGAAACAAGTAAATTGGAAAAAATAAATGCCACTTTGCAACGTAAAGAATTAAAGATGCAATTGGCAGAAGCCAATTCGCAAGTACTGTTTTATTTGACCGAATTGCAAAAGTGGACACGAAGCAATGAATCTTACCAAGCACCAACGAAATATGAAGCTTTGCCCGAAATTAATGTAAGCGATAGTACATTGGTCAAAAACCATCCTGTTTTACAGTTTTTGCAACAGCAAATTATCGCTAAAGAATTAGCCATAAAATCCGAAAAGGCAAAAGCAAATCCATCTTTTAATTTGGGAGTAAATACTCAAAGTTTAGACAAAGAAAATCCGTTTTACTATGGTAGTTTGGGAATCAATATTCCTTTATTCAGAAACGGAATTAAAGCCAAAACACAAGTTGCAAAATTAGAAACCGAAATTGCCAAAAAGGAATTAGAAAAATCGCAACAGGAATTAGCAACTATTTATTTGCAACAATCCCAATTGCAAAAACAATATTCCGAGCAACTTAATTTTTATAAAACAGAGGGTTTATCAATGGCAGAAACAATCGTAAATTCAGCACAAAGGCTTTATAAATCGGGAGATATTGGCTATATAGAATATACCCAAAACCTAAAAGATGCCAATAAAATAAAAACTGATTATTTGATTGCAATGAACAATTACAATCAAACCATAATCAACATTCAATATTTATTAAACAAATAAAATTCTAACGATGAAAAATAATATAACAATCATAATCCTTTTGCTTTTAGGTGTAGTTTCTTGTAAAAAGAACGACACGGAAGCACCAAAGGAAACCGAAACCGAAAAAACTACAACAGCCGTTGTAACGTTTACTGATGCACAAATAAAAGCCATTGATTTGCAGTTGGGCGATTTTGAAAATAAAAACCTAACAACAACTTTAAAGATAAACGGAAAACTATCATTGCCACCACAATATCAAGCACAAGTAAGTATCTTGACTGGTGGTGTTGTGAAAAATATTTTCGTTCAAGAGGGCGAATTTGTTAATGCAGGAAAGACTTTAGCAACAATTGCAAATACTGATGTGATACAATTGCAACAGGATTATTTAGAGAACAACGCTAATCTTACCTATTTAGAAAAAGAATATCAACGCCAAAAAGAGTTGCGTGATGATAACATTAACGCAGGGAAAACCTACCAACAATCACAAAGAGAATTGCAAATTGCACAAGCCAAAAAGGAAACTTTAAAATCTAAATTGGCTCAATTAGGAATTAATGCGAGTAATTTATCTTCTAAAAATATAGCTTCAAATATTGCCATTTCAGCACCGATAAGCGGTTATATTCAACACATCAATTTAAGTATGGGTAAATTTGCCGATGCTAATGCTACATTATTTGAAATCATTGACAATCGTTTTTTACATTTGGATTTAAAGGTTTTTGAAAAAGACATTCATAAAATCAAAATCGGACAAGAAATAACCTTTAGTGATGCAAACGATGTTTCGCATTCACACCCAGCCAAAATATATGCCATCAATAAAGCTTTTGAACCGAACGAACAAGCTGTAATAGTTCACGCCAAAATAAACGAGACCACTGAAACGGTTTTACCCGGAATGTATGTAGAAGCAAGAGTGAAAATCGATAATACTAATACAAAGGCACTACCAACAGAGGCAATTGTTAACAATGGAAACGACCATTTTATATTTGTAACGACAGGCAAAAACACCTTTCAGCAAATAAAAGTAAACATTGGCGCAACTGATTTGGGTTATACAGAGGTAAAAGTAATTGATAAAATCCCTGCCAATGCTAAAGTAGTAATCAAAGGAGCATATTATCTATTATCAGAATTAACAAAAGGAAGCGGAGAAGAAGAATAATTTATAATTATGAAACACCAACACAAATACGATGCAAACGGTAAACAACTTTGTTGCACACTCGAAGAAAAAATAAACCATAAAACCAACAAACAAACTGGTTGTTGCACAACTCACAATGACCACGAACATTCAGACGATGACGGACACGACCATTCAGGTACAGACCAAACTACGTTTCAAATGTTCTTGCCTGCAATCATAAGTTTTACATTGTTACTTATTGCAATTGGTTTCGACAATTATTTTCCGCAAACTTGGTTCACGGGTTGGGTGCGAATTGCTTGGTATATTGTGGCATACATTCCTGTAGGTTTACCTGTTCTAAAAGAAGCATTTGAAAGCATACGCAAAGGTGAAATTTTTTCGGAATTTCTATTAATGTGTATTGCAACCATCGGAGCATTCTCAATAGGACAATTCCCCGAAGGTGTTGCGGTGATGTTATTTTATGCTATTGGTGAAATTTTTCAAACCTTGGCGGTACAACGAGCTAAATCAAATATCAAACTATTATTAGATCAAAGACCAGACGAAGCAACGGTTATTAATGGCGAAAATACAACTGTCAAGAAAGCATCTGAAATTGCAATTGGCGAAATCATTCAGTTAAAATCAGGCGAAAAATTAGCATTAGACGGGAGACTTTTAACCGATACTGCCACGTTCAATACATCGGCACTAACAGGCGAAAGTAAACCCGATACCAAACTAAAAGGCGAAGCAGTTTTGGCAGGAATGATAAACCTAAACACCATTGCACAGGTTGAAGTTACGACAGCTTACACCGATAGTAAACTGTCTAAAATACTAGAAATGGTGCAAGAAGCTACAGCCAAAAAAGCACCTACAGAATTGTTTATTAGAAAATTTGCCAAAATCTACACTCCAATTGTTGTGTTTTTGGCAATTGCAATTTGCGTTTTACCTATGCTTTTTATTGATAATTATGTGTTTAGAGATTGGTTATATAGAGGATTAGTTTTCTTGGTTATTTCATGTCCTTGCGCATTAGTTATATCAATTCCGCTAGGTTATTTTGGTGGAATTGGTGCAGCGAGTAAAAACGGAATTCTGTTTAAAGGTTCAAGTTTTCTCGACATAATGGCATCTATTCAAGTGGTTGTTATGGATAAAACAGGAACACTAACCAAAGGAGTTTTCAAAGTTCAGAAAGTAGTAGCAGTTGATGTTTCCGAAGCCGATTTAGTAAAATTCACATCAGCACTCGAAACCAAATCAACACATCCAGTCGGAACTGCAATAATAGAATATGCTAAAGGAACAGAAAAAAATGCAACCGTTATTGATGTTGAAGAAATTGCAGGACACGGATTAAAAGGCAAGGTAGATGGAAACGAAATCTTGGCAGGAAATGTAAAATTGATGAAGAAATTCAATATCAGTTATGATGTTGAAATTGACAATACACCATTTACAATTATCGTTATTGCAATCAATCAAAAATATGCAGGATATTTTCTAATTGCAGACGAAATTAAAGAAGATGCAAAACAAGCAATAGAAAGTTTACATAAAATAAACATCAAAACAGTAATGCTCTCGGGCGACAAACAAGCCGTTGTAAATGCTGTTGCAAAAGAATTAAATATAGATTTAGCACACGGCGATTTATTGCCTGAACACAAAGTAGAAAAAGTAGAGGAATTAAAAATGCAAAACCTAAAAATCGCATTTGTTGGTGATGGTGTAAACGATGCGCCTGTTGTTGCTCTTGCCGATGCAGGAATTGCAATGGGTGGTTTAGGAAGCGATGCTACTATAGAAACTGCCGATATTGTAATTCAAAACGACCAACCTTATAAAATCTTTACTGCTATCAATATTGGCAAAAAGACCAAACAAATTGTTTGGCAAAATATCGGTTTAGCATTTACAGTAAAAGCAATCGTTTTGATACTTGGAGCAGGAGGATTAGCTACAATGTGGGAAGCCGTTTTTGCCGATGTAGGTGTGGCTTTATTGGCAATTTTAAATGCTGTGAGGATTCAGAGAATGAAGTTTTAGAGTTAGCATATCCAAGTAAGTATTGCAATGGTATTGCAATTAAAATTAGAAATCATTGCAATACTCTTTTCAGAACAATTCAGATTATAGTATATTTACAATTAGATATACCAACTTTAAATATGGACTGAATTAGTATATCCAACTTGAGGTCTAATGCAATTATTCCGAACTGAAGAACATAAAAAAAATTAAGTCAAATTTTAATTATATGGCAGACAAAGAACCAATAAAAGAAGAAAGGATTTTAAAAAAATCTGCTACATTGACAACTTATGAATTTGAAGATTCGGAAAAAAAATTCAAGAAAAAGAGTAAAGAAATATATCATAAAAAAGATGTAGAAATTCATTTTCCTTGGAATTTTGATGGCAAACCTAAATATCCAAATATTAAACAATTTGTTTATGAGGGATTTGAAGGCAAACTCCCTGTTGGTGTTTACAAAGTATCAACTTTTGGATATGGATTTAATAGTAAACTACAACCATTAGGTGATTATCTTGGCGCTGAATTAAAACTTGAAACTGTTAAAATAATTAAAACTGGTAAATCAACAATAGATTTAAGCAAAAAGGAAATTGTAATAACAGAAGAGATTTTACGGAAATGGTATGATATTTTTCAAGTAAAAATCGACCAGCAAAAACAAGAAAGAACGGTTTTAGCACAGCAACAACTAAAAGTTGTTTTTCCTACTGAGATTAAAGACGTTGAATTGAAATTTGTGAAAAATTCAATTTCAGAAGTAATTTCAACTTGGGGAAGTTCTATAAGTGAATTTTCAGAAAAAGATAAAAGTTCAATAAAAGATATGTTTGATAAACTTTCTCTTACTGACGATTTTTTAACCCCTACAACTTTACTCGAAACAAAATCAAAAATCGACAAAAAATATATTGAGGATGTAATTACTGAATATAAATCCCTGATGAAAATTTCGACTGATACTGATGCCACAGAAAAAAAATGGCAAGCATTTTTAAATACACATAATTGGATTTTTTCATATATATTCTCTTTTCCCATTATTTTATTTCAAGATGAAGCTTATGTTGGAGGAAAAAACATTTCAAATGCTAATGGTAAAGTAACAGACTTTTTGGTTAAAAATGATTTGACAGATAATGTAGCTTTTATCGAGATTAAAACGCATAAAAGTGAGTTAATGAAAAAAGGAAAAGCATACAGAGGAAATGATGTTTATGGAATGAGTACCGATTTATCGGGAGCGGTTTCTCAAGTACTTAATCAAAGAGACAATTTTCAAAAACATTTTGCAACAATAAAAATGGATTCAGATGTATCTTTTGAATCTTTTAACTCAAAATGTGTTGTTTTAATGGGGCAAATAAAACAATTAAATAGTAAACAACAAAGACCTTTTGAATTAGTAAGAAGTAATAGTAAGGATGTCGAAATAATAACATTTGATGAACTTTTAGGGAAGATTGAAAATATCCAAAAACTTATCGAAGGAAAATTTAAGCCAATCCCTAAACGAAAAAAAACATAACTGCATACAATATAAATTATTGAAAAGCAAATAGTTATATTAATAACTATTCAAAAGCAATAAAACGAACTTATATACCTTTGTAGAAATTTAAAAACTTAAATAGAAATGCAAAAGGAAATAAAATTTGAAAAAGGGAATTTCACAATTGGTTACTGTGATAACTCACAAGATATTTCTGTTTATGAAAACGGAGAATATACAGAACCAATACGTTGTACATTTATTCCAAATGTTGAGATGACAGAAAAAGAATGTTTGAAATATACTAATGAAAATATGCCCAAAATAATTGAAGAAGTTAAAATAGTAATTTCAGAAAATAATGAATTCTATAAAAATTTTGAAATTGATTTTAATTCTGAATTTTTAGGTTATAATTTATATAGACATCACTTAAATAGAGATTTGCTAATCGTATTAGAAAGTCGGATGCGATTAAAGTGTGA
>Ga0208888_100566_pt1 | contig 16381 bp, 14 predicted proteins | sample LakWasM115_HOW13_2_FD_183929 | JGI IMG/M metagenome (GOLD analysis project Ga0208888, IMG submission 183929) | Freshwater sediment methanotrophic microbial communities from Lake Washington under simulated oxygen tension - Sediment Metagenome... | ecosystem: Environmental > Aquatic > Freshwater >...
TCGAAGAGGTGATTTGTAATGATTTGCCAAAAGAAAATGTAATTCTATTAGAAGTTGAACCCGAAAAACAAAACACCAAGATTGATTTCTATTACTGCAAACGCGATATTGGTATTCCTGTGGTTTGTGTTACTGAATTGGTTCAAAAAGGAAAACAATTATTCTATCACAATGAAAAAGGAGTGGCAATACAAGTGAAACGCATCTACAATCGCGTAATTTTTGATGAATTGGATTTGCGTACCGATTTGCAATTAAACTTTGATTTTTCATCTGATTTGGAGGTAGAATGGGCCGGTCATCCGAATTGGTTTTTCCGAATCAGTAAATTCATTTTGCCTTATCTGAAAGGAAAATATTTCATAGAAACCACACTCCTATCCGATTTAAAAGAAATCCCCACTGATTTGGAAAACTATGTTTTGAAACCGTTGTTCTCCTTCTCAGGAAGCGGCGTTATCTTTCACATACAACCTGGAGACATTGAAGCGATTAAGGAAAAAGACTTATACATTCTTCAGAAAAAAGTAAACTACAAACCCATCATTCAATCACCTGACGGTAAAGTAAAAGCAGAAGTTCGTTTGCTGGCGGTTTGGAAAAAAAATGACCCTGCTCCTACTTTAGTCACCAATTTGGTTAGACTAAGTCGCGGAGAAATGATAGGCGTGAAATTCAATAAAGACAAAGACTGGGTTGGTGGAACGGTTGGGATGTTTGAAAAAGACTAGTTCAAATACCGTTTCTTAATTTCCAGAAAGGATTTCTCGGAATCGATTAATTCTTTTACAACTTCTTTTCTCAAAATTGTCAAATCGTCAAACTGTAAATACTTTGCCCAATCGGTTTCGGTAAAGACTTCTTTAATTATCCGGATGATTTTAGCCGTTTCTTTTGCGTTGCGCAATATTACTTTTGCAGAGTCGGAAGCAGTAAGTTTGTGGTAAAAATTAACTTCCTGAGTTTCCCAATTGACTTTGATGAAAAACAACTTTGACGTGTCATCATTAGCATAAAAATCAATCCATTTGGCGAAAGCCACCGTGTTGTTTTGGTTTTTGAATTCCGTCATAGGAATCAGCCGCCAATGACAATCCGCTACTCTTCCCCAATGATTTGAAATGCGATACAAGCCGTTCTCGGTAAAAATGTATTGACTTCCGGACTGACTGGTATAATTGATTTTTAATTCCTTTATGGCATCAAAAGATACTTCGTTCCAAATACAAAAGGTACGAGTGTGAAAATTACGCCTGGTGTAATTCTTAACCAAAATCTAATGTAATTTTTTAACGGCTTCCTGTTGCGCTACAGTAGCAAAATCACTGATCAATCGTTCAGCATAATCATCAAGCAATTCTCGGACTCTGGTGTGATTTTCACTTTTCACCACTAATCCTGCATGGTACTCTAATGGCACTCGGAAGCAAACTTCCCCATCATCAAACCCTGATAAATCGGGATGCTCAAACTTGGAAAGTGTCAATACAATTCCGGCAAAACCTTTACGGGTTTTAGGTAGTTTATAGATTTTTCCTTTTACCAAAGCATCTTCAATAGCGGCCCATTCTTTCCACAGATTAATATCAGAAGCAGCTTCCACCATTTCGGCTAAATGCGCTCCTCCCACCCGACTGGCGGTTTCCAAAAAGTAAATTTTGCCATCATCATTGCATTTGATAAATTCAGTATGATTGGCTCCGTGCTGCATGCCAAAAGCTTTCAATACCGCTTCATTCATTTTTTTGATGGCTTTGTCATCTTCAGAATCATACGCAATATTGGCGCTTCTGAAAATTCCCCCACCTTGCGAAATCTCCATTGGTGTGGCCAAATATTGTGAAGTGATAGAAAACAAGGTTTTACCATGCCAATTCAATCCGTCACAGTGATACACGGCACCGGGCTTGAATTGTTCTACCAAATATTTGATGCGATTATCACCTAATCCGTGTACTTTTTCCCAAAGCTCTTCTTTTGAATGTACTTTCATAATCCCGGAAGCCGAAGCTTCTGAGCGGGGTTTCAACACCCAAGGAGGCGAAACCGTATCGGCAAATTCATTAATTTCTTCATCATTAAACAAAGAACTGAACGCAGGAATAGCAATGCCGGCATCTTTGGCTCTCATGCGCATGGCCAACTTGTCGCGGAAATACCTTCCGGTGGTTTGTCCCATACCAGCCAATCTTAAATTTTCTCGCAAATAAGCTGCTTTTTCCACATCAAAATCATCTAAAGCAACAATACCGTCAATTTTTCTATGACGCATTAAGCCAGCAACTCCCGCCAATAAATCTTCCAGGTTCCAATCGATGTCCTGACCGGGCATAAAGTGAATTTCATCAATATAATCAAAGGCCCAAGGCTTATCCCGAAGCTTTTCAGAGGTAATAAGATAGACTCGGTTGCCTAATTTTTTTAGATTAATCAGGAAATCATTTCCTTTAAAATAATTGGAAATGCAAATGAAATTTTTGATTGGACTTTCCATACGCTATAGATTTTCAATAAACTTAGTAATTAAATGCACACCATAAGCGGTGGCATGTTTGGTTTTGGCAAATTCATCATCGCCAAAAGCCACTCCGGCAATATCTAAATGAGCCCAGGATTTATGCTCATCAGTAAAAAACTCTAAAAACTTAGCGGCCGAAATCGCTCCGGCTACCGGTTTTCCGGAATAGTTTTTTACATCGGCAATTTCACTTTCAATATCCGGTTTGTAGGCATCCCATAAGGGCAACTGCCACATTCTTTCCCCTATAGCATCACCCGATTGTTGCAGATTTTTAGCCAAAGTATCATTGTTGGTAAATAAAGCAGCACATTCATAGCCAAAAGTCCCTACAGCGCTTCCGGTTAAGGTGGCTAAATCAATCACAGTTTCGGGTTTGTAATTCTTGATTAAATACGATAAACCGTCAGCCAGGACAAGCCTTCCCTCAGCATCAGTATCAATGATTTCTATGGAATGACCAGCATAACTTTGAATTACATCACTCGGCATAAACGAATGCGCATCCACCGAATTCTCACAAGCCGGCACAATCGCAGTTACACGATAAGGCAACTGCAAATCCGCTACCAATTGCATCGTTCCTAAAACCGCTGCGGCTCCGGCCATATCGCATTTCATCTGCACCATTCCGGCTGTTTTGATGTTCAATCCTCCTGTGTCAAAAGTGATTCCTTTTCCCACCAAACCAATGTGTTTCTTAGTGTTGCCCGGATTATAATCCATGATGATGAATTGCGGTTCATTGGCACTGCCTTTTCCAACGGAAAGAAACGAATGCAAGCCCACGGCATGGGATTTTTCTTTGCCAAAAACAGTCACATCAAAACCATATTGTTTGCCGGTTTCGCTGGCCCAATTCGCCAAATATTTTGGATTGACTTTATTGGGAGGTAAATCCACTAGATTGAACGTTTCTAGTTGTGCTTTGGCAATTTTTATGCCTTTGGCAATAGCGTCTTCAACATCATTTTTTGAAATAAATTGCAGCTCAAAATCAGCGTTCAGAAAAGGATGCTCTTCACTTTTCTTGTAATGTCCCAGATTGTAAGTCCCTAAAACCAATCCGGAAAGGGTAGCTTCCACCTGATTACTGTCAAATTCCTGAGGAACTACCAGCGCTACTGAAGTTGTGAAAATATCTTTTTGCTTGGCAGCGATTCTTCTGAAAATGGTCTTGAGTGATTTATAATCCATTTCTTTTCCCAAACCAATGAACACATGCGTGCAATCGTATTTTTCGACTAAATAATGTGTGTCTTTTTTTCCGTAAAAAACTTTGGAAGAAACCGTTGTTCCGTGAAATTCTATCGGAACTATGCTTTTGGCATTGGTTTCAAAAACAGGAATCAGTATCGTTCCGGTAAAGCCATCGAGGTTTTGTATTTTTTTTGTTTTCATACTTATTCGTCTTTAGTGCTAAAATACAGCCATTCAATAGCTTTCGGGAATTCATCACTCCAAAACACTTCGTTGTGTTTCCCTTCCATATTGATGCTTAAACGCACTTTCATTTTATCGGCATAGCCGTCTTTTTTTAATAATCGTTTTTTGAATTGCTTCACATGGTCAATCATCGTAGCGCTTTCATCACCACCGGCATAGAGGTAAATTCTTGTATCTTGTGGTTCATCGGTATCAAGAAATGACAATTTGATTTTGGGCACGACCCAAAGCGATGGTGAAAAAATCATCAGTTTGCCAAAGATTTCCGGATACATAATTCCTGAAAAGATACTGACTAATCCTCCCATAGAACTACCGCCAATTCCAGTATATTCTCTATCGGGTTTGGTTCTGAAATTACTGTCGATAAAGGGCTTCAGCGTTTCGGTCAGAAAGCGAATGTATTTTTTTCCCTGCCCGTTACCGAGAACGGTATTCCCCACATTGTATTCTTTGATTCTCTCTTTTTCGGCGTGTTCAACAGCTACAATAATGATTTTACCAATCTTGTATTCGGCCATTACAGCCAGTTTTTTATCGATTTCCCAATTGCCGTATTTGGCTTTTTCGTTGAATAAATTCTGAGCATCCTGCAAATACAAAACCGGATAAGTTTCTGTTGATTTATCATAATCATGTGGCAATAAAGCCCAAACTCTGCGGGTTTTATTCAGTTGTGGGATTTCAAATTCTTCGGAAATCAAATGTACTTTCGGCAAAAACTTGGACTTGAACGGAAGCCAATTGTGACGCCATTTAGCCACGTGCTCTTTGCGGACGCCATTGTGCTGTTTGCAGGAACGGTTTTCGGTTCTATTGCCGTATTTGTCAATCTCTACTTCGCTCCAATCGCCACGCGTAAATTTGTATAACAGCTCTTCGGGATAAACAAAATCAGACTCAAACTTAAAATGATACAAGCCTTGTCCAACTTTCTCCATTTCAAATTTTTTATCCTGTGTTACCCAATTATTAAAGTTCCCTGAAATATATACCGGACGATCATCATCTTCATCGGTAGTCAAAAGAATATTGAGTTGGGGTTCAATGATTTTTTTAACTTCTAAGTCGTCAGTCATGCTGTCTTCTGCTTTATTCATAGTGGTAATATGGTATTCTATTCCCGTAAAAATAACTTTTTGCATTTGGATGACAAAGCCTTTCAGTGAAATATATGGATATTTCAGCGGAATAGAAATGTTGTTACAGAAAAGCCTTTTTAAAACTATTTTTTTGAGAAAACAGCATAAAAAAAAGAGACCTAACTGCAGGAACAATTAGGTCTCGGTGCTATTACATCTTTTAAAAATCATTAGTCTTCAAAATTATTCTCAGATTTAGTGGGTGTAAAACCATTTCTAATTTCGGTGTGACGAATCTCACCGCCGGAAGTACCTACTTGTTGTGCCAAAAAGACACCAACCGCTGCAATGACCAGCGCCAAAAAGGAAATCAAAGATGCTTTGCTATGATTTTTGAGATTAGTATATAAACCAAGCAATGAAACAACGCCTAGTACATATAAAACCAAAGCCAATTTCTCAGCAATTTCTTCATGGGTATGAATAATTTGTTTGCCAATGTCGGGCATGTTTTTCACGACATGTTCAGCATCTTCTCCTGTTGCCATGCTTAGCGCTGCGAATACCGCTGACACTATAAACAGTACATAGGAAACATTCTTAACGGTATTGCTTTTAAAAAAGATTCCGGCTAATAAAATCCCGAACCCGAAAATTGTCCCGATGATAGGGAAATGGTTGACTACTAAGTGATAATGTGCGTCGGTCATAGTATGTTGTTTTTAGAATTCACCCAAAGTTAGTTTATTTTATGAATAACAAAGATGATAAAAATCATCCTTATGTTTATTTAGTAAAACCTAGTATCACTTTGGTTCCTTCGTTTTCTTTACTCTCAATCTGCAAATCTATTTGGAGTAAGAGACAAAGTCTTTTTACAATCGATAATCCTAAGCCTGTTCCTTTAATTTCAGGATGCTGATTGGATTTGGAGCGGTAAAACTGGTCGAATATCTTTTGCAGATCTTCCTGAGCAATTCCGATGCCGTGATCAGAAATCGAACAAACTAATTTGTCCTCGAGTTCAAGAATGTCAAAGTGTATAGTACTGTTGTTTTTGGAATATTTGACAGCATTGGTCAAGATATTATTGACAATGATGCAGAGTAAATAGGAATCGGTAGTAACATAGAAATCTTTGGCAAAATGCGCTACACAGTTGATTTTCTTTTCACTGATCAGCGTTGCGTTTCGGGAAATGACATCCAGAAAAATAGCGTTTAAGGAAACCCTTTCCATTTTCAGGGTTTGTTTTTGATCTTCGAAACGCGCCAATAAAAGCAATTCGTCTACCAAATGATTCAAGCGATTGACTTCGTTAATACAGAAATCAATTTTTTCCTTATACTCCTCAGGATTACGTGGTTTACGTACCAAAACTTCTAAAGTTCCTTTAATTACAGCCAACGGTGTTCGCAGCTCGTGAGAAGCATCGGAAGTGAATTGTTTTTCGCGTTCGATGGCATTCTCGACTCTATCCAATAAGTTATTAATGGTTTTGGACAAAGTAAACAACTCATCCCGATTTTGAGGCAACGGAATTCTCGATTTTAAATTGTCTTTGGTAATAACATTCGAAGTCTGAATAATGGAACTTATCGGTTTGATACTTTTTCCGGCAATGAATCGGGCAATGAGAAACAGCACCAACAGAATTAGCGGATAAGCAACTATTAATATAAAAAACAAGTTGTTCAATACCATTTTGGAATCTTCCAGCGACATGGCTACCATTAGAAATCCTATAATTTTAGTGCCTTGATACAAAGGAACCTGAATTTGACGCACCGAAATATTATCCAGTTTACCGTCAAACAGTTCGTTGTTAATGGCTTCCGGATAGTATTTTAAGCGCTTTTGTTTTAAGTTAGGGGATTTATTAACCAACGCGCCTAATTCATCCACAAACTGAATGAAAGCCGGGCTGACATCTACTTTGTTGAACTGTATGGCTTTCCATTGTTCTTCACGAACCAGGAGGACACAGTTTTCTTTGACTTCAATTTCTTTTAAGTGCTTGGCGACTTCGGTTTGAATGTCGTTATTGACTTTGATATACACACTAAACCGAACAATGGAGTATATCACGAAGAAGACCACAAAAATCAATAAAGCAGTGGTGATAATATAATTGGAAGCGATTCTGTTTTTAAACGAAAGTTGTTGCATTGGTCTTATTCATTAGCGATATATCCCACGCCACGGATGGTTTTGATATAATCTTCGTCTACTTTTAAATTCAGTTTTTTTCGGATGGCATTCATAAAAACATCAATCACACCGGTGTCATATTCAAAGTGAATGTCCCATACATCCTGAATGATTTGCGTGCGCGAACATACATTGCCTTTATTTTTGACCAAATAGCAAAGCAGATCGAACTCTTTTTGTGTCAATGACACTTCGTTTTTATCAACGGTAACCTGGTGTTTTTGAAGGTTGATTTCTATAGGGCCTAAAGTCAGAATATCTTGCTCGCTTTTGTCGCGCAGCTGTACTTTGATGCGTTCCACCAATTCATCAAAACTAAAAGGTTTTTTGATATAATCATTGGCTCCTGTTTTTAGCCCTTCTACGGTTTCCTGCACGGTATCTTTAGCGGTGAGGAAGATGATGGGTATTTTGGTGTTTTGTTGTCGGATGGCCTGGCACAATTGTACACCGGTCATTTTGGGAAGCATCCAGTCTAACAGCACTAAGTCAAACTTTCCGTTTTGAAATAACGCTAATCCTTCCGCACCGTCATTGGCCGAGGAAATTTGGTATCCTTCTTCTTCTAATCCCTGCGTCAGAAATTGTACAATTCCTTCTTCATCTTCGACTATCAGTATGTGCTTCATTATAATCTTACTTTTCTTTTGATAAAGATAAATTAAAATTAAAGTGTTCCAAATGACAGCCCTGCTTTTTAATCAAAATTTAATTAATAAACAGGCGAAGTATAGCATTATGAAAACACATGAAGACTATTTCCGGTAAGGGTAGTATTGTATTGTTGTAAATTACTGGAGGCAGGGCCTTGGGTTACTACGCCGGTACTGCTGAATTGAGCGCCATGATTGGGGCATATAAATTTATTCCCGGCGGCATTGTAGTTAACGTTTGTTCCTTGATGTGTGCAAGAAGCAGAAACCGCTAAAAATTCTCCGGTATTGGTACGGGCCACTACGATGCCGTTATGCACTAAAAAGCCGCCGTTTGTTGCTAGCGATCCGGTGCTGATGTCTAAAGTAAAGTCAACATTGGTGGGAGCTGGTGTTGGAGAACCCTCGCTTTCACTGGAACAACTTGTTGCTATTCCTGCAATGCAGGAAGGAACTAATAAGGTGGCGGCGCCAAAACCTACTCGGGCAAAAAAATCTTTACGTGTCATAATGCTGTTGTTTTAATTGTTTACTAGTTGCAGTAAGTAGGTAACATCAGCATGTCGGTTTACCCTAATCCATCTTAGCTAAAGTATGCTTAAGATTTATTGTTGTGAGATTCTGTATTTATTTTTTAGGCTTACTTCTATTCAACTGCATTGTTTTCCTATTTTTGTAGAAACATTCGAACTATGCACTTTTTCAAGAAATCCTCGCCTTTCATTAACTTGCTGTTGCTCTATATTTTAGCCAATTTTATACTTAGAATTGTGCTTATCTTCCATCCTATTACCCAATCGAGTTTTGGAGTAATTGAGCTTGCAAAGCTGTTCTGCTTAGGATTCTTGTCGGATGTGTTTGTATTTACTGTGGCCAGTGCCTTATTGTGGCTGTATTTACTGTTTTTATCCAATTCAAAGTACTACAAACCATGGGGGTATATCATTTTCGGCTGTTTAGTGGTCTTATTGCTGTATGTTACTTTTGGCAATACGATTCTAAACGAATACGGAGGTTCCCTACCGGAAATTGGCACTAGCTTTATCACTATTAAAACGGTTTTGTTCGGACTGTTATTGTTTTTACCGAAATACAGGAAGACCATTCGCTTTTGGTTATACTCGATTACGATTTTTATTTTCGTTTTGGTTATTATTCAAAACAGCATTAGTGAATTCTTTTTCTGGAATGAATTTGGGGTGCGTTACAATTTTATTGCGGTCGATTATTTGGTTTACACCAATACAGTAATAGGAAATATTATGGAATCCTATCCCGTAGTACCATTGTTTATTGGCGTAGGATTGATTGCCGGTTTCTTCACTTTTATTGTGGTCAAACGATCCAAACCCTTCCTGGAGAATCTGCCTTCGTTTAGTGAAAAACTAAAGAATCTGGGAGTTTATGTGGTGCTGTTTATGATTTCGTTGTTGGCAATCCCCTTTTTGGCTAAGCAGGAGAATTCGAGCAATGTGTTTACCAATGAACTGCAAGCTGACGGACTTTATAAATTCTACGTGGCGTTCATGAACAATGAACTCGATTTTGATACATTTTACAAAACGATGCCTAATAAAGAAGCCTTTGCCTTATTGCAAAAGCAATTGCCGGGAATAGCCGGTGAAAGTAGCTTGCACAAAACAATTAGCGATTCAGCTGAAGTGCATAAAAACGTGGTGCTAATTACCATTGAGAGTTACAGTGCCGAGTATATGAAGGCTTATGGCAATGAAGATAATATTACACCTTTCCTCGATTCGTTATCGGCCAAGAGTATGCAGTTCACCAATTTGTATGCTGTGGGAAACAGAACGGTTCGTGGTCTAGAAGCCGTGACTTTATGCTTGCCGCCAAGTGCTGCTGAAAGTGTGGTGAAACGCAAAGACAACAAAAACAAATTCTCTACCGGAAGTATCTTTAAGCAAAAAGGCTACAACGTGAAATACATGTATGGTGGCGATGCCTTTTTTGACAATATGGGTGATTTCTTTGGTGGCAATGGCTATGATATTGTCGATAAGAAAACCTTTGCTCCCGAGGAGATTACTTTCTCTAATATTTGGGGTGTTTGCGATGAAGATATGTATAACAAAGCCATTAAGGTGATGAATAGTGAAGCTAAGGAAAACAAGCCTTTCTTCAACCATATCATGACCGTAAGCAATCACAGACCGTTTACGTATCCGGAAGGGAAAATAGACATTTCGGGCAAAGCCAAGTCGCGTAAAGGCGGTGTGAAATATACGGATTATGCTTTGCGTCAATTCTTTGCCATGGCGCAAAAACAACCTTGGTTTAAGAATACGGTGTTTGTAATTCTGGCCGATCATTGTGCTTCGAGTTCAGGAAAGACAGAGTTGCCTATGGATAAGTACCGCATTCCGGCGTTTATTTATGCTCCGGGTTTTGTTCCGGCTAAGGAAGTGAATACTTTGATGTCACAAATAGACATGATGCCTACCTTGTTTGGCCTGTTGCATTTCAATTATGACAGTAAGTTCTTTGGGCAGGATGTATTCAATAGTAATTATGTGCCCCGTGCTTTTGTGGCTACTTATCAGGATTTAGGTTTGATCAAAAACAATGTGCTGACTATCATTTCACCAGTGAAACAAACAAAACAATTCCAATTGATTCCACAACCGAATCCTAAAGTCGGAGCTAATTTTCAGTTGTATTTTGATGAAAAACCGATGACTACGCTGCAAGAAGATTTGGTAAACGAAACGATATCTTTTTACCAAACTTCGGCTTATTTGCTGAAGCATAAAAAATACCAAAAGTAATATTTTGAACCTACTAGGGATTTGGAGCTTATACCTGTTCTATAACTATTACAGGCCATACTCATATTTTATAAATGACTACACTAAACTCTCTTAAAAGAAAAGCGTCTTTACTATTACTGCTTTTTGTTGGTTTTTCTAATGCCTCGGCACAAGTTGCCAGTAGTATTGATACCACTAACTTTGCTGCTTCGAAGGCTTTAAAATTTAATTATAAACAACTGATTTTGCCTGTAGCTTTGATTGGTTATGGTGTTGTTGGTTTACAAAGTGATTATTTAAAAGATTTGAACTTAGATATTAGAGACGAAGTAGTTGAAGATATTGATAAAAAACTAACCATAGATGATTTTCTGCAATATACTCCTGCCCTTTCGGTATATGCTTTGAATGCTTTGGGCATCAAAGGGAAAAATAATTTAAAGGATCGTTCGGTTATACTGGCAACCTCTTTGGTATTTGTAGCCACTTCGGTTACAATTCTGAAAAAAACCACAAAAGAAGAACGTCCGGATGGTTCAGATGCCAATTCTTTTCCTTCGGGGCATACAGCTTTTGCTTTTGCCGGCGCAGAGTTTTTGTACCAAGAATACAAAGATGTTTCTATTTGGTACGGTATTTCAGGATATGTTGTAGCTACCGCTACCGGAGCTTTCCGCATTTATAATAACAAACATTGGCTTACTGATGTAGCTGCCGGTGCGGGCTTTGGCATCTTGAGTACCAAAGCGGCTTATTGGCTTGCCCCCTATTTGAACAAACACATTTTTCCTTCCATGACCGGTAAAACTACCGCTATGTTTGCACCAACATATGATGGTAAGCAACTTGGTGGCGCTTTTGTAATGTCGTTTTAAGGCAATAATATTGTTGTAAGTAATTCCTTTTGTTTTATTTGTTTTTATTCAAAATAAATAGTAATTTTAGCTTTTTATTTACAATTATATGTCTATCACCATCAAAAAGATATGGCATCGGGAAGCTTTTAGGATTGGTATTTTTTTTGACTATGATGCTGAAAAGATAAAAATACTAAAAGCAATCGGCGGACAATTCAGCAAGACACATGCTTGTTGGTATATTGATTATGATGTGACATCGTATGCCAAATTGAAACAGCAATTCCGTTCTTTTACTATTGAATCACCAAAAGATTTCACAACAACACCATCGGTGACCGGCATGAGCCGTGACCTTTCACCCATAGCACTAAGCGAAAGTCAGTTAGATTTGTCCAAAACAAATAATCCTGAACATAAAACGGATATAGATTCGTTTATCCCAAATTTGAAGTTGGAATTATTGGAAAACATTGGTAAGTACTGGGTTTTTAAAATGCGGTATCATCAAGGCACCAGTAAAGCATTATTGACGATTAAAGGCGTCTATTGGAATCCCAATTATCGTTGTTATATGGCTTTACGAAATCCAAAAGTTAAGGAAGCTGTTGAACATGTCCTAAAAAGACCTTCTTTCTTGAGCGATGATTTTGTGTCAAAAGACACCAGCTACAGAGGAGCTTGCATTAGCATTCATCCGCACCATGAGGATTTATCCTGGATGGAAATTCATGTCCCGAAACTTGTAGCGATTCACGAAAAGTTGAAACGATTTTCGATGGTTCGTTACAGCAAAACGAAAGACTGTTATCTGTTACCGGCCGCGCCAATAGTGTATGAAAGTATTCAATTGCAAATGGAACCTTTGGAAGTGGAAATCAACAATGAATTGCCTTTGGAGTATTTGCAAAAAAAACATTTGCCCAATAAAAAACGGTTAGATTTATCCAAAACCAAGCAAAGTTTGCTCGAACAAATCCCGGAAACAGGACGTAACTATGTCATGAATATGATAGATAATTTGTTGGCTTTGAATTACAGCAACGCCACGATGCGTACCTATACGAATGCTTTCATTCAGTTTTTGCGCCATTTTAATTATAGAGATCCCGAAACCATCACACCACAAGAAATTGTTCGGTTTTTAGGCTCCTTAATGCAACGTGGACTTACAGCCAGTACCGGACATAGTATGGTTAACAGTTTACATTTTTATTATCAGCAGGTTCTGCACAAAAGCGAATATGACTTTAAGTTGCCTCGTCCAAAGAAAGAAAAGAAATTGCCTGTAGTGTTAACTATGAATGAGTGTCTGCTAATATTTCAGGTAGTCGACAATCCTAAGCATAAATTATTACTATTAATAGGCTATGGCGCCGGACTTCGGGTTAGTGAAATAGTAACACTACAATGGCGTGATATTTTGTTTGAAGAATATAAAATCCATATTAAGAATGCCAAAGGCAAAAAGGACCGCATGGTGATGTTGCCCTATTCTATTGTTCAATCGCTGAAGATATACAGAGAACTTTATAAAGGCAAACAATATGTTTTTGAAGGGCAGTATGCCGGAGAACCTCTTAGTGTTGGGAGTGTACAAACAGTAATGCGTGAGGCACTGAAAAAAAGCGGCTTAGAAAAAAAGGCAACAGTTCATACATTACGCCATAGTTTTGCCACTCATTTGCTGGAAAACGGAACAGACATCCGCTACATACAGCAATTTTTAGGGCATTCAAGCATCAAGACAACCACAGTTTATACACATTTAACCCAAAGTGCTGTAGACAAAATCCAAAGCCCGCTTGATCGAATGGTAGATATAAATAATAAGAAAAAACTTGATTAATTATTTGTCAACCTCAAAAAAGTTGCATAAACTTGTGTATATTTACTAGTTAGCGGTCAGCGTAGGCAAATTCAATAAAAGAGAAAAAAATGAATGAAATCAAAATTCCATTGAGTAAAACAAAACTAATTTTTACATTTATTGGCTCGGTAATTTTCGTGCTTCTTGGAAGAGAATTTATTTTAAAACCTCAAAAATATGTTTCGACTGTAATGAGAAGTCCTGAATTAATAACTATAGTCGGATTTGCTTCCGTAATCTTTTCTAGTCTTTGTTTAATTTATATTTTCTACAAAGCATTTGACAAAAAACCAGGATTAATAGTTAATGCAAATGGAATTATAGACAATTCAAATTTTGCAAGTGTAGGATTAATTGAATGGTCTGAGATAATTGGAATCAGAACTCAACAAGTAATGTCAACGAAATTTATTTTAATTGATGTTTTAAATCCAGAAAAGTTTATACAAAAGAGTTCAAAATATAAAGCTTCACTTATGAGAGCTAACTTGAAAATGTACGGAACTCCATTATCAATAACTTCAAACAGTTTAAAATATAACTTTGAGAAAATGGAAAGTTTACTGAAAACAGAATTTGAAAAATATAAAATAACGCCGAACCGCTAACAGCCGTTTGCACCAATGGCGTGGCTTGGGATTTATCAGAATGCGGAAGTGAATATCTTTTTTCTTACTATTCACGTTTTATCTTTCAAAGTTTTCGGTATATTTGTTTTCGTCAGTGTCAAAAACCGCCACTGGCGCAAGCGACGAAACGTTAGGCGCAACGTAACACAACACTTATGACAGAAAACGAACTTATAATAAAATTTGGAGGTGATGGAAATATAAAAGTTGACACACTGACAAACTTTTTAGAAATCTACAAAGAGCTTCTTTACATAATAAATAATGAGTTGGGTTACAATCCAGACGATTTGGTTATTGAAGTTTCACCACCTGAACATGGTAGTTTTGAAATAAGAATCTCTCCAAGATATCGCAATCAAATTTTAGCTGGAATTGGAGCAATTGTAGTTTCAACTCTCGGCGGTTTGTTAACTTATTACCTAACTGATGACAATCAAGATAAAACTTTAGAGGAAATTAAAGTTATTTTAGAAAAGCAAGCAAAAGTAGACAAAGACATTCCAAAAAATGTATATAATATTTATCAAAATACTGGAGCCGAGCAGAAAATAACGCAATCTTTTATCACGGTAAACAATGACGGCAACGTTACAAGTCTAAAAGTAAATCAAGATAATGACGAAATAATTGATATTCCGAAAAAGGAATTTCCAAAGTATATTGAAAAGCATGAAGCAAAACCAAAAGAAATCATTCGTCCAATACAAGATGTAATTCGCGACGAAGTTACATTAATAATAAAAACTATACATTTTGAAGGTCATGCAAAATGGGCATTTGTATATCGTGGTTATCCTATAAAAGCAGAAATTAAAGATGAAACCTTTTTCGAAAAATTAAATACCGAAGCATTTAGAAAAGGTGATTCGCTAATTGTTAGGTTAGCTACCACGAGAAATTTTGATAATGATTTACAAACATACATAGTTGACCAAAATAGTTATGTAATTGAAAAAGTAATTGAACATAAATCAAAGGTTGACATACAAAACAAATTATCGCTGGAGGAATAAGGAATTACGCAGCGCCTAACAGCCGTTTGGCGTAATAGCTGGTTTGTCTTTCTTGGAAAATACTCTGAACTTCAGCATTTCTTATTACATTTTTCTTTAACTTGCCGCTACTACGCCAAGCGGCGGAACGTTATAGCCAATATTTATGACGAAACTATTAAACTTCACGTTTTTGATGTTTTTACCACTATTTGCTAGTGGACAATATGCTTTCGAAAAATATCCAGCTGTAAAATATAAAGCGTATAATAATTGGAAAACCATTGACACAGAAAAGAAGGTTGAGAACTCTATTTCTATTCCTGACTTTTTTAAAAAAGGTAAATCGCTAACTATTCAATTAAATTCTTCAAAAGAACATTGGTTTGAAAATTCAGTTGTTAAAGTTGGAATTCAAAAATTCACAGAAAATGTAGGCTTCAACCCTATCGCTTTGGATAGTATTAGAATTGCAGATTTGAATGGAGACGGATTGAAAGATGTAAAAATTATTGCTCCATATATGGGAAATGGAACTGCATCGATGAATGTTAGAGTAATCTATCTTTTTCAGCAGGAAAATGAGGGCTTTTTAAAAATCTCTTTTGATGATAAACAAAGTGACAATCGCAGCGAAAGGGATTTTGACGGTGATGGAAATTACGAAATCATAACTATGAAATTAATGGGTTTTGAAAATCATAGTTATTGGAATTTCAATCTTTTTAATCTTATAAATGGAAAATTTATAAGCGTAAATAAGAAGTACGATTATCCAATATTAGTTCAGTTTCTTGAGAAAGAAAATTATAAAATCACAAAGAAAATCAATCGAAAGAAAATGAAAAGTTTTGCGCTAAGATTACCAGAAGGTTACAGTATGGAGAAATAAATACTGGCTATAACAGCGGTTTTGCGCTATAGCTGGCTTATCTTTCTTGGAAAATACGCTGAACATCACAATTTCTTATTACATTTATCCTTAACTTGCCGCTACAGCGCAAAGCCGCGGAACGTTATACACAACAATATTTCCCGAAATTTGCTTTGAAAGTTTGCCGAAAAAAATGCTTCTCCTACTCGATTTTTTATCGAGTTTTTTATTTGGAATCGTTTGGGCTTTATGGAAAATTCTCTGCTTGCCAGATTTCGGTTTGCCCGAGTTCCAAAGTTTGCGTCGAATTGGATTGCGGAGTTTGATTACTTTAATAATTGCTGTGTATAACAGCGGTTTTACGCCATTGCGAGTTTTGTGGTAAATTCACGTTTTGTTTCCGTAATAATATTTATCTTAGCCGATAGTACGCGGTTTCGCACCTCGCAACAGTCGTAAAGCCGCGAAACGTTAGCGC